>WLWI01004784.1_pt1 | contig 11386 bp, 6 predicted proteins | sample 6701501 | NCBI WGS metagenome assembly WLWI01 (sample SAMN12718690, study PRJNA515312) | sponge metagenome | isolation source: marine sponge | host: Mycale hentscheli | place: New Zealand: South Island, Marlborough, Capsize Point | collected 2014-11-01
CAAAATATTGAAATAGAAGATTTATTAGTAACTCCATGAACATAAATTTGACTACATATCAATTTTGACCCCAATTGTTGTTGAAATTCAATGATGTTCAACCTCGTGTGTTTGTGTTTTTGAAAAAAGATATAATATTTTTTAAACTTAAACTTGCTTGATAGTCGAAGAAACGAAAAATATCAGGAGAATTTATTAAAAAGTTTACGAAATTTATAGGCAGTTCACTCCCAGAAAAATATAGGATTTCTATATCTTCAATGCATGTCTTTCTTTCATTTGTCTTTTTGGTTAAAGCTGCGAAGCTTTCCTCAGTAATTTTATCAAGTATTATACTTAATTTCTTTATGCCATTAAGTGTATTGCTGTCCAGTCTCTTGTGGAAAGAAATGATTCTTGAATATTAAGGCAATTTTTTTTAACTAAATATTTGCAAGTAACAGGTTGCTGTGACTCATAGGCACACTGTATTTTGGTCAAGCAATTGAAATGTTTTGAAGTTATTACTGGAATGTTATATTTCATTTTATCAAACAGAAAACAGATCATAGCTAACTGGATAGGGAGATAGCACATGTGGTAAACATTCGGTCGCTCTTTGAGATAGTGTTTTAACATGGACTTGGAATGGGCAGGGTCAGCCGAAAAATTGTACGAGCCTATATACTCAGATATTTGCTTCTTGAAAAAGCCTAGAACTTCAATATGCCTATTGGCTGATCTGTACCTAGCTACTGCAGCAGGCCGAGAAGCTACTATTACAACACACTTATCGAGTATTTTTTTATTAATAAGTTTAAATATAAAAATTTCTTTGTTGCTTGGTTGATACTCATCTAAACCATCTAGAATAAAGCAGATACCTGCTCCCTGTTTTGAGGATATATAATGACAAATTATTTCTACTGTTTCCTTATTACAGAAGTAACATTTAACGAGGTCTTCCAATTGTATAAAGGGATTACCACAAAACCCACGAAGATGAATCAGAAAAATGGCCTTGATATGGTTCCATCTCAACCCATTATGTTCTGTCCCACACTCGACAGTAACTGATATTCTCCAATCCTGACTAATTTTATGAACCAAGGTTGTCTTCCCACTCCCCGGTCAACCCTTCACAATTACCACCTTCCCATGGTTGATACTCTGAAAGGCTTCTTCATAATTTATATCTCCCTTCTCCCCATAAATATCATCTGCATCACCTCGAATTGTTTCAGAGATGAAAGTGCTCATATTTTGTACTTCATGGGATTTTACAATAGCTAAATTGATATATGTATTCTGACTGACCTGAGGCCATGCATCCTCATCAGCCATTGCTATATTATCCCTACTGTATCTTTCCACTAAAACATGGCGATTATTTATTCTAGTTTTAGTTTTCAAATTTACTAACTTTCATTTAAGTTTTAGTTCTGGTTATTTTAGAATTCAATTTTTTTTTCAATTCAAGTGATCAATTTTAGGGTTTTCTTCTTGGGACTACCACTGGTCATTTATCTTCTATGAGTGATGTCACTAAAAATGTTTAGCTATATTATTGATTTTGATTAAAAAAAAATTCTTTTATGTTTTAGGTTTTAGCTAATTCATCAGCTCTATGACTTTTAGTTTTAGTTATTGTCGTCCTAGCTATGTGAAATTTACTTCTGGTTAGTTTACTATAATGTTTTAGGTGTAACAAAAATTAATTTGGTTTCATGTAGCTACCACATCTAATTGCCATATAATTACTGTAAAAACAATTACAATTACCATTCCTTGTTATTTATAGTCCAATATTACTACTTGCATCGTACAAATCTTTTATGTATCACACTCAATCCGTAATAGTTTCACATTTTCCAGTGTAGAGTCCAAGTCAGAAATACAGTTTAACCTCGAGTTAAGGACACTCCAAAAACCTGGCAACCTGTATACAGTGGACAAATTACTTGACCCTGATCTGACTTCGTATTGACGCAATATATTTTGAACCGTCGAAAATACAGACACCTCTGTTCTCCGAACAATGGACACAGCTCATGACCTATTGCAACTGTACAGATAAATGGTGAATCAGACAGTGTGCATGGTGCATAGAAAGTGTTCCACAAATTGTTGCTGGGTATGAAAAGGAGAGTATATGGAACATGGATGGAACTGGGGATTTGGAGTGAAGAGTAAACCGGGTAAAGGTGGCTAGAAGAGTAAACCGGGTAAAGGTGGCTAGAAGAGTAGATAAGCTTGTACGATTTGTATTGCTCAATCGAGAATTTAGTTGTTAAGACAAATTTCTTAATCTCCCCATCCATCCAAGATGTTTTTGTTTTTTTTTGGCTGTAGTAATCAACAGGTATAAATTGTGTTTTGTTGAACCACTTTAGACTCGTAGGCTTGTCATACTTCCAAATCACCACTGGATTTTCTTTATGCCCAGATGCAGATACAAAAATATTGCCACAGTAAATCTTATTGTGTTATTGCTTGACAATGCAGTTTACTATCCTGAAGAATTGAAAGGATGACTTAGCAACATTTCTCTGCTGTCTTCCACCTAATACTACATCCAAGTAGCAATCTCTTGACACTTAGCGATTATTGAAAGTTTTAAAACTTATTGTCATAAGCATTTCTTAAAATTTGTTCCAGCTAAAATTAATGAATGCAGTAATTCTTTGAAAGTATGTGGTTCGGTGGATGTTTCTAAAAAAATGGGGTAGCTCTTGCATTGTCAGAGGTGACGGAATATAAAAGTCAGAAATGTTTTGTTAAAGCTGGGATTTCAGATTCAGCTTTGTCTGTAGCCAACTTGATCAGGAACCTTTCTCTAAGTGGATGGGTTACATAAGTTGATGCATAAATTTGTGGAACATGTAATAATGCTTACATTGCAGATGCAGTTGTAGCAATGGTTGCCATAAAACTTTGTCCTTAACATTCCTACATGAATTAGCTAAAAAAAAGTCCTTGAAAAAATTAGTAAAATTTATTGAACAAAAAATAGCTAATGACAAACTAAGAACAAAATGTTGTCAAAGACCAGCTACTCGTTGCCCAACAAGACATTAAAGTAGCTACACATTTTTTTTTTGTGTGAAAATTGACATGTGTAGCCACACGTGATGTGCTGTTAGCCAACATTGATTGCACAACGTATAGCTATGTATAGCTAACTTTGGTAGAATAGTCCTTGGCCATCAGCCAGTAGTTGGAAAGTGTATGATAGCATGTCACAAGTGGTAGTTTCAGCACGTTTTGTATCATGGTATGTTCAAACAGTCCAATCAGAATGCTCAATTCACAGTCAATATATTTCATACCCACCTCCTAGGAGGTGAATAAGTGAATCGTCCAATCAAACATTAGATTTTATGCGTTTCGAAAGCCTAGAGCCATGGTACTAGTCTGTTGCACCCCTCCATATTTGGTCAGTTAGGGATTTACACTCTTCAGGCCTTTTCGCTCCTCAGTTGTGTAAATTTCATACCAACCTACAAGTTGTGGTGTTATACATATTATACACTTGTGATATTAGACTCTTTTTTTACCTGTATCATGGCATATTTTAATATCACAGTATACAGAATTTGTTTATTTCATATACAGTAATAACTAAGACCGAGCAAAAGTTGCTTTTACTTGATATGATTTCATTTAATTATCTGACTGGTCATCACAAACACGGCCATCATACTATGACATGTATGAAGCCTTCCATTTTGCGAGCAAATTTCATGCTTTGTTGTTTGTCCCTTGTATCAGACTAGCTATCTGAAACTTCAATCCAGAGGGATAGAACCAAGATACCCAATTATCATAGGAAACTCTGGTAAGTTATTTAAATCTCAAAGTGACACTGCCAATTATTTGAAAGGGAGTAGCTAAAACTTTTACCACTGATGTTATTATATAGCTATTTCCTATCAATAATGCTGGAAAATAACTTCTTACTGAATTCCTTTTTAGTGGTGCTGTTAAAAAAAAAAAAAAAAAAGAGAGCAGATATGGTCAACACAACTGCAAATTTCAATTAACTATTGCTATCAGCTATTGGCTTTAATTATTTTTGACTTCCTTTTCAATTGCCTCGATCACTAATATCAGCAGGAATCATAACGAAATAATTTTAATGCACTTTGAATGTGATGAATATCCTGGAGATAAGGTAAAGCTATCCTCTTAATAATTCAGCCATTTGATGTATCAGCATTCTCCTGGAAAACTCGCATCCTCCTGTGGCATTCACATATTTCCTGCATTTCTGAAGCAGATATTACAAGTTGAAAATAATATCATTGAGCATTGTGTACTATAATAAAACTCTGGCAAAGAGCAGCTGGTGTATGTTTATTATTATCTTTATCTATTCTTGTTACTATCACTTTTATGCGACAAATGAGAGGTATCCGGTGGACTAGGCAACTTTCTTCACCCATAGCAACAACAATAATGATAATAATTTACCTATAGCTAATTTTAATTGGAAAATTTCTAAAGTGGGAGGAAGTATGGTAAACTCACGTCTTTAACATGTAAACTTCTTTACTAAAACTACACTATATACAATAGATCTAGCTAGTTTTAGAAATTTATCCCATTTAAAAATGGTGATTTGCTTTACATCAGTTTTGAGGCTGGGATAATTGTATCTAAATTCTTCATGTTACCACATAGGTTGTACACGCCAACACGAACCAAATCAGTTTCTTTATAATTATTTTCATTTGTATTTGATCTATATACAATTGGGTGAACAAATTGGGGTTGCATAGGTAACTCAATGACAGTTGGCCTTCAGTGAACTTTGAAACATACTATCATTTGTTGCCAGTTTAAAAACAGTGATAAAAAAAAAAAAAAAAAAAAAAAAAAAGATGTCTGAACTTTGCAGCAATCTTCTTCTTGAAGACTTTCTTTGTGTGTGACAAAAAGAATTAAAAAATAGTCTGGTGAAGTGCAGTGTTGACTATTTTCTAAAGTTTTGTGTTGTCATAAACAGTTTCTTCTTCACTGTCACTTCCGTGAGAGTTTTCATTCCCCGGATGAGACTTGGACAATAGCTCCACCACATCTTCTTCCAACTTCAGAGACTTGGTATCCTTTTCAGCTTCTAAATAATACATCAAATTACTCACTTAATATTACTCTGAAAGTGTTCTTATACTTGTGGCCAACTCTCCAACTCAAGACCCCCTCCCCCTCCTCTTCATTTGCTTAACATATATACACACACACTTACCCTCTCTCTCTCTCTCTCTCACACACACACAGACACTAGTTACAATGATGTCATTAGTGATACAAATTTAACTTTTATGAGTGTTTTTTTTTTTGTTTTTTTTTTTACAATTTTTCTTCTTTTCACTAACTTCCTACTGAAGTTGATAGAAAAGCCATGACCCAAGACTTATGCCAGTTGATACAGAAAATGAATTATGAAATGAATTCACCTGAAGTCTTCCCTACCCTTTATTCCTTCACGCTATTACTACTCCTTTACCACACAGGGTTGAGTACTTACTTCTGGTAGAGAGAGCCTTAGCCAGGACATGTAGGGTTATGCCAGACACACACACCACCATGCCAGCTATGTTGATGGTCTTCAGCTTCTCCTCCTCCCACCACAAAGTAGAAATAGTCAAAATTATCACCTCCTATACACAAAAACAACAACATACATTTTAAATGCAGTCTCTTTATAACCTTTACCGGCTCAATGATGATGGAAAAGATTATAAAATTAAAGTATAAACCTTGATAACCCTTTACCTAGTGTCATACCACATGTAACTCACTGACACACAAAAGTGCATTGGATTAACCAGCAATTGTGGCATGTACTTCGTTGAAGTTATTAGACCTTTACTAAAGTGGTCCCTATACATGTAAAACACTTGATACTCTCCACTATATCATACATTAAGTAGACCTAATATCAACTTCATATTGGTTACAAGATAGTTCAATATTTATCGAAGTACACCACACTTTGTCCCAGTCAAGATGTTAATATCTATGAACAGAAGAAGCTAAGCTTTTGGATATGCATTATTCAAAAGTTTGTGCCAAAGCGGTCCAAAAACTTCCCTAAAAATGCCAGAGCTGAGCCCGTTAGAAAATGCTGTTATAAAACTTGATACAAAAAAAGTCTATAGGATTAACCATACAAACTGTAACTTTTCTACATTTCAAGGACAAAAAATATAGTACTAAAATGCATTTAGTTTTACCACTAAGGGCATCAATAATTTCATGTGAGAGCTATCACAGTCATATGATCATAATTGGTTCTCGGTTTCAGTGAGTGCAACCACCCTTTACCATATTTGATATCGTCCTAACTCAACTTGGACAGCACACTGTGAACCACATGCTGTCAGTGGTCACTTTGCGTGCGTGACATACTCATCCAATCATTGAAGTCTCTTGGAGCATGTCAGGGACATGTCACTACCACGGGAACATGTTCTGGCATGACAACCAACACAGAGCACATGTGTGCCAATACATATCTCACATGACATGCATGTATGACGAAGGTTTGATACATAAATGGTCGAAGCGACACTTAACTAAGATAGAATTCATGGATCACTACATGGTAAGGGGACACCAATAGGATTCACACTTGACAATACTGCCATACAAACATTAGCAGTGAGAGAGGGAGCAAAATATACACAGCAACCATAAATATATTTTTTTAAATAATTCAGTCATTTTCGGCTGAAATAATTATACTGCTAGCAATATATTATACTCAGTTCTAACAGCAAATATATGTTCAATTAAAACTTAACCCACTGTTTTGATTTCTTGCAGACTTCTTGCCTAAATAGGACATCAGCAAGAAGTCCAAACGTTGGGTAAAGTTGTAATTAAATGTGCATTGGCTGTTAGAGCTGAGAAAATTTGCTATTACAATTTAAAAATCAATAATCTCCCAATCCCACCTCCCATCACATCACAGCTACCTGGCACAGATGTACCCACTCTATAGGCAAGATGGATTCCCAGACATGGGAATAAACTCATTGTTACTGTGACAACAACACCATCAACACACCCACTCACTCACTCACTCACTGGGCATTGAAACATAGTCAGGACAACACACACACACATACACACACACACACACACACACACACACACTTTAGTTGAAAAAAAAAATCATTTTTTTAGAATAAACAACAACAACAACAATTGAGCGTGCAAAGTGAGCCCCTTACATTCGAGTCTTAATTGAGATTTTGATATATACAATATATGGCAAATGCGTGTCCACCCCCCAACCCGGAGGCTACTTTAAAACGTTAACATCAACATGGGTGCAAGAAATTTTGGAGAAAAGACTTTGAAATAATGCCAGGAATAAAAAGGCAAAGAGCTACGGAGACAAACAACAACAGACGTTCACAGCCAGGTCTTACAAACTTATCAGAGGAAAATTAATTGTTCATCCTTTACCAAATTGTTAAGCTCATCCATTCATGACTACACACACCGTCGTTTTCGTTACTGACAGCCGAGCACATTATGTATTATAATATATAACAATATAATTAAATATCATTAAGAAAATGTTTCCGTTCAAAAAGAAAATAAATGAAATCACTCTATTTCACTAACTTCAATTGCATCTCTATGAATACTCTCTGAGACTACGTCCTGTTTGTCCACCTTGTCTGGTCAATTAGTCAAAGAATTTTTGGGAATAAACCTTTGATATGGCTTGAGTGTGTGTATAATGAATGTACAATAGCCAGCCACATGAAAGACTTATATTAAGACATTTAAAACACTTGCCATAAGGACATGTCAAAAAGAAAGAATTAAGTGTGTTTGATATTTCGAAATACAACAGACAGACATGTTGTTAGGTAAGTAGTACAGAGTAAATAACTTCTTTGAGATCCATACTCAAGTACTCAACCATAACACTGATGGGAGGGACATAACATGAGTACATTACACTTCATCCCATCGACAGTGAGGCAGTATACCAACACTTCCATGAAATACAAACAAGGAAGCTTTTCACTTGAATAAAGACTGACTATAAATAAACTGGACTTAGACATACTGAATAGGAACACATGCACACATACTGTGGGAATGATATTTACAAAGAAAGGGGGACCGTTAGAAAAGAATCCATGTTTGTGGTTTTTAGTGTGGCTTACATGAATCAAATATATTTGCTCAGCCTTGTTTGTCACTTTCCCTAACAACTGAATTACTGATCACTGTCCACTGAAAGAGTGTTCTATAAATTAAACAGCAGTAAAAAACAACAACAACACTTCTAAGCTACAATTACTGCACTATCTACTTCCAGACAAGCCCAAGTCCACAGGACATCAACACCCAAACTGTATCAACTCTCTGAGCTGAAAGTTTCAATATGCCAGACAGTAGCATGCCCTGGACCCCATCCAGGGTCCAAAACAAGAACTAAAATTGCCACGAGCTGCAAATCCCCAACAAAAACTACGAAAACAAACATCAGATACATTTTCTAATCTTCAACGAACCAAGCAACAACACCAACAATCAGGAATTGTTTCGCTGAATGGGCCAAAATGTCACTACCAACACAAAACATGTGGACAACCATGAGCAAGGCTGAGCAGGGCTCCCGAAGTAACACGTTGAAGAGGATGGTCTCTCCTTTAACAAAGGCAACAACAACGAATTCTGAAAGACTGATGTTAGTAGCTTACCACACAAACCTGTGTTCTCTTGAATAGGGATTAAATAATTAACAAACTTCAAAAAAGCAAAAATAAAGTTTGGGAGAGAAATGGGTGGAAAAATACATGAAAATAGCTCACTTTTTCAGCTTACTCTTGAAAATCCAAACAGAAAAGGTTTGGGGCTGGTTCTCAGTGTAGTTGTATAATCATTCCAAAGCCCAGCAATTCAAGCCTACAGCTTAGCTATTCCTTTGGACTACTTAGCGATAATCAAAGTTTACAAAAACAATTCCCACTACACAATAACAAACAAACAAAAGAAGACAACAAAACAGGACAAATGAGACTGGACTGAGTTTGGGGAACAGAATGGTTAGAGCTGGGAAAGAAAAAGGCCACGACGCAACGTGGATGACTGCAATTGACCAATCACAATGCTGAATGGATTATGATAAACACGCGTGTGTGCGTGTGACCTGTGCTATGATTACTAAATCAAGGTCAGTCTTGGGACACTTGGAAATAAAAGACATTTATAATGGCTTTATCTTCATTAGATATCTAGTTTCCAAAAGCCAACAATTAATCCCAAATTTTAAATCAATTAAAGCTGGTAAACAACATCCCTGTACAGGCACCCACAGGCTGGAGCCACTGCTTAGGCAAGCCTTACCTGTCAACTGCTCTTAGACATCCATACCAAAGTAATTAACTTCCAGCTACATAGCTCCGTTACAAAATTTAATCCTTGGCAACAATTACATGTAGGTTAAATTTCATTGCCATGGCAATCCACGTCCCATGGTTACATATTTCTGCATAGTGATTCCCACCAAAACGGATATTTTTGTTAAACAGAAGCTTTCAAATTTTCACCTCAAGATAAGTACATACAGTTAACCTAGTATGTCCACTCATTATTTACTATCTTAATACAACTTCCTTTTTTTTTGTTTTTTAAATATTAATTAGTATCATTCTACACATGCAAAACGTGTTGTTCACCAATTTTCAAAATAACGGATTATACTAGACTACGACTAAAAGGTTTGTAAAAAATACCCTCCAATATGTGCATACATACATGTATTCAGTCACGCCCACTCACCTTAAAGACTCCTGATATGGAAAGGGTGATGCTGGAGGTGTGAAAGACGAGGAGGTATTCTGATACAGCCAGCATAAATGCCAGGACACCAGCTGGTATGATGTATGCCATAGTCCAGCCAAACTCTAGCAAATTGGAGGCTCGGAACACCAGCACAGATGTGCCTATAGCTGTACCTAATTATATAGATACATACACACATTCATACTTGTGTAGTGCAACAGAATCGGTCAACACCTACTTAATATTCATGGCGGGAAAAAAATTGAGATTAAAAAAAAGTTAGCTATTTACTGTATGAGGGGGTTAAGGGGAGGGGGTGTGTGAGGAGATAGTTAAACTGAAGACTATAATGTACCCATGATCCTTCTTTTTTTTTTACACACACAATTCATACTCACCATCTACGGGAACTGCTAGAGGGAGGAGTGTCATAATCATGATGGGCTGCAAATGAAATACTGTGTCTATGGGATTTGATAAACCTGCACAAACATAATCATTTAATAATAAAAACTACTATGTATAAATTAAGAGATAAACTATGATGATAATACATTAGTGTCTATTTTTACAATTCAAACCACTCCAATACATTTACTTGAGCTAGCGAGACAAGAACAAATGAAGCAGCAAAGGTGAGAACCCTCAGCACTATTAAACACTAACCTAAGCTATTACAATATAATCTCCTTTCAAAAAAAACAAGCAATCAGTTAGCTATTATTAATGAGGCATCAATATAGCTCGAGTGGAAACACTGTCTTCATAGGAAGAAGCTAAACTAGCCAGAAACACTCACTGGTATACATTTTGAATGTGAACTTCACTTCTTTCAACTCCATTAACTTCCCTGAGCATAAAGCAAACTATACCGCTGGCTGCAAGAAATTATTTGCTCATGTGATAATGACGTTACGTTAGGGGGCATTACCCATATTACGTGGAGCTGAAAGCTTCGCGTTTTCTCAACGATTAGCCCAAAATTAAAAAAGTAGCACAATAAAAGGTCTTAATTCTTCGTCCTGAGTAAGTTCATACCTAAATCAACTATTAATTGTCAGTAATCTGAGTGTGACAGACAGACAAAGACAGGATGGCCGCTATAACCCTCACGCGCATGCGTGCTGAGGGTTAATACGTGGAATAATAATGTCAGTTTTTTTAAAAAAAGTCCTAGGAAATCTTCAAGTGCCACAAGTGTGCCCAAACCACACCCACCTAGCTCCTCCTTCTGCAGGAACAGTTGCGCAGTGGTCCATCGTAGCCCAGTGATGACAGACGCCGACATGACCAGGAGGAAACCGGCGAGGTCAAAGGTCGTGGAGTGATACGTGAAGAGGACCAGACCAGTGACAATCATGAGGACAACAAGAATCAGAATCAATCGCTATGGCAACGACAACAACAGCACACAAAAATAATGCCATTATTTGTAAATGAGAAAGTGTTAAATATGTGAATTGAAAAATAATTCTGTATGTACGCATGTATGTATGTAAGTGCATTGATTGTATGTATGTGTATGTATGTAAGGGCATTGATTCTGTATGTATGTATGTATGTATGTATGTATGTATGTATGTATGTA
>WLWI01004785.1_pt1 | contig 11384 bp, 8 predicted proteins | sample 6701501 | NCBI WGS metagenome assembly WLWI01 (sample SAMN12718690, study PRJNA515312) | sponge metagenome | isolation source: marine sponge | host: Mycale hentscheli | place: New Zealand: South Island, Marlborough, Capsize Point | collected 2014-11-01
ATGACTCTTGGTTGAAGATCAATCATCCAAATGCATGTGTTACAGAAGTTCCGGATAGTGTGCCTGGAACCCCAATTCTTTTTTCTGAGTCTGATTCAAGTGACAGATCTTTATGTGCTTCTCCAGTAAACTATCTGGTGGTATCTTCAAGTCCTCCAGTGCCGTCTACATTGTCCTCCACTTCTTCTGGTCCTCCTTCATCTTCCAGTCCTCCAGTGTCGTCTACAGTGATCTCCACTTCTTCTGGTCCTCCTTCATCTTCCAGTCCTCCAGTGTCGTCTACAGTGATCTCCACTTCTTCTGGTCCTCCTTCATCTTCCAGTCCTCCAGTGTCGTCTACAGTGATCTCCACTTCTTCTGGTCCTCCTTCATTTTCCAATCCTCCAGTGTCGTCTACAGTGATCTCCACTTCTTCTAGTCCTCCTTCATTTTCCAGTCCTCAAGTGAATTCTACAGTGACCTCCACTGTAATTTCTTCCTGTTGGCCTCAGACCACATCTTTTTCTAGTTTTCCAGTAACCTCTACCTACTCCTCACCTCCTTCAGTGACTTCACCTTCATCCTGTAGTTCTCAAGCAAACACTTCCAGAGTTTCGGGAATTTCTCCAAACACTTCCTCTCACGGCAGCACTTCCTGTAATTTGCTTGGGCGTACTTCACCATTGTCAAGTTTTCTTACACTTCCCACTTCATCTGGGTCAAGCAAACTAAAGAAAACAGGAAAAGCTAGAGTCCTCACTAGTGATGAATGCTTAAAGATATTGAAAGAGAAGGAAAGGAAAAAACAAGAAGAAGCTGAAAACAAAGAGAAACGACGCCTGGAAAATTTGGAAAAGAAAAGATTAAAAGAAGTGGAAAAGAAAAGGAAAAGTGAAGAATTGGCAAAAAAGCGGGCCGAAAGAAAAGCAGTAAAAGAAGCTAAAGAGATGGAGAAAGCAGCGAAGAAAGCATCAAAGGAAAAGGCCAAAAGTGCAACAGACACAGTTGCTACAAGGTGTTCAGTGATGGTAGAAAATGAAGACACTAGAAGAGGATCAAAGAGGCAGGCACAAGACATAGTCAGTTCTAGAAGGACTAAGAAGAACAAGATTGATTCTACAGTTTTTTCAGACATTTGTTGTGTCTGTCTTGGAAATTATGATGACGACGCTGGTACAGATCGCCAATGGCTTCAATGTAAGTGTGACAGGTGGATACATGAAGACTGCATTGATTATGAAGATTCTAGTTCGAGTGATCGTCTTTGTCCGTTGTGCTAAATAGAATTATAACATTTTCTTGTCTCATTTCATCACCAAATTTTTCTCTTGTGCTAATACAAAATTCTATCCCATAATAACTCATTTTTTCTCATTTTCTTATGTCAAAGTTTTCTTGTTATGTACCATATAAAAAAATACCTTAAAATAACTTTTTTTCCACACGTAAGAAAATCGTGAAATTTTTATGGTAAAGGGTATTCAGCCTGATTTATACGTTCATTGGGACCTCCTAGCATAGTTTTTCTTCGTGACGACTCTGTAACAAAGAGAGTTGGAGAGGCCGATAATGCCGGTATACAAAGTCTACGGGCGGCCGATAATCGGGTGCCCCAAGCGATAATTGAGGTGCGGGGAGCTCCTGTTCAGCGGTTGAAAGCTCCATTGTATTTATTAGTAGCAATACTAACATGATGCTACTTTATAGAGGAAGCATTGATTCTATTGTGAAGTTACTCCAGTAAGGATAAAAGCAAGTCTGGAACCTGGTAAATCCAGAGGGGCAAAGTCGGGGCGATAATCGAGGACTTACGCTATATATTATAGTTAACATCCACTGGGATCCCATGAGCAATCTGTTTGGGTTGCTTGCTATTCCATATACTATTCCAATACAAAAACTCCACATTAATGTGATCAAAGCAGCTTTAGAAGAGACACACCAATTATTTGATCTTAATTGTTTAATCAAATTTATTGGTCTATATTTTTGTACTTTATCAATATTCAGTAAGGTAGTTGTTTCCATTACTTCTGTTAAAATCTTGGAACTTTTTGCTACTATTCAGTTTCCTGCAATATGGATTTTAAACTGCAAGAATACTGAATTTATGGTCAGCATGCTGGGATTTAAATTTTCCCAAACAACATTATTTTATCATAATTATGACATTGATTATCCTTTGCAAATTATAGTGTACATTTCTGTACAATTAAGTTTTATTCATAATACTTATGTTCAGGAACCTCATACATAAAACAACTGTTATTATCATTTATTATTGAGCTCTCAAAAGTTCTTACTGTGTGCCCTTTCCCACTAATGTGCCTGTACATTCGATGAATTTCAACTGCATTTTATAGCAATTGCAGGGCATTTGTTGAACACAATAGAAACCATTAACAAAATAAAATAATAAGCAAGAGATGATGAAAGTGCTATTAATAAGTGCAATCAATCATTAGCAGAGAGCAACTATCAAGCACTCCATGGATCTATTAGGAAATGCCTGACTTAGATCTCTGACTTCAATGGAAAACATTTTCTATTGTTAGGTAAATCACTGCATGAAATCTTTTATATCATTCAGCGCTACTTTAATATTTCTCACCTAGTGCTATACACAATAGTGTAATTTTGTTTTGTACAGTTGAAGGTGAATATTATAAGAGTTGTGGGATTATATGTTATAAATTGTACTTCACCTTATATATGTGTGTGCGTGTGTTTGTGTGTGTGTGATGTGTGCTGTGTGTGTGTGTGTGTGATTTCCAAGTTGAACATTTTTTTTAAACTACTAAATTGAGTATATCATATCCCTATTTCGGCTCAGAATCAATAGAAGGCTGCAGTAAACAAAATCACATGTTCAGAGACTAACACAGATGAGAATGTTTTGTGGAATTGTCTAAATTTTTCGCTACACACTTGTAGGATTCGCTGTATTTGTCATGCATGCGGTCACTAGCCTAGCTATATTTTTATGATCTATATTTTATGATCGTATCCAAGACAGAGTTTCAAATTATCTCTTTACTACTAACTGTTAGATAATTCATAATTTCATCCTTTAAATAATTTTTTTTAATTAATAGCAACAAAATAACACTATTATAAATCTAAGAAGTGAATATAAACTTCAAATTCACTAGAGAAAATAACATTGTATACTCATCACTACTTTCCTTACATGCAATTGGGTTTAAATAATCTTTTGATTGGAATCTGTATTATGTATTTCATAAGTGACTCTCACTGCGCATGCGCGAGGTGGTTATAGCAGTTATTTGTCTGTCTGTCTGTCTCTCAGCATTTAACTTCATGAATCGCTGAGAACTAACTTTTAAAGTCGACCACTTTTAAATTTTGAGCTAGCTTCCGAGTAAATGCAGAGAAACGAACAAGCGCAAGCTAGATGCAACGATCCTTACTTTCAAGTACATTGGTTTATGCCACACAGCAGTCACGTGATGACTGATAGCTCGCATATATTCTTTTTATCACATGCGTCCTAGGTAGTTAGAAGTTGAAGCAATCCGAAGAATCTTAGTTGTGTACTAATGCGCTGAGGGTGCGCATCCTTGGTGCTCTAGTTCTTAACAGTTGTTTGTTATGCTTTCTAAAATTTCTTCCAATAGAAAATTATTCAATTGGTCCTATTCATCACCATCAATGCCATTCAGTGTTAAAAGGAAATACTTTAAAAACCTGAGAACTGGTTGACAGAATCAAATCTCAAGTGAAAACTTTTGGTATCAACTAATCTCTTGTGGAATCTTTACGCATGGTGCAAGTTGTGAATCTATCATTTATTATTGAGCTCTCAAAAGTTCTTCCAATATCAAATTATTAAATTGGTCTCATTGAACAACATCTGTGTTATTAGTGCTAAAGGGATATTATAACCTTCAAGCTATTGGCAGACTGAAACCTCAAGTGAATAGCTTTTTAAATAATTCTAAACATGTACAATATAGTATACAACTAAGAATGTTGTGCAATTGGGGGTGGAGGATGGGGAGGGTACGACCTTTTCAATTTGAATTTAAATAATTAAATAACTAGAAGTGCATGCTAAACATTAATTAGGTAGGGTGCAACTGCCAAAGGCCAATGAAATGCATACTGCTTTTGTCCCAGTTTCACAAACTAATCGTATGTGTACTTCAGTTGTTACAATACAAGACCCATGTACTCGTATTTATTCAAATACACATTGCAAAATTGAGTTATTTCCACTCATACCCGCTCATTACAAATTTATAAATACTCATAAAGTACCCAAATCCTTTTTGAAGTAATTCACCTCATGTCCATTTTCTCCTCCAATACATAATTATAAAGCAGTTCAGGCTGGAGTAAACTATCACACAAAGTCAATTACTAACCCTTTTTGCTGTCTAAGATTTGTTTGTGAGTGTGTGTCTGTATTAGAAAAAATTGCAAATAGTAAGCCTCTTTGAAAATTCTACAGTTAGTACATGTCAGAAATTTGCCAACTTCATGAATCTTCTAGGACTACTTTCCTCATTGTGTGAATTAGCTGCACTTTTGTTTGATTGGATAAATGACATATAGAACATGACAAAATTCACTTGGATAACATCCAATCAGTTAATTCCCAGTTTGTGGCAAGTAACGATTTATGAGTAATTTGAGAATTTAATAATGTATGTTTAATAATGTATGTTTAATCTAGTAGTAACAATGCTCACATACATCTAAGAACTGAATATAAACTTCAAATTCACTAGAGAAAATAACATTTTATGCTCATCACTACTTTCATACAATAAGCATCATTGGAATGTATTAATATTTTGAGTGGAATCTGTATGTATTTCATAAGTAACTAACCCTCATCACGCATGCGCGAGAGGGTTATAGTTGTGCCTTTATCTGTCTGTTTGTCTGTCTGTCTGTCTGTCAGCATTTGATTTCATGAATCGCTGAGAACTAACCTTTAAAACAAGTATTTAAGTCGACCACTTTTTCAATTTTGAGCTTGTTTTCAAGTCAATCCAGAGAAACTTCAGCTCCAAACAAGCGCAAGCTAGGTGCAACAACCCTTACTTTCAAGTACATTGGTTTATGCCACACAGCAGTCACGTGATCACTAATAGCTTGCGTATTTTCTTTTAATCACGTGCGTCCTAGGTAGTTAGAAGTTGAAGCAATCCAAGAAATCTTAGTTGTGTACTAATGCGCTTAGGGTTCCACCCTTGGTGCTCTAGTTCTAAAAGTTGTTTGTTATGCTTTCTAAAATTTCTTCCAATAGAAAATTATTCAATTGGTCCTATTCATCACCATCAATGCCATTCAGTGTTAAAAGGAAATACTTTAAAAACCTTAGAACTGGTTGACAGAATCAAATCTCAAGTGAAAAACATTTGGTGTCAACTAATCTCTTGTGGAATCTTTATGCATGATGCAAGTTGTGAATCTATCATTTATTTCTTGAGCTCTCGAAAGTTCTTCCAATATCAAATTATTAATTGGTCTCATTGAACAACATCTGTGTTATTAGTGCTAAAGGGATATTATAACCTTCAAGCTATTGGCAGATTGAAACCTCAAGTGAATAGCTTTTTAAATAATTCTAAAGATGTACAATATAGTATACGACTAAGAATGTTGTGCAATTGGGGGTGGAGGATGGGGAGGGTACGACCTTTCCAATTTGAATTTAAATAACTTAAATAACTAGAAGTGCATGCTAAACATTAATTAGGTAGGGTGCAACTGCAAAGGCCAATGAAATGCAAACTGCTTTTATCCCAGTTTCACAAACTAATCATAATTATGTGTACTTCAGTTCAGTTGTTACTTAAATACAAGACCCATGTACTCGTACTTATTCAAATACACATTGCAAAATTGAGTTATTTACACTCATACCCACTCATTACAAATTTATAAATACTCATGAAGTACCCAAAAACGTTTTGAAGTAATTCACCTCATGTCCGTTGTCTCCTCCAATACATAATTATAAAGCAGTTCAGGCTGGAGTGAACTATCACACAAAGTCAATTACTATAACCCTTTTTGCTGTCTAAGATTTATTTGTGAGTGTGTGTGTATATCAGAAAAATTGCAAATAGTAAGCCTCTTTGAAAATTCTACAGTTAGTACATGTCAGAAATTTTCCAACTTCATGAATCTTCTAGGACTACTTTCCTCATTGTGTGAATTAGCTGCACTTTTGTTGGATTGGATAAATAGCATAGAAAATGACAAAATTCACTTGGATAACATCCAATCAGTTAATTCCCAGTTTGTGGCAAGTAACGATATGAGTAATTTGAGAATTTAATAATGAATGTTTAATCTAGTAGTAATAATGCTCACCCTACATCTAAGAAGTGAATATAAACTTCTAGAGAAAATAACATTGTATGCTCATCACTACTTTCATACAATAAGCATCATCCGGATTTATTCATATTTTGAGTGGAATCTGTACGTATTTCATAAGTAATTAACCCTCATCACGCATGCGCGAGGAGAGGGCTATAGTTGTGCCTTTATCTGTCTGTCTGTCTGTCAGCATTTGATTTCATGAATCGCTGAGAACTAACCTTTAAAACTAGTATTTAAGTCGACCACTTTTTCAATTTTGAGCTAGTTTTCAAGTAAATCCAGAGAAACTTCAGCTCCAAACAAGCACAAGCTAGACGCAACAACCCTTACTTTCAAGTACATTGGTTTATGCCACACAGCAGTCACGTGGTCACTAATAGTTCGCGTATTTTCTTTTAATCACGTGCGTCCTAGGTAGTTAGAAGTTGAAGCAATCCAAGAAATCTTAGTTGTGTACTAAATGCGCTGGGGGTTCGCACCCTTGGTGCTCTAGTTCTAACAGTTGTTTGTTATGCTTTCTAAAATTTCTTCCAATAGAAAATTATTCAATTGGTCCTATTCATCACCATCAATTCCGTTCAGTGTTAAAAGGAAATACTTTAAAAACCTTAAACTGGTTGACAGAATCAAATCTCAAGTGAAAAACTTTTGGTGTCAACTAATCTCTTGTGGAATCTTTATGCATGATGCAAGTTGTGAATCTATCATTTATTTTCTTGAGTTCTTCCAATATTAAATTATTAAATTGGTTTCATTGAACAACATCTCTGTGTTATTAGTGCTAAAGGGATATTATAACCTTCAAGCTATTGGCAGACTGAAATCTCAGGTGAATAACTTTTTAAATAATTCTAAAGATGTACAATATAGTATACGACAAAGAATGTTGAGCATTTGGGGGTGGAGATGGGGAGGGGTACGACTTTTCAATTTGAATCTACATTAAATTCTTAGAACTCAAAAAAGCAACAACTCAGTCTTCTATTCTTCCTTGATACATTTTAATTTCGTTAAGTATCAAGTCCTCAGTTAATCATTGTGAACATGTATTACTACATTTTGATGTAATTATATCACAATTTCTTAAAATAATCTTGATGCTACAGGGTGTCAAAGCAATGTAATAATTAATTTCATTATTTGCAGTATACAAAAATTATCTTCGTGGAACATCCACCAGAAAATTTGGGGGCCATGCTCCCCCATATATACAGTTGAAATTACGAGCCCCCCATAGACCTTGTTCCTATTTCACTGAATTTGTATAATATTTTTTTTAAGACTATAGACCACTAGCTATAAGTGCTAGGTCTTTGCACTGAATGAACAATATTTTAAGGATGAAATTAGCATATGTGCAATGTGAAATAACTTGATTGTCAAATATTTATTATTGGTGTACAAAGGCAAATTGTACTTGTGTACAGAGTCATTAAGTTTTGTGTTACAAGCATAAAGTACCAATTCGTACCTTCACCTATTGTAAAAATCTCATACATTCTGGATTACTAGAATTGGGAAAAGGCAGTCCCTTGACAACAGAACAGGTGGAAAATGCTAAATAAGACTTTCTACAGAATTATTCTCCCTCACTTTATGTTGTTGTTTTTTCTAGATTAATCATGTATAATGTCTTTTATCGTAGCTATTCTAATCACCTTGTTTATGATCACAAATATGAACTTTTAGAAAACAAAAATATAGGGGATGTCAGCTGTTACAGTCCACTATTCGTTTATCTATTATAATCTTTTTTTTTGTATTCCAGCATATGTGTTGATCATTTCCCCCTTTTGTAACCACTAATCAACCAAGTATGTTGAAAACGATAGAATTTGGAGTTGTGTTGCGTAGTTTATCAGTAACATAATATTTCACTATGGACACTGGCAAAATCACAAACGTGAATGTACGTTTTATGACACAACATCACTTCTCAACTGCCACCCAGTATATTGATGTTGTTCTCTATATACATGAGTACACAATGTACTCTCTCTCCTCATGTTATATACATATCTCTATATCAGTTCATAAGTGCCCGGTCTTCAATTACTCTTTGTAAAATGTGGTACCTGCAATATTCATTCTCAACCTCTTTTCCCAGCTGAAGTATAAAATATTGCTATTTTTTCTTGTTTTTATATTGGCTAATTAATAACTATAGCTAGCAGCTAGATTTCTGCTGGAAAGAAATGCATTGTAATACAGATGCTACTTACAGGGTTAAATCCTGTCAATTGGTTAAAGTTTCAGAGCATACTGGTGTTTAAAATGTCCGATAGGACCATGTCTAAGTTTTTTTGGTCAAAAATACTGAAAAGGAACTGATAAGTTAGTTACCATACTGATGTTCAATATTACATGAAGATACCAAATATTTGATGGTTTCATCTTGTGCATTGGTTGAATTATTTCTGGTTGAATTCCTTTTGGATTTGATGTTGCTATCTGTTGTTTTTTTGTCTGGAGTTGTCAAGTGCTTAACAAATCGAGCAAAGAAATTATGCCATCCATTTGAAATTGCACAGGAGCTGAAACATTTAAAAGAAGTCTTCCTAGCAAATGGTTACCCAGAACAAACAATAAATAGCAACATCAAATCCAAAAGGAATTCGACCAGAAATAATTCAACCAATGCACAAGATGAAACCATCAAATATTTGGTAGTACCATATATCAAAGGGATTAGTGAAAAAATTGAACATGTATGCCGTTCCTTGAACATAAAAACAGTTTTTACATCAACACCAACCCTCAAGAAACATCTAATGAAGGTAAAAACACCCAGAGAAAAATAAAAAATCAAAGGAGTAGTTTATGAAATCCCGTGTATGGACTGCAGTATGGTATATGTAGGGGAAACAAGACGTACACTAGACAAACGTTTAAAGGAACACCAAAATGCAGTAAAAAGGCATGATGAGAAGAATGGTATAGCTGTACATGCATGGAACAGTAAACACAAAGTAAATTGGTTGGAGGCCAAAGTGAAAGAGAGAGTTGAGAACTATAACAGAAGAAGGATTACTGAGGCAGTAGTTTTCCAAAGCCTGCCATCAGAAATCTAACTTGGACAATGGCCTGGAGTTAAATCCAACATGGCAACCAATTATAGCGTCACTATAACTAGTGCATCCTCAGGGGTTTTGCATTTGATTGAACTGGTTTCTTGTCATTTTTAGTATTGTGCTTTTTGTCAACTGATGAAGACCTACGGGTCGAAACGTTTTGACTATTTATAGTTATAATCTACTACGAAAGCTAATAAATATACTACCAGAAATTGTATTACGTAGTAATTAACCTATACAGCATCATGAATCGAACTGTTTATATGAAAACGTTTGCCACTCAAAAATTGATAACAGTTAAGACAGATCTTGTATTTTATAAATGTCTTCAATTTTTGAATAATAATCTTCAGTATATTGATAGATGTTGCATATCTCATCTCTTTGTCGATGTTTGTATTTCTTGGCAAAATATGAGTAAATTATCAAAGTAAAAGCTGCCAGTAGTAAATTCATTCCATAGTACAGCACACTACAACTGCTGTGTGATATTGGAAAATAGATGAATACAAGTAATAAGAAAGCAGCAATTGCTTGAAAGACTCCTTTTATAGCAAATGACGATCCAATTATCAATCCCTTCATATATGGAGGACTCTGAGCGCATATGAACTCATAGAGACCTGTATGAAGCAATATATTGGATATTCCATACAAAGCCCTTGGAAGAAGAAGTAAAACTGGTGGTATCTTTAAATCAATATCAGCTCCAGCGTCATATATGTAGTTAGAACGATGGTAAAGAGGAGTAAATACACACTGTTTTTTGACCAAGGCAAGTGGAAAATGAAAAGCAGTTATTGTTATCAAAGTCAAAATTAAGAAAATAATACCTACACCAAGTCAGAGTAGCAATATTTAAATTGCCTAAAAAAGAACAAGTGTATATTGGAATTAGTATCACAACTATTAAAGAAGATAAAGTGCTGTCATCAAGGATATAATGATAAGGCATTAAACTAGTCTGAAATTTTCAACATACCAATATAATCAGACAACAGTCTTTTTTTTTCTTCATGTGGTGTTGCCTTTAAATAATTTATAGCCCACTAACATCCTATTTACGTCCACTGGGATTTACATCCCAAAGATTAGGCTTATTGTTTTACACAACTATCATCAATGTCTGCATTTTTGCAACACCATCTAAAACCTCATAAAACTCATTTAATCTTATTAATAAGACATTATACTGTTTTAAAGAAGTACCAGTTGATTAATATTGAAATCAACCAAATAATATCAAGCTAAAAATGTATTACATGACAAAAACAGTCTACTGCGACTTGTCATCTTTACAAGAACAAAATTTTATACCAATTTGATTTTTTATACCAAACAATTCATTTTTAATGCCAAGATGTAAGAAATATGGTTTGATTCCAAAGAGCTTAGAAATAAGACCACTAATCAAGACTAAAAATTGCTTAGCAGCTAGAGGCCACTCACATAAATAAACAAGAATTAAACCTTAGGCAATATATTACATTTGTCAAGCATCACCCTTGTTTATTGATTTTTTATAAATCAGCCCTGATGATGGCAGAAGCAGTCTGCTTAAACATGTTGGCATTAAAAATGAATTGTTTGGTATAAAAAATCAAATTGGTATAAAATGAACTATAACCAGCAAGAAAAAAATTTAAAACAGTACATAACAAGGATATATGGATCAGAACTGGCATTCAGTTTGAGATATAAGAAACATGGTTTGATTCCAAAGAGCTTAGAAATAAGACCACTAATCAAGACACACAAAGGCTTAAAAATTGCTTAGCAGCTAGAGGCCACTCACATAAATCAACAAGAATAAAACCTTAGGCAATATATTGCATTTGTCCAGCATCACCCTTAGGCTAATTATAGCATTTTTGTTTTTTGATTTTTATAAATCAGCCCTGATGATGGCAGAAGCAGTCTGCTGAAACATGTTGGCATTAAAAATGAATTGTTTGGTATAAAAAATCA
>WLWI01004787.1_pt1 | contig 11383 bp, 7 predicted proteins | sample 6701501 | NCBI WGS metagenome assembly WLWI01 (sample SAMN12718690, study PRJNA515312) | sponge metagenome | isolation source: marine sponge | host: Mycale hentscheli | place: New Zealand: South Island, Marlborough, Capsize Point | collected 2014-11-01
TTTGAAAAGACAAACGGATTCATTTAATAAGAACAACGACTCCAATAAAGGACCTTTATATGAAGAAGTGGAAATGGATAAAAATGTTGAACTGACTCAGAACATTTCTTATGATACAGTTAAGAAAGTATAATATTTATGTCTCCTTACTACACATTTATATTATATATTGCGTGTATATTATATATTTTATTTCCACATAATTATGTTTTAGATAATAGAAGAAAATGTTGATGTAATTCTCTTTGATATACATCATCACACAATGCAGATATCAGTATAATTATTAAAATACCTAACTTAATGTAAACAGTAGTATGAATACGTGGCTTCAACTGATGAGATGGTATACACTTGTTGAGTTTGTGGTTTTCCTGTGTCAATATGTGGCTTCAAATATACACATGAGAAAGTTGTAAAGTTGGCTTAAATTATTATATAACATTATGATATGAAGGATATAAAAATTACTAGTCAAAATTTTATTAATACAAAATGTGTATGCATTATTTATACTAGCTATTTAACTATATTCTATCATTTCTTTTATAAAATTGAAAGGTAGTTAGATTGTAGCTACATATTGCTATAATAGTCATGTTGATTGTGGTTACTTGCTGTTTACTGTATTCAGCTGCTGCTTTTATTGAATTTAATATGTTCCAAAATAAAAGTTATCTCTTAAATAAGCTTCTACTGAGAATCATAGCCATATCAGTACACAAAAGTATTAATTATTATTATAAAACTGCTTCAAGAATAATAATCTTAATGTAATTATTTATGCTAATTCTTATTGGTTAAATATATGAAGACAAAAACACATTAAAGAATTGTTACAGTTATGCCGATTTCTGAATGTTTTCTTTTTCAGTACAAATAATGCATACACATTTTGTATTAATAAAATTTTGACTAGTAATTTTTATATCCTTCATATCATAATGTTATATATATAAGCCATTAATCTCTTTCAACAATAAGATAATCTAGCAAGAATTTTTTGAGCTGCATGCCTTGTTGCATTAGCTATAACTAATAAAAAAGTTAACCTTTGCAACTCTCCCAATTTGCAGTAGTATTATCTCTGATTTATCAAATAATAGCAGCCTCCCGGAACATTGCACTGTTACAGAACAACTTAAGTCCCTTAAATGTGCCAGAATACGACTTAGTTTTCCAGATAAATGCTAATCATTTTTGGGCAATGAAACCGGAAGCTCTTATAAGTAACGCCCCCTATAGTCTCATGGTAATGACGTGAACAAACAATTTGCAGTAGTTTAGCTTTACACTATATTCTCAGCGATTCGAAGCGATTAATGGTAGGAGTTTCCCATTGAAACTACTGGTGAGGTTAGTGTCTCTTTAATTTTTAGCTTCTTATGAAGACAGCATTAATTACGTAGACTTGGTAGGCAGAATATTTAAAAGGGAGGCATACTTAGTGGCCACACCCAAACAGCATCCATTAGATACCAAACAAACTGCATTAGTTGTTTTAAACGGTAAAGTTGGGTGTTCAATTTTATATACCTTCATATTGTCAAACAAACACTAGTTGTATACATCAACTTTAGTTTCATATACAATAGATAGTCATAGCTTTTGCCGATGATTTTGTGTAGTGAACCATGTCATAACTGCACTGACTGTCTCTTTTTACTGTTCTTTTTCTAAATCAAAAACCATAATATTAACACCTCTTCTTTTTAAATTCATTCCACTATTATAGCAGCATTCATTTTATGTCAAGTCTGTAGCTAAAGCATCGTGGTTTTATGAAGTGCTAGCTAACATATTATAAAGTACATAACTGGCCAATACTCCATCGGTCAATACTCCATCACAGTTCAATTTTTTTTTAGCAAATAGAAAGCAGTAGAAAGAGAGCAATTGGATATACACCATGAATTACATTAGCCCACAATCTACATTGGTCAATGTATATAATTAATTTGAAAAGGAGTTTACTGGTACCATAAACTCCCTCCGTCCTGCATATGTCCCTACTATTGTTCATTATACAAGTTACATATCAACTTGCTCCAGCTACATATCGACTTGAAGGATACCGATATCATTTTGTCCTCGGTTGTTTTTCCATCTCCAATAATCAAAATCGTCTATTGAGCTCACCCATACTTATGGATATGCTGAGTCAGGATTTTTAGTATCATCGTCCTTTTATAATAATATAGCAGACCAAGCTCTTAGTAAGCCAAAGCTGTGAGCAAGTATAACATTAATTCATGACAGAATAGTATTGCATTTAGTGGTTATTCAATTTTTTCTTCATGTTTGAATTATAGCTATGTAACTACCTTCAATATTAGTTAGAGTGTCTACGTAGTTTCATTTTTTTCTCATGAAATCAGTTTTCATAGTTTTCATGATTAACTTACCTATTCACCTATTTTCACAAAAAAAATCTTTTGAAAACTTGTTTTGTTCTTAGTTTTAATTTTTCCTTCCTGACTTTGTTGCTGTTCATTGTGTCAGTTCTACACAGTCAGATTGTAGTGCTAATTATTGTGTGAATAAATATTACAATAAATCTTGTAGAATTACAATATATATATAACATTTTTCAAAAGTAGCTCTTGCTATGTCACCACTTCTTGAAGAGAGCCCCCCCATAAACAATCCTAGATCCACTTCTTTCTCACCCTTGCTGCTTCAGTTTACAAAATCATGTAATGAACATATTTGAACTTTATAATAGTTGTCATCACATTTACAATAGTAAGAGAATCAAATTAACAGTTCATACTTTAACAGCAAACTGTATACAACAGTTGAGAAGCATTATTCACCAAACAAGTTATGTGGCAAGGGCTTACAGACCCACTTAGAATAGCAAGTTCTGAATATTAAGCAAAAAAAAAAAGAAAGAAAAAAGAAACCACAACACATTGCCTATTATAATGAAGCAGCTGCTATATAACAGCTTAGACCAATTTGACAGTAGTAATAATTATTCATTAGACTTATCTTTTTTTGAAAGATTTGTTAGCTATTCTCAAGCATAGTTAATCTACTGTTGCCTAAACAAACAACTACCACAGAATGGTGCCTGTAATCAGAGGGAATAATGACAAAATTGAACAAATATTGATAGAGGACAATAAAGATGTTAAAAATACTTTATGCTACAGCATTTCTAATTTGCAAAAGTTGCGCATCAATTTGATTGAGCTCTCCAAGTCGTTCCCACTATAATAGACCTACCGTTTCCTTCCGTCTTGAAACTATACATTTTTAAGAAATCGATCAATCCTAGATATATTGTTTACTTGTATTGTTTTCGGTAAGTTTTTCCATTTAACCATTATGTTAAGATGTGCTTACATTCCCAGGCAAATATTATATATATATATATCTATATATCATGTGACCGTCTACAGGAAAACCGGGCACAACGCGGCATGCGTAAATATCGAGAAAAGATCGATCGATTTCTTAAAAATGTATTGTTTCAAGACGACGGAAGGAAACGGTAGGTCTATTATAGTGGGAACGACTTGGAGAGCTCAATATCTGTAAGTGCAAAAAAATTTTTCGAAGGGTGCCGCGTTGTGCCCGGTTTTCCTATAGACGGTCAGATAAATATCTATATAATATGTATGTATTCATGTAATGTATTATAATATATGTAATATACACTATTAAAATTTGCATAATATTGTGTACATAAAAGTAATTTATGTAATGGACACATTGCTTTTATACTCATCTATACTATACAATACATGAAAAAATTATATATAACTGGTACAAAACAAAATTAACCTAATTATTTATTACAGTTAGACCATTGACTGCATACCTCATTGCTGGTATAACTGTACAACACTTATTCTAGATTTCTAAGCTTGCTGAACACTTATTATTATATCAAGTGAGTCGTTTACTTTTGAAATTTTGTGCTAATTGATATCTCACAACAGAATACTATAAATAAATTGGGATATTAACTTATAAAACTTCTGGTCAAATATTATTTAACAACAGGAAATGCTTCAAGAAATGCTTCGAATTGAAAAAAACTGAGGCATCCTGCTTGCAAAACTTGTAAAACAATCAATATGACATCTAAAGCAGCTGTTGGATATATTACTATCATTTTACTAACTGTTACAGCAGGTATGTAACTGAGCTAAACTAATCTATATTTACATTGACTGTGGTGTGTAAACATTAGGGGAACTGGTTGTAGACAGAAGTCCATGCCCTGGACAATCTGCAATTTTCAGATGTAATGTTCACAATGAAGATTTAGTTTGGAGATGGCAGACTGATCCTCCAAGACAGTTTGTAGTTGCCAGTAATATCCAACCATCAAGTACTATGAGAACATCGGTGATGGGAGGAGTTCAAGTAGTGTTTAATATAAGTGAATATAGACTCAATCCATCAGTCATCAGTGCAGTGGCTATTGTTAGTGATCCAGATGTTCTAAATGGAGTTGCAATGACTTGTGGTGGACAGAGTCTGGTCATAAGAGTTTCACAAACTAGTAGGTGTAGTAAACACTTATATCTTGTCATTACCATTTCATCAACATAGTCATGTTTTATGCTATTACAGGCTTTGTACCTACAGCCTTACAAGTAGTACGAGTGTCACATAATGAAAGTGAAATTAACATTTATCCAATTGGCGATTTTCTTGATAATACCTTCTACCAATTGTCTTCTACTAATCCAGTGGCATGGACTGGCCCCATAAAGCTTTGCACTGCAGAGAATATTACATTTCTTTATTGTCAGCTTAACAGTACATTTTTTATAGGTAAATTTGGATATACTAAATAATTATAAATATTATAAAAAATGCTTTATGCACAATGTTAATGTATTATAGACATGTGCATTTTAGAAGACAGCAATATAGACAGAAACTATACCCTATTTGTTAATGGAACCTGGGTAATTTCACAAAAATGTGATCCTCCAGAAATACAAGTGACATGTGTTGATGGTAGCTGGAGTGAAGATATTACTTGTCAAGAGATTACTTCTGATCAGAATACAAGCATAGGTATTTTAACATTTAGTAAACTGAGCTTTCAGTTTATGCAAATATAAAGACTATTTCCAAAATAGAATCTGCTAATTTATCACTTCCAATCATTAATATCAGCCAACATTGACTTGGTTAGCTGAAATTGTTACTATAAATAAACCAACTGTTTTGAACTATTCCTGTCTACAAAGAAATTAACATATACTTAGATGATACATTTTGAGACATTTTTTTCACTTTGTTTTGCCACACTTCAATAGTTATGAGTATTGTAACACCAACATTTTCAATATATTATAGCTACATCTTTATTCAGGAAGTTCTATTTTATTTCAACCATGATAATTATTATTATCCACACTTGAAATAATGATCTTTGTTGTTGTTGGTTTTATCTATATTAGGGGAAACGACTGCTACAACAGAGGCTAACTCCTTTGTTACAGTAAAATCAGCTACTACAATAAAAGACAACTTTGTTACAGTAAGATTTAGCTAATCCTGAATTCACTTTTATACTAGATTAATCACTACACATAATAACGCTGTTTCATATGTTGTGTTTCTCCATCAGGGCTCAACTTCCTGTACTGACCACATGTATAGTTTGAGATCAATTATAGGAACTGCTATTGGATGCTTTATGCTGGCTCTTATTGTGGGCATTGGTATGGGACTACTTAGTGGAGTCATCTACAATAAGAAAATAAAAGTTTTCAAACACTCTGGGGAAAATTGCAATTGCTCAAAGCACAGTATTGACTTGCATAAAAGACAATTCCATGAAGATGTGGAAGTAGAGAAGAAAGTTGAATTGACTCAAAATGTTTGTTATGACACTGTTAAAAGAATTTAAAGCATTTGATGTTCAAATTTAGCATTTAAAAATTGATGTTTAGTCTTATACTTATAACATTATTTTATGTTCGTTTTATAGCTGCTTTTCATCAAACACATAATATTAAATTTAAATATCTGATGTTGCTGCTTGGCTATTCATTTACTCTTAGTAGTATTTATAACAATTAACTAATTCATTTTCCATATCAGTACTAAATAAGATTTATTGTAAGTAACTGTAGACCCTACTAATTGGTCCTGGTCACCTGTAGATGAATTAATTTAATAGATAACTATACAGATCCTGACAAATTAGGCTACACATATTCCAGCACTAATGGATAAAAACACAAATATATCGCCACATTGCCATGACAAGCTGAAATTATTTGTGCTCTTCTAACTATATTATTATGCCTTATATAGCAGTTACCTGATTACACATGTCCTAAATTAGTGAATGAAGAAAAAACAATTGTTGCATTCTCATGCTGTTATAATAAATATTTGTATTGACGTAAATTAATTTGTAACCATTAATAATGTAGCCAAGTGATGTAGTCTCACAACACAATTTCGATTTTGCCATATATGTTTGCCCATACTATGCTGGAATAATATGAATTTGTTAAAATATCCTGGTAGTATTAAAAAAAAACAGAAAATCTAGCTATTTTAGCTTACTGCAGTAATAACATCATTGGGTCTTACATCTTCATCTTCATAATTCAAAGATATTTTAAATATTGTGTGATATGTATTTATGTAAGTACACAAGATAGCTCACAACTTTTTCTTTTTTAACTCACCTATCAATGTATACAACAATGAACACAAAATTTTGAAATGCTTTAAAGCAAGTATTAGTAAATGTAACTGAAATGCATAAATCAGCAAATAGCTGTTTACTCATTTTTTGATGACTTAATCAGCAAATAGATGTTTACTCATATTTGAGGACATAGAAAGCTGATATACTGTTTGGATTAGCTACATCTAAAAAGCTAGCAGAGAATTTTGACAGAAAACATTAAAGTAGTAGACATTATATCAATACAACTGATGTTATTCCTTATGTTATATCAGAATGATTCATACTCTTCTGGCTGCTGGTGGTTAATTTAGACTATTACTAAGCCTAACCAAAGTGTAAACAGTAGTAAGAGTATGAGTATGTGGCTTCTATTATGAGTGTAGTACACATAAAATTGTTGTAGTTCTACCGATGGGAAGTTGTAAAGTAACGAGGTTTTTTTAACTCTTGTGATTGATATTCATTTCTAAAATAGCTGTATTTTTTTAAGTTAAACGTAACCAATACTAAACAGTATCTACTTTTTGACACAAACATTCTATAAAAACAAACATTCACAAAGTGCTACTCACTCTTACTTCAATGTGAGAAGAGGGGTCTGTTAACTACATTTCACAACACTGAGGCAAACATTATGAGAGAACATGCATGAGTGCATGTTTATTCACAATTTTGGAATGACAACACCTCACTCAATCTCTTGATCTATCCTGTACATTGTTTTACAATTATTCAATCTATGTGATATCTCTTGCAACTGTTTCAGCTAGCTATGTGTTATGTACTAAAACAAATCACATATGAACTAAAATTACATTCTTTGAATAGTTTAATAACGAAAAGACAATACTAATAAGTGTCAATGTTAAACAAAAAAATAAACATCTATAAAAGAAATAAATCTATTGCTTTATGTTTTTAACAGTTTGATAAGATATATTTTGTGTCAATTCAACATTATTCTCTGTTTCTACTTCTTCATACAGAGGACCTTTATTTAAGTTAATATTTTTCATTGATGTATTCACTTGTTTAACATTAAAAGTTGTTGTGAAAACAGTAGTCCCAGGACTAGTCCCAGAAGGAGTGCCAGCACAAAACTCCCAATAGTACCTCCAATAACTAATTCTAGACTGTAACTGGTGTGGCAAGTTGGACATTGTTGAGGACATTGCTGTGAACAATGCTGAGGACACTGCATTTATAAATTAAAAATAATTAGAATAACATAAAGTCATACTATAAATATATTTATATAATATCTCAAACATACTTGGAATATCTCAGCATTGGTAGTCACTTTCTGTAATTCTGAAATACAATATTGAAAACATAAAAATAGCGAGATTCCAAGACAATATTAATGAAAACTAATTCTTATAATTGATGTACAATATACATTTAGAAAATTGTTGACCAGTAGAGGATATTTCTTCTCAGACACAAGCTCTTCATTTACTTGAATCAATGTGTGATGAGAATACTAATTGTACTTGAAGCTAGATCTAAGTTTAAATATTCAATAATTAAGAATTATTTTACACTCATATTTGTATGCGTAAGTTTAAATCTGATTCACTGTACCAGAATCAGTTTGTAAAGTTGTTAATGCCTGACAATCTATATTTTCACTCCATATTCCTTCATCCTCACAGGTCACTTGTACTTTGGAAGGACGACAATCTCGTGAAATTATCCAAGTTCCATTGGAATAGAGAGTGTAGTTGGTATCTTCATTATTGTCATTCAAAATACATACACCTTAACAAAATATACATAAAAACTCCTTCTGCAACATACAGAAGATACATTGAAGTATTTAAACAATCTTTCTACTCTTACCTAAATTGAATGTACTATTATACTGGCACTGAAAAAATACTATATTGTTAGGAGCAGTTAGTGTTATAGGACTTGTCCATGCTGTAGAAGTACTTGAAGATGATATTTGGTAGAAAATATTTCTGGCATTTTCATCAGCAATTGGCTGAATAATCAGTTGACTAGTATTAAATGATCCTCTGATAACTCTCAATGCAGTAGGCACAAAACCTGTAACAACACAATAAATTTATAAAAACTACAGATGAACTTTAACGGTAGCATTAACTAGTGATATAACTTACTTCCTCCTGGAACTTTTATGGTAAAAGATTGCCCACCACAAGATATTACAGTTCCATTTAAGAGTTCTGGATTATTAACTGTAGCTTTAACACTAATGGTGGATGAGCTAAATTCTGTAACATTGAAGATAACTTCAGTAGCTCCAATCTCAAGTGTTGTTAATCTTGATTGAGGTTGGAGAAGAGAAAGTACAATATATTCTTGTTCTTGTCTACCTATAGGGGTCCACTGCCATACTAAGTCTCCTCCACTAACAGTACATATGTATATGGCTTCTTTACCGGGACAAGGAGTTTCGTCCACCACTACTTCCCCTGGCATAAAATAATACCAGATAATATAACATGTAAGCCTTAGTTCTAGTCTTTCTTCCCATCCAGAAACTTAGCTAGCTAAATAACAATTGAGGAAGGGGTGTGGGCAGGCAAACTAACAATGATTATTGTACAAAATTTAAGATAATGAAAATAAATTTCATTATATTATTTATATAAAAACAACAACGTTATTTCTCTGTTTTTGTTGCAATAGCTGACTCTGGGTATTATTTGATTTATGCCAGTTAATACAAAGTTGGTATATAATGCATCCATCACTCAACAACCAAGTATTGGTTCTGCTGCTGCCAGTCTAGATATATTGTGTAATAGTTTGCTACTCTTTTAGATTCTCCAAGATTTAATTTAGTGGATACAGTTTATACAACATAATGGACTACTACAGAATATTCATGAGAGGCTCTAGCTTCTCAATGGTGCATTGACTTCTTTCAAAGTTGTGTACTCTATCTTGGAGTGACAGAAGCACATCTAAAATACTATATGCCACACCCACTCCATATTAAGAATGATGATACATGCAGAATTGCCAAGTTTCATGAGTAGCTACATGATGTAAATGCACAATCCACAATACCTAGTTCACATGACAAAAGTTTCTGTTCTGAAAAATACAAATTAGTATTGTATTAATTATATATTATACATTAGCTATGTCTTGCTGAATGATATGTATGTGTCATCTTAATAACTAGTCCTTTTATGGTGTTTTAATTGTAACTGCAATAAGTATCTAGACCTCAAGTATATGTAATCTTTAGCACTGCTGCCTGAAAAATAACTATTGACAACCATAACAAAATAGTAAATTAGTGTATAATGCGTTGAGACTAGTTTGTTAACCACTATGTACAGTCTCATAGTCTCAATTCTTTTATCATCGCAGTTTACAGATTTTGTTATGGTTTTCAAAGGATTCTTTTCAGACCGTGTAGCCCTATTTTAATAGTTATTTGAATTTTACCTTTTACAGAAGAAAATACCAACAGACTTGCACAAATAATAACTACTTTAAAGGTCATTCCTACGTACTCTGGAATACTTAATCTGAAAGGAGTTTACAAGTTACAATAATTTGCAAGCTATCACAGAGGGGGAGGAGACTAGACTTTCAACACAATCTAGAACGATATCTTGAACATAATCTTTCTAGAATATTCGTGTACACTTCGACTTCCCTATATGATTATGTACTTTGACCCTCGTGTTTTTGTATTCCCTTGGCAGTCGCACCCATCCCATCATCACGAAGCTGTCAGTTCCCCGTGGTACTAGCTTTTGTGGTAACGCCCCCTATAGTCACGTCATAATCACGTGAGAAAATAATTTCTTGCTGCCACGGTATTTACTCTTCATGTGCTGCTGGGATAATGGATTTCTGGAAGTGGAGTTTGGTGGTAAAAATATATACAAATATATGTATCAAAATAAGCTAGTATCACAAAAGTGATTCCGCTTTTCATCAGTACACTCAATTCTTGACTGCTATGGCACTTTTGTCTCTGACATTGGAGGATATGGGTTTGGTGAGCAATATCTAACCAATAGTCAGTTCCCATACATCTATGTAAGCATGACAAACTGATCTTAAGTATTTCCAGAGTTGTTGCTGTCACTACCTGATTTGTATCAGTGCAACCATGATGTCCAGCACGAGGATGAAGAAGTTCATAAAGCTTCCCATCAACCCAAACCGAACCAACAGTTAAAATATTTAAGGAAGCTATTGATTTTCTGGAAGAGGTGCTGCATTTTCTGGAAGGAAAAGATCATTTGGCAGAGTCTCTTGAAGTGGGGTCAATACTTAATTCTGTAGCAGCAATGCAAATAAAATCAATAATTATGGGCAAAATAGTGCTTTTTATACTTAATTTTTTAAGGACAACAACACATCACAATTATTCAATCTCTGTGAGTATTCCCAATTATTTAAGCTTTGTGCTAAGCAGTTAACTTCCTGTAGAATAATTAAGATTTTTAACATTATTAAACAACAAACAAAATAGTAATAAAGAAGGTAGTACTAGTAAATAAGTATAAATGTAAAACAAAAATCTACTTTTTGTAATAGAAATGCAACTATTATTTTATGTTCTTAACTGTTTCATAAGATATATTTTGAGTCAGTTCAACATTTTTGTCTGTGTTTACTTCTTCATACAGAGGACCTTTACTTAAGTCCATTTTTGTCATTGATGCATTCACTTGTTTAACGTTGTAAGTTCTTGTGTATTTG
>WLWI01004789.1_pt1 | contig 11383 bp, 11 predicted proteins | sample 6701501 | NCBI WGS metagenome assembly WLWI01 (sample SAMN12718690, study PRJNA515312) | sponge metagenome | isolation source: marine sponge | host: Mycale hentscheli | place: New Zealand: South Island, Marlborough, Capsize Point | collected 2014-11-01
ATTAGGATTAATAGTGAATTCTCAGGCATTAATTCTACAAATATATATTCAACTCTCAGTATAGTTTACAATATATCTTTTTCTGGAATTCAAGTTTATTGCAATAACATATTTAAAAATCCTATTGTATTGAGTAAGTCAAGAGAACCACTAAATTATATTAAGCAGTTCTATACATCAAATGAGTTAAACAACCCTACAAAATCATTTAATCATTTCCTGAGAAGTAGCATAAAACATGTAAGATTGTATGTATTTAATTTCATTGTATTTTCTTTATGATTTTGAGCAGATAATCCTGGTTTTGACACTATACACGCTTTAAAGCTTGCTTCAGAAGAAGACAATATTAGTATATCATGGGACAATAACATTAACTCTACATTTTTAATAATAGATATCATATCAGATCAGTTTATTTTGTATAACAAAATCTATCAGTCTTCTGTCACTGTAAATATTATTAACGTAAAATTTATGACAATCAACATTACTGCAATTTGTTCCGGAATATCATCATTATTTTATATTGGTAGGTTATTCTATTTGATGTTGGGTATGCTAATATTTTTTTTTATATAATGTATGTTGTGTTAAAAATGACTTCAACAGCACCATCACTGCTTCCAAGTAATGCAAATTATGAAAAAGTATTATATACATAAGGGAGACAAAAATTTGTATAAAAAAGAACTCCTAAGCAAAAACAATATTGTGCACTTAATTGCATACATCCAACATTGTTTGTTGTGATCAATCATTTGTAATTTATTTGTACTAATATATTATAGCTTTAAGTCCTATGAGCAATTGTCACAGAATATCATGAACAAATAATTTTTTGTGTAAAATCTAATTGAGTAGCTAATGATTTGAACATTGCTTGTAAAATTCTAATTGTGTTTGTATACTACATGCACAGCATGTTTTATTAAAAAAAAGTTATGTAAAATCTATTAATACTTCATTTAACTTATACTTTCACTATTTCAATAATTTGCAAAGAAACAAAGTGTTAAAAAATGTAGCTATATACGTGATAAAGGCACAATGTCAAGATTGAAGAAAAGCTCGATAATAATCTGAGATACTAATGTGACAAAAACACTCAAGAACTTAATGAACTGTTGGCCTGAAGCTGTAAAATTTAATTAAGAGTATGCATAAAAAATTACCACTTAAATTGTAAATATCTTTTATTTTCAATGTTCCTTAAAGGAAATAATGTTGATAGCTATAGGTACTCCAATACACCACCTACATTTTATATAATATTCCACTGTTGACGATTGATAAACTGTTTTTATTATTTAATATTGAGGTTCTTGTCTCTTGGAAAATCAAACTGAAAACTATATACAAGACAGAGGCTACAGCTTAAACTCTGATGGTGTTTGGACAATTTTTCAGAATTGTTCCACAACATTTCTAGAGTATCAAACTAATTGTACTGCTTCTGGATGGTCTACTGATATAAAATGTTCAACTCTATGTTAGTTATCTCCTACATTATTTGGTATGATTTTAATTTGCAATTTTTTGTTGTAGTAACTGCTACTTCTTATGCTACACTAAATCCAAAGTGTTATATAAATGGCATAAACTATTTACTAATGACGTGGCAATTAGTGGACATCATAACTGATAGTTATTTGGTTATAGTAGCTCCCACTCCAGCTGATGGCTTGAGAGAGAGGAGAACACAATTACCAGCTATTACTTTAGGTCTGCATGATAATGTGAAATACAATGTAACAATATTTCCAGGAACAGATTCAAACGACATCAATAAGAAATTTATCATAGGTACATTATTATTGATATTTTAATGGTAGTAATAAAGAAGTTGTCTGCTTTTATAGGTAATTGTGGCTTCTTGAGAAATACCTCCTACATACATATATTACATTACAATATAACAGAATCTGGAATTACAACAGCTTTTGTGAGGTGTATCTTCAGTGAAGTTGAATACACTGAAACTGTAGCATGTGGAGTTGAAAACAGAATGTGGAATCACACTCCATGTGAGAAATTTAAGCACTTTTCAAAGTGATGTATGTTTAAGTATACACAATAATACAATAAATTGTCAATATGTTAACATTAGGTACTTAAAATAGTATAAAATTAATAAATTGTCCTATTAAAAATTAATGTACATGACTGTGATAACTTATTAATTTCACATAAATTACTTGTACCATCAATTTCTGTAACTATTTAAACATAGTATATAAAATTATTATTCTTGATAATGTTTTCAAATTTAATTTTTTCAAGAAATGATAGTGCTATAGAGTTACAATTTTCTCTTTTAATGGCTTGATATACTACTTCTGCTACATCTTCCAAAGACAACATTAATAATTATTTCTGGATTAAATTTTATGTTGGAGCAATAATTTAGTTCAGAAAAATGTTTTCATATTATTATATCAGTTCTTAATGTATTGAAATAGACATCAACAAAAGAATTTGTTCTTTTGTTACTTCTACCACTACTGAACATGGTATTGTTGAATACTATCTGTATTTATTGATGTATTAATTCAGATGTGTACTTACAGAAAAACAACAACAATATTCAAAATGCCATCATAGCAGTGCAACCACTGAGTTTCTTAGTAGGCATTTCCATTGGTTTTGTTATTGGAGCATTGCTAGTTCATAAGATTATGAAGAGCAAGAGAGTTCAAAGACCAGCAAATACACAGGAACAATCAGATAGTCCTGTTTATGAGACTGTAGAATTGAGAGAGCAAATAGAAACTGTTAGTATGTCTTATAATGTTGCTTATGGTAATGTGAACTGAAATGTAAACATGTTTTTGGGAGTTTTTAGTTTCATTTATATAATCAAAAGCACATGTTTATCTAACAGATGTATTTAAGACATGTGATTTTTGTAGCAATGAGGTATTTTTCCAAACAAATTATCATAATAATGACCGATTTATCATCAGTGGCATGGCTAAAGGGGGGGGGGGGGGGGGGGGGGGGGGGGGAAGGGGCTGGAGGATGCTAGCTAACCCACTATTACTGAATTAGATGCAAGCCCCCTCACATTTAGACCTACTGTGCATTGATGGAATAAAAGGTCATTTTGTCAACACAGTATATTCAGTCAAAATTGTTTCACCAGCAAATCTAAGGACTTTTCCATAACATTGCATAATTTTTGCTAAAAGCAATCATGTGGCATAAATCAAGCAGCCAGACACATTGTGTTCACACAAGATACTACCTTCATTGAATATGTTGTTTCATTAAACTTCAATAATTCATATCACATTTACTATGGCTAAGACTTCAGGCAATTAAGTATGTCTGAAATACATAATAATAATTTAATAATTGCTTAGTATTACATGTGCACAAAGATCTTACGAAACAGTGTCACTTAATTGTTGAAGCTAAAAATTGGAATAAAATCTCTGATTATATTATAGCTGTTTGTGAGCTGGCTTAATTTATCCAATTAATATGCCAACTTAGTCAAATAATACTTGGTACTATTATACTCTCATAGAATGACCACTATTGGCAGTCGGACCAATATTGAGTGGATGACATACTAGTGATTATTGTCAACAATGCCACAGTTGGAAGCTTGTTATTATTAAAAAAAATTATTATTACCTTTATTATGCTATTACAGCTTTTATTGTTATTATTATAGGTTTGTTATTGTTTTTGTTGTTTATATTGTCGTTTTGTAGTTGCTGGTGCTATTGTTTTAAATACTATTACATACTGGGTTGCATCACTGAGAATTTTTTTTTTTACGACAAATGAGGTATTGTGTACTTTTTGCATGTGTTATTCTAAGAAATATACTATAGAAAGTTCTCCCTTCTCTTGTTCATTTTGCTACACACTACTCAGATTTCACATTCACTGTGCCTGCTAGTACAAAACTAAAGATACTGATCACCATACAAAACTAATATCCTAGAGTCCTAAACTGGGACTTTACATTAGCTTTAACTTAAGTTATAATTAATTACTTTCATTTTGGAATAATTTATCTGAATACTGTATATACAGGTCGACTGCTTTTTTTCAATATCTTGTTGTTGTTTGGAATTATCCACAAACTGAAGGATCCTCAAAATATTCTAGTTAACTGTTCATGCCAATGAAATTTAAGCAAATAAGTAATATAGCTAGTTAATCCGTCAAAACTATACAGTATTCATAGATGTTTAGTTATTCACACATGTTTTTAATCTTGTGGCAAGATAACTGGACACTATGTTGTATCATTTACTATGATAATACCTGTGAAGATATAGCTTATGGTTATAATAATCAGAGAGAAAAATTATATGGTTTCATTTTATTTGTTGTACTTAATTGGTGCATCAAAATCTTATGGAGCAATAATATACAAAATTATTTAATAACTCGAAATGTTTGTACTCTCTTAAATGGATTTGATTATAGTTTTTTGAAATAAATAGTATGTGGAGTTACTTGGAATTTATTTTTCCTTAATGGGTCATGGTCATGGTATTCTCTGTGTGAGCTTATTCGCCACCATAATATTTTAGCAGTAAAAATGGTGATATTATTATACATAATATAATTATATTATATACCAACTGAAGTTCCATATCAATTCTATAGGTGGGTTCCACACGAAAAGTCGCTGTCAAAACGGTAAACAATTCAATTTCTAGGGTGATACGGGTACTGATCGGTAAACCAGAGGATTCTGTTTAGTGCAATTTGGGACGGGGTCGACCACATAACTAACATAAAAACGTGAGGGTCAAAGTAAAAAATGACATACGTACGTCTAAACATATATACAAACTAGTGGTGTGCTTGAGCACAAATGGCGAGCGAGCCTGATAGTTAGGTAACATAAAATGTTACTATTTTTAGCTTACTTCATGCAAACACTATAGTAGCAGTTATGACATTTGATTTCAGCAAACAAATACAAAATCACTCTCTTACCTGATTAATGGTAACTTTTGTAGCATCAAGCATCAACCATTCTGATAATCTCAATCATCAGTAACTCTTGAACATGCTCTCAGCTGCGATAAAAAATAAACCAGTGTTATTATTTGTAATTTCGCTCGCTTCGCTGAATAATGACCACGCCCACTACGAGCTACGTGACAAAAAAAACAACAAAAAACAAAAACAAAAACAGCACCTGTGTACAAACAGAATCATTGCTGGCTATCTTTTCAGTTCAGTCTTCAACTCTTCTTCCCTCACTTCTTTCTCCATCTTCTCTTCCTGTCGAGGCCAGACCCACAATAACTTCAAGACTTGTGAGCAGCAAGTAGTTAAATGTAGTAAATGTGGTTGTAATTCCTATAGGAAACTTAAATCAATAAATAGGCTAGGAAAATAAAATGGTATGGTATTATTAGTAATCACAAGATTGTGCTATCACACAATAACCTCTGTATAAATCAAAGTGAAATCTGTATTGTGGAAATTGGCAAAGTGTGGTCTCGACAAAACTTGTGGGATTGCGCAATTGCATGCAAACCCATACTTCATGTATAAAATAAGTAATCATTTACTCAAGTATGAATGCAGTGCATTTAAGTGAATCATTTAGTATAAGTTTCATTATTAAAAGAAGTTAAAAACTTTATGAGAATCATTATGTGCAAGAAAGCAAGTTTAGGTTTCATAAACTCGCAATAGAGCCTTTCAAATATCATGTGATAACTACTTAGCATCACAGGAAGTTTATATACAAATCATATAATTTGATTTACAATAATTTTATGCAGTGTGGAGTAGCTCATCAACTCCAGCAAGCAACAATAGCACAGTGAGAGTAGGGCAGTTAGCCCTTCCTCTACAGAAAGGTAGAAATATTTTAATACAATTGATATGTCCACTTAACCACTATTGTGTAATTTTTATTCTCTCCAGTCTGTCACATACAGATATGTGATGCGGCTTTAAGAAAAGGGTAATTGTTGGACTAAACTTTAAAATAAGTTGTAGGAGCATGAAGTGTCTCAACTCAAAATGAAAAAAAAAATCTGTATCAAAGCAACAACTTGGATTGTTTTTCTGCTTCGACACTAAATTTCACACTCTTATGGAATTACATAGAATTACTGAATCCTCCATCTATATCTTTATGTCAATGTATTTATTCCTGTGGTTTTTTTTTAGATATCCATCTTTGTTACCCGGAGAGTATAGCTGCTTATGGTTCATTGCATCTAACTGCTTTGTGACTGGTATAGTAACTACTAAGATTGGTGTAGTAACTACTAACTACTAAGAGTGGTGTTTAGTAACATTGTCAGTTGTGCTTGGATTTAACTATGCCTTAAAAAATAAAAAGAAATTAAATGATAGTATAATTATAATACAATAGATTAACATGAGTTAAAAATTATAAGATTACTTTTTCTTGTTTATATTATAATATGAAAATTGCCTATCACACTGCTTGTATTAAGATTATTATTACAAATGCAATATTTGGACAAAGATTACAATGCATTTTTCTTACAAGTTCACAGTTTTTTTCTTTGAGAAAATATTTAGACAATTATTTTACTACCCACTGTACATTGATCTGCAACCGAATATGGGTTGGATGTAAATTCTAGGTAAATTTTGACTTAGGTCTACTGATGAGTGATATCTACTCCTACTATTGAAATGTTAACAAACTTAATGTAGACACTGATGTTGTGATGATGTATAATTACCATTATTTAGTTACTTTGATATGATAAATATGTAAAGTAGTTGTCCAGGCCATTATATCAAATTAAGCTTAACACGGAGATGACATACAAAAAGTGACAACCATTTACCACTGACACAATTCAGTCACACACATGATGTCAACATAGTTCCTTTCTTCATTCTCTTACTGTGGAACTTGTTCCACCAAGTTTTGCTAAATTGTTAAAAAACTAAATGTAACAACCATTATATTGCGGGTAGTAATTTGTAATTAATTAGTGTAACAAATAACACCACTACATAAAAGAAAGATCTTTTGAGTTTGATTTTCATTGGAAGTACTATTTCTGTCAGTCTTAGGCAAGCCAACACAATCCCCTAAAATATAGATCAACTTTATTAGACAATTTTTGTGAATGTGTGCATATTCCAATAGTACACATCCTAATGAACAAAGTATTTCTAAGTTTTTTTTTCTGAAGGGTAAAATTAAAATGTACTAAATTTCATATGCTAGTGCAAATATATCAATGTATGAATAACGCTGAATACAGTTAGTTTCAAAACCTGTCTACCTCTGACCACCACATTAGATAGGATAGCAGTCATTACAAGTGTAGATTTTGGTTATCTTAAGTATATAAATGACGTGGTGTATGTTGTTTGTTTACACAATGGTAGTCTAAAAATTTTTTTTTTGTCAGATCCTCCTTTCCTCCCAATCTCCCCACACATCTCCTCACACTCCCTTCCTTCCCATTTATTGTTCACTATAATTGAATAGGGGCAAGTAGGCTTGTGTGTGTTTGTATGTTGTATGGTGTGAGAAGGCTAACTAAATGTATAATGATTGAATCAAATTTTTATAGTTCCTATAGAGGACAAGCAGGTATACCAAAGTGCTAGTATAGGAAATTAGTAATGTTTTCCCTATTTGAATTTTTTGTTTTATTTAAGTATGCTTGTTTATTCCATTATATTTACATTTGTTATACAATTATGTGTTTCCAAATATTTATTCTTTGTTATACAACATTATTATTATTGCTATATTATTATTTGTTATTAGATCCCGTTGCTATATTGTTACTATGTGTACTAACTTGGTAAGTGTGCACTATTTTTTGCCTTTAGCCATTTCTGCGAAAATGCTGATAAACAAAGTTGCTAGTGGCAACTGGGCATGCGTAAACGGGATCTAAATTAGTTAGAGCATGCACGCTTAGGTACTGGTGAATTTATTGCACACAGCTCTCGGGCCTACGGCCCTTTGGCTTCAGTGCACTATTATTTATTGCTATTATTATTTTATTACTACTATTATTATTTTTTTATTATTATAAATTTTTATTATTGTTATTATTATTACTATTATTATTATTATTATTAATATTATTACTATTATTATTATTATTGTTTGGTTGTTGTTGTTGTAATTGCTGTTGTTGACTTATTATTTGTTTTGCACTTACAACAGAATGATGTTTTCTTCGCCAACACTGATATAGTCTAAATAAATAATAACTGCTTCTTGTGGGCTTCATTTACTCATTCAGTGAAGGAGTTGTATTAAAAAGTGTTGAACCCAGTTGTTGAATAAACTGAGCAGTACAATTTCATCAGAGTCTATATGCCTATGTCATGTTTTCATTCATGTTTTTAAATACCTAGCTATAACATCCAGACTGTAAATGGTAACAATAAAAAGTTACAACTCTTATTGTAGACTATGCTCATTTGTGAAAGCTATTGTGCATGGATTCAACAAACAATAAAGAAATACTACGATGCTTTACAGAAGAGCTTGATCGTATTGGCATATGTAGAAACTACTGATCAAACACTCACACATAACTATTAAGTAGTAAATGGGACACCAGGGATGGAGACAGCTACCAATTATTTTGGGGTCTGGGTTAGCGGGGTGGAGGAGGGGGGGGGGGGGGGGGGGGGGGGGGGAGAAAAGTTTTTGTGTGGGGGGGGAGGGGGGGGGGGGGGGGGGGGGGGGGGGGGGGGGGGGGGGGGGTTGGATGAAACTATATTATTGTTGGAAAGGAAGAAAGAGGTGGGAGGGGAGGGGGTGACATTTTTTAAATAAGAAAGTATGATAGCATGAAGACTGGGTTGTAAATCCTGCTGGGGCAAAAAAAAAATTTAAATTTAAATTAAATACCTAACAAAAAAAAAGCAAAGACTAAATATTCCATGTAACAATATTAACAGTAATTTGGGCTTTCAAAAATTGATCATATGTGCATCTGAAATGCTGAACAATTTATTTTGTTATTTGACTGTGTTCAATTCATTCTTATTTCTTGTGCACCATGTAAATAAAGCTCTTTAAAGTATTATCTGTCACCTTTGTTTTTCTGAAGGTTAATACATAGTCTTCATAAAGCAGAACATGCTCTTTATAATTCAATTGGTAATGTTAAATTAAATATGGTCAACAGCCAATGTAAGTTTAATTATAGGTTTAGGTTTAGTTGTTAATTAAACTTATATTGGCTGTTACTGTGGGACACACACCTCACAAACCTGTCAGTAAACATGAGAACTTGCAGCAAAAACCCAAAGATGTGTTAATTGTTTCTACATGTACCTAATTATGCTATGTATAGAACTACTACATACATTACTAAATCAATATATCATTCATACTCCAACCAGAGTGTTGCTGGCTATATATACCAGCATACCACTTGCTGGATTCATTCTGGTTGGTGACTTGCTTAGTGTGTGAGTATTGTGTTGAGAGAATCTAAATCTTTAGACCTCTAAATACTTGACTTGGGTTGTATTAACCTGGGGAGCCGAGCCAACCCTCAAGAGCCGATAGCCTGGTGGCAGTGACTAACCTACCCCACAGTTACAACTGAGAAAATTTATTATTATTACTAATTGAGCCTAACCACACTATAAATTGAGAAATTGCTTCTTGATTTCACTAGATAGTGCAAGTAAATGCCTCTTCAAAGATGTCATCCTTGTAGTATAATTCTGTCAATTTAAAATTTTCTTTGCATATCATCTCCATTAAGGTAAAGCTATATCAAAATGTGGGGAGTGAGGTTTTAATTGCTAGAATACAGTGGTAATATTTTTGGGGATACTCCTTTTGATAATAATATAACAGCTGCCTGTATACTTACCACCGCATGGACTGGACTAGACTTGACTAAAATTGGCCAGGAGTGGGTGGGGTTAGGGGGCACTACCTTCCCTATGTTTTCGCCAAGCCATGCAAACTTCCACTCATCATCTTTTAGTGCAACACATGTTTGTGTCACTATAATGATCAATTTACTTGACACTATGTTTTCTTCATGTTCTTCATGTAAGTTTGGTGTTGCAAAACAGAAAAGAGTTTCTATTTTACTGAACAAGCCCGATATCTACCTATATTTCTAATAGGAAATGCATTAAAGTGAACATGATGTGGCTTAAGGCAATATTCCTATCACCTGTGTTCAGAGTTATCTGCATGTTGGATTATTATCCCCCACGATATATACAAGTATTTGTTGCACTAGATACTCGTTCTATGATATTCACACATGGAGCTGTATCGTAAAAAAATTATTGAATACTGCAAAATATCACTTCTGATTGGTTGTATTTACACTTGTGCCTGCAGCACTCATGCAAATACTAAGCTAACAGACTCGTGATATTATACTGTATCAAATGAATAATATATAATTTAAAAAATAACCAAGTAGTATAATTGCGATGCCTTTTTATGGTTTTGATAAACCAGATGGGTTTGCCAATTTACCTTTAGCACCACATCGCCATAAATAGAAGACTTGACAATATGACTGATTAAATTTGGCACAAAATATGATTTCACAATTGTGCCAGCTGGCAACCTATCACTTGGTGATAGATAGAATTACCTAATTTAAGCTCAGCCAGATAATTTGTGAGTTCGGCACTATGTGTGCAAGCTAGCAGAAATTCCTGTTTGAAGTAGATCTACTTCAAACAGGGCTTTCTGGAGTGTCACTGGAAAATAAAACAAAAATAAGACTAAATAAAACCACCTCACTACTGATATTATCCTGGTCATGTCACAAACAAGCATCTGCATAAATGAAAGCAATTATAAAGTATTATAATTAGTATACATTTAATTTCAGAGTTTTTGTTTTATTTTCTATATGATTTTAGCTGCAAGCTGGCATGGTTATCAATTAGGGACCACAAGCCAAGAGGAATGTTTTACATCCATATAAGGCTTAACTGTATTCACATACCACTTCCACTACATACTATTGACCTACACTACTAAGATATGCTTCAAATTTGTGTACAATAGATGAACGAAGAAGAATACAGTTACAGTAATAAAAAAAACTTATTGAAACAGAAGGTTGTAATAATGAAGACAGAACACAGTATATCAGTATTTTAGCCAAATGTTCTTTTCCTGTTTGTAACTTCATTGGCTATCAGAATGTTGCTTTTAATTGTGGTCCTATAAAAACAGATGGACAATGGAAATTATAATACCATTGTGGGGCCGCCCTCCAAGGAAGATGGAAGAGGAGAGAGACAGACTTCGAGAGAAGACAAAGAGTCATAGAATAGAACGTTTAGAGTAGTTGGTGTATCATTCAGTTGTGTGTCATGTCAGAGTTTAGTTCAATGTATCATAAGTATGTATTGTATCAGCCGTGCCCGGTGGGTA
>WLWI01004790.1_pt1 | contig 11383 bp, 8 predicted proteins | sample 6701501 | NCBI WGS metagenome assembly WLWI01 (sample SAMN12718690, study PRJNA515312) | sponge metagenome | isolation source: marine sponge | host: Mycale hentscheli | place: New Zealand: South Island, Marlborough, Capsize Point | collected 2014-11-01
TCTCTCAATACTCTACCCTCAGATGCCCTGGAAAATATATTGTCCAGCTGTAACAAACAGTTTTCAATCCTTTCCCTTATGTCCGAACCACTTAGAAAGTCAATTTCTTCTTCTGGAAAATCCAGTGCACCTTCAACAAAAACTCGTATATTAACTAGCTCCTCTACAAGAAAATTAATACTGTTAGAAAACTCTCCATCAAGAGATCGCATAGCACTACGCACAGCTTGCTCTGATGTGCTGTTAATTAAATCTGAAATTGATTCGGCTTGTAGTAAATCCAGCTTATCGTTTAGATATGCTCTTTCGGTAAATTCGCCAGGCTTGGCTAATCTCGCTCCCAAGGACAGGGTCTGTTTTAGTATAATGTTCAATACCGTCTGTCCTCCATGTCCATGGAGTTCCACCACATCTTCTCCCGTATAAGACGCTGGCGCTGAAAAAAAGAGCGCGAGGCCTTTATCAAGTATTACACCATCTGGATCCTTGAAGCGGCAATATTTAACTTGTCTGGCGACAGGTGTTTCACCAGTGATTGATATGTAAATATCTGAAGCCTGTGGGCCGGAAACTCTAACTACACCGATACCACCCCTGCCAGGCGCGGTAGCAATAGCTGCGATGGTTTCTTTATTTTCGATCATTACGACCGATAATATTTAAGAATTGTTGTTGATGCCAGCTCGTTCGATGCTGCGGGTGATTTGCCATTGTTGTGCAATAGAGAGAATGTTGTTTACTACCCAATAAAGCACCAATCCCGATGGGAAAAAAGCAAAGAAAATAGTGAATGCTACTGGTAATACGGACATGACTTTCGCCTGTACTGGATCCATTGGAGCGGGGTTCAGTTTTTGCTGCACATACATTGTTATTCCCATTAGCAAGGGAAGAACGTAGTAGGGATCAGCACTGGATAGATCTTGTAACCACAAGATAAATGTAGCTTGCCGCATTTCAACACTTTCCAGAAGCACCCAATAAAGCGCAATAAAAACGGGTATTTGCACCAAAATGGGAAAACACCCTCCGAGGGGGTTTATTTTCTCTTCCTTATAAATTTGCATCATGGCCTGGTTGAGTTTGGCCTTGTCATCCTTATATCGGTCTTTTATAGACATCATGCGCGGCTGTACCCTTCGCATGTTAGCCATCGACTTATAGCCAGCCGCCGAGAGTGGGAAAAATATTATTTTAAGGATTATTGTCACTAAGATAATGGACCAACCCCAGTTATTAGTAAGGTCATGAAGTTTGTTCAAGACAAGAAACAAAGGTTTGGCTATAAACCACAAGACACCGTAATCTACTGTCAACTCCAGGCCTTCTGCAATTTTCTCTAAATCCCGCAGAATCTTTGGTCCAATATATATCTGCTCTACAACTTCTGTTTTTTCTCCAGCCTCGGCAAGATATGAAGGTGTAATGGCTCCAATAAGATAGCGCTCATTCGCCAGGGCTTTTGTGTAGTATCGATAAGCTTGATCTGTGTCGACAGGCACCAGCGCCGTGACGAAATAATGTTGTAGCATTGCTGCCCAGCCATTAACGATGTCACTCTCCAGTTTTTGATCTTGCATATCATCAAAATCAATTTTTTCATAACGTTCTTCCGGGCTGGAAATTACGGCTCCAGTGTATGTGTTTATGAGGTAGCCTCCGTTACTGGGAGAGGCTCTTTTTATTTGATGATAAGATCTCCCTTGCCATTTTTCGCTACTTCCATTGTCTATAAGATAGCGAATTTTGATCAGGTTGCTCGCCCGAGTAAACTCAAAAATCTTCGTTACTTTTATACCATTGTTAGATGTCCATACTAACGGAACCCGTAAGACTTCTTCGCCTTCCTGTAATGTGTAACTGAAGCTTGAGGTTGAATATATATCTTCGTGAGTAGGTGCTGGCTGTTTACTTAACAAGCCTCCTTGTGTGATATAAAACAACTCTGGGCTGTTGTTCATCAGTACAAATGAATCTTCCGGATGGCCTGCCTCGATTGGGTAGTTTAAAAGTTTTACTTTTTGAATGCCTCCGCCTCTGGGGCTAATTTCCAGATACAACAAATCGGTTTTAACAATCAGAGATTGATCGGGTTCTTCTTGTTTTGTTTTAACTGGTGTGAATTCTTCAGGTGAATTATATATCGGAGTTGACTCTGTGGATTCTTCAGTTAATTGAATGTTGGGTGTATCGCTCTCTTGTTGCGTCACTGTCGGCTTATGTGTAGACGGTGTTACAGGCTCACCGTAATCCTTCTCCCATGCTTGCCACAACATCATAGAAACCAAACTTAACGCCAGGACAAGAATAAATTGCTTTGTTTCCATAATTTATAGCTCAGGGAACGGGATCGTAGCCGCCGTTGTGAAACGGATGACAAGAACAAACTCGACGGATTGTTAAACAAAGCCCTTTTATCGAACCATATTTCTCGACGGCTTCTAAAGAGTAAGCAGAACAAGAAGGATAATATCGGCAATTGCAGCCCAGATAAGGGCTAATACAATATCTATAAATTCGAATTGCTCCTGTCAGGATTTTGCGCATTTAACTATTTTTTTCCAGTGCAATTCCATTGATTGTATTAACTCATTATTACTTTTTTTCAAAGTTCGTTTTTGTGCTAACACAACTATATCTAAGCCTGTCAATTCTTCCTGGTGAAGTCGGAAGCTTTCTCTTATTAGTCTTTTTATCCTGTTCCGCTGTACGGCCAAACGCAGATGTTTTTTTGATATAGCCAAACCCAAGCGGGGAATGTTTTGAGTATTTTCTCTGGCCAGCATGAGAAAGCCATTGTCTATAGAGCGATACGCAGAATCAAAAACCTTTCGGTATTCTGCGGCTGTGGTCAGTCTAAATGTTTTGGGAAATGCCGTGGCTCGATGGGACACCTGCAATTTATGCTGACAACCTTTTCCTGCCTTTTGCTCTTCGTGCCTTAATTACTTGTCGTCCGGCCTTAGTCCGCATTCGAACACGAAATCCATGGTTGCGCTTGCGCTTAAGATTGCTTGGTTGATATGTGCGCTTCATTATTATTAAAACCTATATTTACAATTACTTATGTAGTGTTGAAAAAAGCCGCTCATCTTACTTGCCGAGAGTCTATATTGTCAATTTATACCTTTACTTTAATCAAGCCAGCTTTGTGGATAAGTGTATAGAACAGGTATACACTCGCCGAATCTTATACACAATTTATTGGCTCGACTCAGGGGTTTATTTTTGGCTATGTCGGTTTGGAAGTCTTGCATTGAACGCCTCGAAGGTGAACTCTCTCCACAACAATATAATACCTGGATACGCCCACTGCAGGCGGTCGAAGAACAAAATTCTGTTCATCTTTATGCTCCAAATCGTTTTGTTCAGGACTGGATAAACGAGCAGTACCTGGATCAGATTAGACAAATTATAAAATCCCTATCTAATGGTAGTGAGTACTCAGTTACAATAGAAGTGGGTAATCAATTAACCAATATAGCGAAAACGAATACTCCGTCTAAGCCTCCTATAACACCTAAAAATAAAGTAGTTCAGCGTAAATCCAGTAATCTCAATATTAACTTTTCCTTTGATAGTTTTGTTGAAGGTAAATCTAACCAGCTTGCCAGGGCGGCTTCAATGCAAACGGCTGAAAACCCTGGTAACGCATATAACCCTCTATTTATTTATGGTGGTGTTGGTTTAGGTAAAACACATTTAATGCAGGCTGTTGGTAGTGCTATTTTGAGTGAAAAACCAGAGGCGAATGTTGTTTATCTTCATTCTGAACGCTTTGTAGCAGATATGGTGAGAGCTCTGCAGCATAACGCTATTAATGAATTTAAACGCTACTATCGCTCCCTGGATGCGTTATTAATAGATGATATTCAATTCTTTGCTGGCAAGGAAAGATCTCAAGAAGAGTTTTTTCATACATTTAACGCTCTGCTCGAAGGCCAACACCAGATTATCCTTACATGTGACAGGTATCCTAAAGAAGTAAATGGCCTGGAAGAAAGACTTAAATCACGTTTTGGGTGGGGTTTAACCGCGGCAATTGAACCACCTGAACTTGAAACCAGGGTTGCTATTATTAAAAAGAAGGCTGCTCTGGCAAATATCCATTTACCTGATGATGTTTCTTTTTTTATTGCTAAACGCTTTCGCTCCAATGTCAGAGAACTGGAAGGAGCTCTTAATCGTGTAGTCGCAAATTCCAATTTGACTGGATCTCCTATTACCCTTGATTTTACTCATTCGGCACTAAAGGATTTATTACTTTTACAGGACAAGCAGGTAACAATCGATAATATTCAGAAAACCACAGCAGAGTATTTTAAAATTAGAGTAGCCGATCTTTTATCTAAAAAACGAAGTCGTTCAATTGCGAGACCAAGACAAATAGCGATGACCTTGGCAAAGGAATTCACAAATCACAGCTTACCTGAAATAGGTGATGCTTTTGGAGGAAGGGATCACACTACAGTTATCCACGCCTGTCGAAAAATAGCAGAACTTCAATTACAAGATCAAAAGATCGAAGAGGATTACAAAAATCTTTCCAGTATATTAACGAGATAGTGTATTCAAGCTGTGAATAAAAAAACATAAACTAAATTTATTAAGTAAAATCCACTTTAATTAACAGCCTTAATACAATACACATACCTTAATAGCGTAATTTATAAAAAGGTAATATATTGATTATAAAGGAAATAAAAGACTTACCCACATATCAACAGATCTAATAATAGTAATAATAAGGTTTATAAAATGAAATTTATTATTAAAAGGGAAGAATTACTTCCTGGATTACAAATAGTTAATGGTGTTATAGAGAGAAGACAGACCTTACCCATTCTTTCTAATTTAATGTTGAGTGCTAAACAAAACTCATTGACTCTTACCGGTACTGATATGGAAGTGGAGTTAATTGCCACTTTAAATCAAGCTGTAGGTGTTGATGGAGAAACAACTCTTCCAGCTAGAAAATTGTTGGATATTTGCAGGGCCCTCCCTAATGATGCTGAAATTAGTGTCAGTATTAAAGGGGATAAGGCGCAGGTAACTTCTGGAAAGAGTAGATTTACACTGTCTACACTACCTGCCCAGGAATTCCCGTTAGTAGAAGGTATTGAGTCAGTAGTAGAGTTCGAGATAGCACAGAAAACCTTTAGATCTCTATTGGATAAAACGTCGTTCGCGATGGCACAGCAAGACGTTCGTTATTATTTAAACGGACTATTACTTGAGTTAGATGGGGAAAAATTGAGGGCTGTCGCTACAGATGGTCATAGACTTGCTTTATGTGATACTGATTTAAAGACAGATCTTACCGAAAAAGTGCAGATTATTGTTCCAAGAAAAGGGGTGCTTGAACTACTGCGACTATCTCAAGACAGCGATGAAAATATGAGCGTACAGGTTAGTACTAATCATATAAAAATTGGCTGGGCCGACTTACGTTTTACTAGTAAATTAATTGATGGGAAATTTCCAGACTATACAAGAGTGATTCCTGAAGAAGGAAACGCACCTATTTTGGCAGACAGAGAGCAGTTAAAACAAAGTCTTACAAGGGCTTCAATTTTGTCTAACGAAAAATATAGAGGTGTTAGAATTTTATTGGAAAAAGATAAACTTAGGGCTCTTGCTCACAACCCTGAACAAGAAGAAGCGGAAGAAGAACTGGATGTTGGTTATGATGGAACGGATATGGAAATAGGCTTTAATGTTTCCTACTTACTGGATGCCCTGGGAATAATAAAAACAGATAAAGTGATTTTAACTGTCTCTGATCCCAATAGTAGTTGTCTGGTGCTACCTGATGGAGAGTCTAGATGTAAATATGTTGTAATGCCTATGCGCCTTTAATGTTATTTGAGTCTTTAAGGGTAACTAATGTTCGTAATATTACAGATATACACATAGAACCTGACGCCCACTTAAATTTGGTTTTAGGTCCTAATGCCAGCGGTAAAACAGCTTTACTGGAAGCAATGCATATATTGGCCCGAGGTAAATCATTTCGGACGCCTAGAATAAAAGATGTAATTAAACACAGTAAGGACTCATTACAAATAGTTGCAAACCTTAAAAATAACAGCAGCGCTAGCATTTCCACAGGTATTGAGAAGAGTCACGGCAGCACCCTAATCAAATATAATGGAAACCCTGTTAAAACTGTTTCCAGCCAGGCCAGTAATATTCCTTTAGTGGTGGTTACGCCTGATAGCCATATACTGGTAACAGGCTCCCCTAAATATAGACGACATTGGTTGGACTGGGCAATGTTTCACGTGGAACCAACTTATCTTCAAGATTGGAGGGCTTATCAGAAAGCCTTAAGAAATAGAAATATATTACTTAAACAGGGGTGTAGTAAGCAGGAAATAAGTAGTTGGGAAAGCAGTATGGTAATTACAGCAGATGTTCTCAGCAGTCATCGTCAAAAGTTTATAAAAAAACTTCAGGAACAAGTGATATTAGTTGTAAAAGATGGTTTTCCATCTGTGCCAGAAATTAGTTTTAAAAATGGAGATGCTGAGGGTGTTGAGTTAACAGAATATCTAGATAAGGAAAGAGAGAAGGACCGAGTATTAGGATATACCCGATATGGCCCGCATAAGGCGGATATTAGCTTTTTAACAGAAGGTCATCGCTTATCACAGGTTTACTCTCGTGGACAAATAAAGAAATTTGTTACTTTTGTATTGCTTGCGCAGGCGAAAACGTATGAGCTAATAAATAAAGAAAAAGCAGTTTTTTTAATAGATGATTACGCGGCTGAATTGGATAATTTTGCCAGAGAGGAGATGCTATCGTTATTAGAGCTTTACGGGAGCCAGGTCTTTCTGACTTCAACAGAGGAAAGTGAAGTCCTTCCTATTGAAAAATCAATGAATGTGTTCCACGTGGAACGCGGAAATTTTCAGAAAGTGGTAAAATAATCCGGTTTGTTTAAAGAGAAAATAGTATGACTGAAGAGGATGATTACGGCTCATCGCAAATAAAGGTCTTAAAAGGTCTGGAAGCGGTGCGCAAACGGCCTGGAATGTATATAGGCGATACTGATGATGGCACAGGTTTGCACCATATGGTGTTCGAGGTAGTCGACAATAGCATTGACGAGGCTCTGGCAGGTTTTTGTAGTGAGATAAAGGTGGTGATTCATACAGATGAGTCTATTACTGTTGTGGATAATGGTAGAGGCATTCCAGTAGATGTTCATGAGGAAGAGGGAATGTCTGCGGCCCAGGTGATTATGACAACACTACATTCCGGCGGTAAGTTTGATGATAATTCATACAAAATATCAGGGGGTCTGCACGGCGTAGGAGTTTCTGTTGTTAATGCTCTTTCGGCGCAGCTCGATCTAACTATTTACCGTGATGGACACTGTTATAGGCAAACCTATCAGGACGGCGAGCCATTGGGAGAAATGACAGCTGTTGCGGAGTCGAATCATTATGGTACAGAAATAAAGTTTTTAGCCAGCCCTAATGTTTTTAAAAACATTGAGTTTCATTACGACATATTGGCCAAACGCCTGCGTGAATTATCCTTCCTTAATTCAGGTGTTCGTGTTGAGTTAACAGATGACCGTAATGGTAAGCAGGATATTTTTGAATATAAGGGCGGGATTAGTGCCTTTGTTACTCACCTGAATCGCAATAAAACCCCTTTACATCAAACAGTTATTGATATTGATACTGAAAAAGACGACGTCACAGTTCAGTTGGCTATGCAGTGGAACGATTCATATCAGGAAAATATTTTTTGTTTTACTAACAATATTCCGCAACGAGACGGTGGAACTCATTTGGCCGGCCTGCGAGGCGCGCTAACGAGAACCATCAACAATCATATGGAAAATAAAGGCTTTGCAAACAAGGATAAGACTCAAATAACGGGAGATGATGTGAGAGAGGGGCTGACGGCGGTGCTATCGGTAAAGGTGCCTGACCCCAAGTTTTCTTCGCAAACGAAAGATAAGCTGGTGTCTAGTGAGGTAAAAGCCGTTGTCGAATCTTCAGTTTCAGAGAAATTGCAGGAGTTTTTGCTGGAAAAACCAACTGATGCCAAGGCTGTATGTGAAAAGATTGTTGATGCCGCCAGGGCGAGAGAAGCAGCTCGTAAGGCGAGGGAGCTAACCCGACGTAAAACAGCTTTGGATATAGCGGGCCTGCCGGGAAAACTTGCAGACTGTCAGGAAAAAGATCCCTCACTATCAGAAATATTTCTTGTCGAGGGTGATTCTGCGGGAGGTTCTGCCAAACAGGGTAGGGATCGACGTTCTCAAGCTATTTTGCCACTCAAAGGCAAGATTTTAAACGTAGAAAAAGCACGTTTTGACAAAATGTTGTCTTCAGTTGAAGTGGGAACATTAATTACAGCCCTGGGCTGTGGTATAGGTCGAGATGAGTTTGACCCGGACAAATTACGCTATCACACAATCATTATAATGACGGATGCTGATGTGGATGGCTCACATATTCGAACTTTGTTACTTACCTTCTTTTTCCGGCAAATGCCGGAGTTGATCGAACGCGGCCATATTTATATTGCACAGCCACCACTATATAAAATTAAGAAAGGTAAGCAGGAGCGCTATATCAACAACGAAAGAGAGCGTGAGGCTTATGTGATGGAATTGGCACTGAATGATGCCTCATTACAGTTACAGGATGTCTCAGAGCCGGTGAGTGGCGAGCAACTAACAGCGCTTTCAACTCTGTTTCTTGATATGCGGCGGGAGTTTGAGCGCCTTTCAAAGCGCTACCACCCGGTGGTGTTGAACGTCATCAGGTATATGCCGATACTTTCACATGATGATTGTACAAGCGAAGAAAAAGTCACTGCTTGGTTTAATGACTTGCGGCGGCGCTTGCTTCTGGAGAAAAATGAAGGAGCTACTTACGATGTTGAGATTTTTTCCGTTACCGGCGGCAAAGATTTTGGCGGGAAAGTAACAATCAGTACTCACAGTGTTGAATCAAGCAATGTATTCACTCCGGATTTTTTTGCCTCAGGCGAATATAAGGACCTTGCTGCATTGGAGAACCAGGAGGAATTAAAATCAGCAATTATCCGTCGCGGTGAAAAGGAAAGTTCAGCCAGCACCCTTAGTGAAGCTTTCGTCTGGTTGTTAAATGAAGCCGCTCAGGGTCTACACATTCAGCGCTACAAAGGCCTTGGTGAAATGAACCCCGACCAGTTATGGGAAACAACCATGGATGCTGAATCGCGAAGAATGTCTCAAGTAAGGATTGAAGATGCAGTCGCCGCCGATGAAATATTCACCACCTTAATGGGTGACCAAGTTGAGCCGAGACGTGAGTTTATCGAATTACATGCCTTGTCGGTTGAAAATCTCGACACCTGAAGAGCAAAAAGAGCAAAGAGTTAGCCCGCATGTGCACAAGCCCAAAGACTCACTTTTGTATCGCCTAAAGCCTTTAATTGTTTTGCCAGTTCATTGGCGGTTACGCCGGTGGTGGTGATGTCATCGATAATTGCGACTGAGCTCGCAGGTATGGACGTATAGATCTTGAAGGCGTTTTTGATATTTTTTCTGCGCTCTTTTGGTTTAAGTCTGAATTGAGGAGAGGTGTTCCTGATTCGTTTGCAGGATTTGTAATCTAGAGGAATACCTGTATAGGAACTTATCGCCCTGCCGAGCTCAAGCGCCTGATTGAACCCTCTGGAGAACAGGCGTGAATGGTGTAATGGAACAGGGATGAGTAGTTGTGGTAAATCCGTGCATTGAGTCAGTGCTTTTTCGGCCAGTCTCCGGCCAAACTCATTTGCCAGTAACAGCTGGCCATTGTATTTCAGAGACCGTAATAGCTTGGTTGTTGGAAATCGATATGGCAAAAGAGTTGTCGTGGCATCAATAGAACCAGGTTTTTGTAAACATGAGGAGCATAGCGTCCCAAACACAACTGGCCTCCCACAGCGATCACAGGCCGGGCTGTCGGTTTCCAGGTCGCTCCAGCAGGGGTCACATATCAGAGCTCTACCACCTGTTTTACCGCAACACAAATAGCACAGAGTTTTTAAACGCAGTAAATTTGTTTGGTTAATTATCATGCGCTTGTAAACTTATAGATTAGCAATGAGTTGACAGTAAGTTCAGGAAAAGGAATTATGCGGAAACTCAATAAATAAGCAGGAATTTCATGGGCGCCGAACCGAATACACATAAGTTGCTGAAAGAGAAGTCGCCAATCAGACATAATTGGACACATGAGGAAATAAGCGCTCTTTTTGATAAGCCCTTTAACGATCTCCTCCATGAAGCACAAACCATCCATCGACAGCATTTTAATCCAAATCAAGTGCAATTGAGCACTTTAATAAATATTAAATCCGGGGGCTGTTCCGAAGACTGTTCTTATTGCCCACAAAGCGCTCGATATAATACAGACGTTGAAGCAGAGCCTTTGCTCGATATTTCTGGCGTGCTGGAGTCTGCAAAATTAGCAAAAGCGCAAGGCGCAAGTCGGTTTTGTATGGGCGCCGCCTGGCGAAGACCAAAAGAGAAAGATTTCCGACAAGTTTTGGATATGGTTGTAGAGGTAAAAAAACTCGGCTTAGAGACTTGCGCGACTCTCGGTATGCTGGACGAAGATCAAGCTACACGGCTCAAGGCATCAGGTCTTGATTACTATAATCATAACCTCGATACCTCGGAAGAATTTTATGGTGAAATCATTACTACACGAACCTATCAGGACCGGCTAGACACGCTCGCAAATGTGCGTAAAGCCGAGATTAATGTTTGTTGCGGCGGGATAGTCGGTTTAGGCGAAGGTCGAAAAGATAGAGTGGGTCTGTTGGGTACATTATCGACAATGAGCAAGCATCCGGAAAGTGTGCCAGTTAATTTGCTTGTGCAGGTTGAAGGTACTCCATTGGCAAACAACGAGGCACTTGATCCTTTTGAGTTTGTGCGCACCATAGCCGTTGCACGAATACTTATGCCTAGATCTTATGTTCGCCTCTCTGCCGGACGTGGTGACATGACAGAGTCACTGCAAGCTTTGTGTTTCCACGCAGGAGCAAACTCAATTTTCTACGGAGAGAAGTTGTTGACCACCGAAAACCCCGAGCATAACGAAGACATGGCTTTGTTTGAGCGTCTGGGCTTAAGTCCGACTCACTAGCAAATGGGAAAAGATCGGAGAGAAATAGATAATAAAGTTGTTTGTGATATACTTAATGAAATAATGGAATATGAGCTAGCTGGTGTTGTTAGATATACTCATTCATCCCTAATGGTATCAGGACCTAATAGAATACCTATTGTTGAATTTTTACAAGCGCAGGCTCAAGAGTCATTGACACATGCACAACAGGCAGGTGAACTTTTAACAGGCCTAGATGGACACCCTAG
>WLWI01004792.1_pt1 | contig 11381 bp, 9 predicted proteins | sample 6701501 | NCBI WGS metagenome assembly WLWI01 (sample SAMN12718690, study PRJNA515312) | sponge metagenome | isolation source: marine sponge | host: Mycale hentscheli | place: New Zealand: South Island, Marlborough, Capsize Point | collected 2014-11-01
GTATGTAGAAGTGAATTTTATGATATACCCTGATCATATTTAACCCTTAAGTTCTCATCCCTTAGAAAATGGTCCAATTAATTGACTTATTTATTTTTCTCAGTAATACTGTCAACATTATGGCTGTTGTGATATAAGAATAGGCAGGTACCCAATTAGTCACGTAAAATTGACAAATTGAACTCAATTATCTAAAAAAATGCACAAAATATTCATCAATATTGATAGATATTAATTATCAATATCAGAATCATTCACAAATAACCCATAATGCTTGTGAAAAACCTAATAATCATTGTTTCTAGCCATAATAAATATTATATGCCTGTACTTCCAACAATATTTTACAAAAAATGTTGCTAGAAGTTGGTATAGGTGTTGTATTTTTTTAACTTTTGGCAGTGAATTTTTTAGTTACTGTATAATCTATGGTTACCCCCTAAAAGCAGTGCTAATAATTCTACTATCCATACTTCGATACAGTAGTGTTATTCTTTAACTATAACAAAGTTTACTCTTATAAAATCTAATTCAAAATTACAAAATTAAAATAATTCGGGAACTTAAGGGTTAAATCATTCTGGGTAATTGATAAATTATTTATATCCATTGTCAATATTATGTAATATATAGAACATTGAAAGCATCTGTTATCTTGTTGGTTCATAATAATATAAATATGATTAAGAATTATAGACTAGACAATTTTGCTTGATCTAGAAGTCCTTGAATAAAATGTTAGAGTGTCAGGCAAGTGTATTGTCTATATGGTAGGATTAAAAAAGAAGGTTGATTAGTTTAGAAACTCTATTATTCAACAGGTATTTTGAAGGCTAATGAATTATGGAAACATTAGAACTAAGGCCAGAGGATGAGGCTCAATAATGTGGTTCTGATAGTTTATTTTATAGTAGATCTTTGAACAGTTTGTTGGTCATACCTAGGGTGTGCAAGATGATTTTGACAAAGTTGCTGTAATCTATGGGTATGTTAGTCAGCCTAAATTACTTGCTTAGAAATAGTAACTGAAATACAGACTGCAAGTTTTCTTCATTCTGTTTTTGACGTGTTTAAACAAGAACAGTGCTGATAGAGCGATAATCTTTAGTGAGATTCACAAGACTGGATGCACTTTAAAATGAGTAATACTTGTTACAATTGACAGGGTTGGATTAATTATTCTCGAATAAAGCTTCATTAAAGTTTAAAAGAAAAAAAGATTTGTTTTCCATATCTGAAAGAACCATGACGACATATCACTTTATACCTTAATTATCATTCCAAGTTGTGTTATTTTAGCATAGATTCTTTGTGATACGGAGTTACATTTTGTCCAAAACTGGTGAAAAGTAATATCTCTTTTTTTGAGAATGATATACATGAAAAGAGTGGAGAGTCCTACTTGTTGTTTCATTTTTTCATATTGTCATTGTAACCATTGCACTATATTATTTATAAAATAGTAAAATGTCATTTAGCAGCTTCTAGATTGTGCCAATAACATTACAATTTTTAAAACTGTATCTTGTACAAATGAGGCATATCAGGAATTATGTGCTGTCTTTAATTTAAATAAAATATTTCACTCTTTTCTTTTTTACCAGTTCTTGCCTGTCGCTTCAATTGTTGTTGAGACCGAATGCATTGGTGGCCCTCTTTTTCCTTTCATTCAATTTGGTATAATTCTGTCAGCTATTAGCTAGCTATTGTAGGTCTGGGATATGTTTTGAATTTAACTAAACTCATGATAATAATTAATTTTTCAAAATATAATATGAACTTCAAGGGCATAATGTCTAAGTAATTGCATTATATCTAAGAAAGTGTTTAACATGCATTTATTTACTTATGCATTTACTTGGTTGAAATATAATGCCATAATTCCTGTGCAGATGATATTGGGACCTCATCCACAATGCATCCAACTTCACTGCCTGGTACAACAGAATTTCAACCCACACAAGTTACCACTGAAGTGACAGTAACTGACCCACAAACATACAGTCCTTTTAATATGCCTACTAGCACAATTAATGAAGATCTGCTAAATACTACAAGTACTGACTTATTGCCTGCAACTCCTACCAAATATCCTAGTATTGACGATACCAACACAAATGCATCTATGCCGCATAATTCAAATAGCACTAATAGCACTGATGCAGTAATGACAACTTATACTCAAACAACAGTATCCACATCTCCTACCGTAACAATATCACAAAATTCAACTACTTACTCTACAACTTTACTTCCTACTGAAACCATATCCATAGTTCCTATTGCAACAGTATCACAATATTCCAATAAAACTGACTCAATACATTTACTTCCTACTGAAACAATATCCATAGTTCCTATTGCAACAGTATCACAATATTCCAATAAAACTGACTCAATACATTTACTTCCTATTGAAACAACATCCATAGTTCCTATTGCAACAGTATCACAATATTCCGACTTAATACATTTACTTCCTACTGAAACAGTATCACCAAATTCAAACAAAACTGACTACATAGTTTTACTTCCATCTAAAACAGTATCCACAGCTCCTACAATAACAGTGTTACCAAATCCAAACAAAACTGACTCTATACCTTTACTTCTTACAGATGTAACATCTCCAAGCAGTACATCTCCAGTTCCCACAACAACAGACTTGCCATTGGATTCAACTCAAACTACTAGTGGTATACCACTAGTCACAACAGTTATCACAAGTACCGACATGCCTTCAAACAACAGCACCACTGAGCTATATCCGAATTCTACAGAAGGAACAACTTTGAATAATAGCAACTCTACTTTAGAATTACCTCCAGTTTCAACTGATGGACTACAGCTCAACGGTAGCAATACTAGTGTAGGAGATCAGACGCTTACAACTGCATTTTCTCCAACTGAAATTAGTGAAATAGCACAACAATCAGCTGTGAAAGTATCTGTAGCCAATCAAATATTTACACTTTGGTGTGTATATATATTCATTTAATCTTATATTGCATTCCATATTAATTACACAATTAAATTTGACTCTTTTTAAATGGTAATAGAATTATTGTAATAAACAGCTCATAGGGAGTCTCAATGGCTAGTATAAATATGCAAGGAACCATTTTCCTTATAGAAGTAAGGTAAAAAGTGAGCGCTAGTATATTCAACTGTGTATTGTATATGTAGTCATAGGAACTCAGTATAATTATATTGCATAGAGGTAGAGTGAGATACAAGCAATAAAGCAATGAAGAGGGTGCCGTTAGCATTCCCAGGAATTATGGGGAATAATTGATAGGTTCTATTGACCTAATTTGTTGCAGGTATTTCTAACCTCCATCAAATCAAAGTGCATCACTAGGTTAAGTAATTGGTGAGCAAGTGAGACACTATCAGGGGTAACACAATTGAAAATCGGGGATATTTGTTTATTTTATGTTATGTGTGAATGTATGTACATCATTTTGTACTTTTACCCTAGCATTTTTGTGTTTGCTACATGGTCTACCCCTTCCCATACCTCCACTAAACAGATTCTTTCAGTTTAGCGATCCCTTATCATTCAAGGATATTTAATTGTTTACCCCTCTGTATTGCATTGTTTCTAAATGCCACAAAACACACTTAGGTCTTAAAACTTACTGTTAGACTCAACACTGTGCAGTACTTCTTTAGAACATCTTGTTTTTTTCAAGCTGCAAATGTTTTGCGAAATGTTACTATGGTATTGAGACCCTCAACTGGACGTAATTTAAAAAACTCGTCTGTTTATAGTAGCTGTGAGTACCCATTGTCAAAATTAGAGACTACAGAAAATACCAGCACTCGGGAAATAGAGAAAGTAGTTTTGTAGATAAGTATGGTCACAACGGCTACGTATTTATACTTTTAGAAATTGATTGATTGATTCTTCTGAAGTATTTTGTTTTTGCACACGCTTGCTTGCCATTTGTGCTCAAGATAGCTTTAGTCTAGGCCTTGCTGAATAGATCATGACAAATTTATAAGTACTAGGACAGGTAACTCACACGTAAAGTGGGCTGTAGGGGTCCCCCAAACCCCCAGCTGTTATTTTAGCAGCTGCTCTAATACTCACCTTTGTGCGTCATTTGGAACACTGTCAAGAAACGTGTTTGTGACACCATCACTCATCACACATGCTCATACACATATATAACGTATTTCCCTTCATTTTTGTAAGTTCTGAACACGTGTAGATTTTGATATATGTAGATTGAACCCTACCTTGTCAACTTCTGCCCAGAACTCTGATGGCAGTTATTCACTGTCATGTTCCAAATTCTAACATTGTGAAGATATCTAGGGTGGAATATGTATTTGAAGTTTCCTTTCTTTTTCCACTGCGGTAACCTTTTGCAGGCATACGTTTTTATAGTGATTTTGGGGGTTTTATACTAGGTTTACGAACCACATAGTATTCAATTCCAGTTTCGTAGTCTCTTTGACCAATTTCTCTAAAATTAAGAAGTTCATGTGATTGATCAGGTGTGAGCACAACTTGATTGCAAAGGTGGTGCAGGGTATTATTACCAAAGTGTTGGTTAGAAAGAGTTTCAAGCCTCTTGATCTGGTGTTGTATATTTTCTTCTAACTTTCTATCATTTGGTATAGTAGAGTTGAACATCTTTCTGGGTGATTTTTTAATATGGTTTTCTTGAAAAATTTTCCTGTTCAAATTTTGTCATGGCTGTGGCTCTCACAGGATGCTATCCTGTTAATATATTCCCCTGTTGGTCGTGTTATGTAGTCTTTGCAATCTTTGTTGATGCACATTTCATGTGCTTCATCCACAGCAACATTGTGACAGAGATGACCACCAAGGTGTACTGTAAGTCCCCCAGATTCTAATTTAGATAGAACATCAGTAGGAATTGTAAGCATGTCTAAAATGTGTTGTGGAATTAACTTTTGATACTTTTGCCTGTCAAAAGCAGTGAACAATGCAGCCATTAGTTTTATTGCTGCAACTCTTAACTTCCAATTACTTGTGTGCAAACATAGGCATAACAATCATACAAAATAAATTGCCCCCAAAATTAGAAATTTTCATATTTTTTTTCATGTTCTCAGTCATAAACTTCTCAAAAGACTCCTGATAATTGTATTTTTCTGATAAGTCTGCAAACATTTCATTTAAGTTACGATGTGCACTCAAGTCATCTGCAGGTGGAGGTAGAGAGGAAATCCAGTTACAACGTTGACTCCGCCCCATATTCTTGATCAGACAAAGTGATAAGCAATGCCGATATAGAGCTCCCCATACTTCAAGTAAGAAATTATGAGTATGTGTAAAATTCACACTTACAGAATTTTGTGGATATCCACTTGCCAAAGCTAAATTACATAAACCAGCATCAAAACAATTTTATAATTACCTCATGAAAATTCTTCAGTATATGCCAATCTCCAGGAAAGGGTGTCATCCAAGAAAAGTCTTGAGCATACTCCTTCTTAATGCTTTGAAGTCTTGTTTTTTTTCTTTGTGACAATTAACTCGATATGCAAATCATTTATTATGTCCAGTAAAGTTTCTTTATCATCACATCTCTGTTGCAGAACCCTGTAGTAAATTATATTTGAGCATTCTGGTTTAGTAATTTTCCTTGCAAGAGATACTTATAGGACTGTAAGGAGACCATTATATTTCCCAGATTATTACTTGCATAGTTTTAATAAAATATATTGATAATAAATATTTGTGAGTAGTACAGTAATTGACTGTTTATCTGTATTACTAAGTAAAAAATCTGAAAGTTTGAGATTTGGTTTCTGTAAATCTGAGAAGTGGCCTGTCAAAGTAATATGCTGGGTGGAAGTGGTGGCTAATTGTTTACTTTATGTCCCTGTTCTCATTCTCTGCTTCTTGCGTACTGGAGATAACAATTCATATGGTTCACCAGTACTGGTATGAGGTGCGAGAGATGAGGGTAGCCTCTTGAATGGCAATTCAGTACTCACGGTAACTTCATCAAGAAGCTGTTGTGGTTGCGTTTGCAACAATTGTACAGAGTTTGATGGGTAGGAAGCCATAGGTCCCTCTTCTTTTATTTTTTTAACCCTATACTGAACATACCTTGCATGTGTATCAATACTAGCACAAGCCCCCAATCGATTCAATAATTTTTGTAGTCTAGCTGATCAATCACAAGTCACAATGACATCTGTGGTTAATGTGTGCAATGGAGATGAACACTAACATTTGGTGGAAAATAATATAACACAGAGACAATAAGAACATCTGATCTTCCGTAGGTGATTAGAAGATCCACTGCCTTTCTTTGCTTTTGAAGAGATAGGCTGTGTTAATAGACATTATAGCCTACCAAATGTTAGGGTCAATACTTTTATGAAAGAGTTAATGTTAATATCCTCTATTTTATGAGGACGGCATGTGTCTTGTTCTATCAACATTTTAATGCAGCCATGAAGTTTGGGTGTTTAGTGAGTGACAAGTTTCTGTAAGGTATCTTTCTAAATTTTGATCAGTAGGTTTGTTTCTCTTGTTGGGTGAGATTGCGTACTTGCCCAAGAGCTACATTAAGAGCATGCAACAAATCACCCCCATGGCGATATAGAATTGTACCACTTTTCTTAACTGAGCACTTGTATGACAAGTGAGGTTGGAGTATTAATGAGAGCTGACTTCTTAACCAAGTAGCTGAGATATTATGAGTTGTGCTGTATTCAGTATCACATTTCTGTGTAATTTTTTTTTTTTTTTAAATATTTCATAAACATCTGGTAGTAGTAGTGCAGTTGGTTTTAACAGACACTTTCCATGGTATTGATATCTGAAACCTCTGGTATATCTTCCTCAATTTTGTCGAGAAGTTTTTTAGATCTTGATCAACACTTTGAGATTGACTGTTGAGTTGCTGTGTAGTTACTAAATGAGATTTATAGTAGGTAAAACATACCCTGTCATCTGGTGTAATTTCACAAGAAAAATCAGTATTTTCATGAAAAAATTTCTGTATCAGTGTTCTTTGGGGGTATGCACGACTTATGGTGAGATCATCAATGTTCTTGCCACATGTTTTACATTGCTTGTGGGCTGGATTGAAATGTCTATACCATGCCCCATAATGGTCAGTGCACAGTGGTACTCCATCTCCTGTACTCTCACTGTTAAAAGCTAATCTTTCATATTCAACTTGAAATAAAATAAATGTGAAAGTGTTTGCTTGTTTACTAATTTAGTTACTTTGTGGGCATGTTGTGTGCATTCAGGTAAGTCTTTCTTAGCTTTTCTTCATCTAGGTATAAACTGTACATTAGTTATGTACTTTACTTCATTGTTACAGGACCTACAAATGCAGCTGTCTCGTTGAATACTGAAGGATGGCTCAAACTGTTTTAGACATTCTAACAGTGAATCATCCTTCCAAGCCCTTGGATGGAAATACTTAGACTGATTGGCTTTTTTGCACAAAAGACATGGTTGACGGCTTACCAGGGTGAACACTTGATGTCACCATAATATGATAATCTCTGACTCATGATTTCTACTTCAATTTAATTCAGTTATTGGCATACTGTAATGGTCATATAATTCATAACATACTTTTCTCAGAAGTAGATATACAAGAACACTCTCAAAGATACCTCAAAACTGCTGATATTTGTGATGGTGTATGAAACATTCAGTCTTATCGAGAACAACTCATAAATGCTGTGCTGTGATATCGTTGATTTGTAGTCGATTGGAGACGTGTCTCAAAAGTGTTGCCAACAGATATGCTGCTGTCAGCTGAGTCCCCGTATTGTCTCAAGAAATACACCACGGCTCCATACTCTTCCTGAGAAGCGTCAGCGAAGCCGTGGAGGCTCTGAGACAGCATTTGCTGGTTGTTGAGAGAGTATCGTCGATCAATTGGTTGAGACGTAACTAGGGGAAGTTCGGAAGTTCAGGTTTACCAGAGCTGTTGTAGTTAATCTGTAAGGGGCTGATCCCATGTGAGCTGAAGCGTCCACACCCTTCTCAGCATTATTTTCGCCGAGATTGTGTAGGGGGCAAACCAGCCCATAAGTCCTAGACCTTCCCTATCACAGAGGCCATGATCCTCTTGGAAGTGGTAAATTCAGCTTCCACAGTGGCGACATGAAATATGTCGTCTGACACCAGCCAATGGATGCCAAGGGCCCTGAGCGATCGTTCGGACGTTGATAACCGGAGATCCTCCATCTCAATGGAGTGTTGAGGTAGTGAGTCAGGCAATTCCTGGTTGTTGGTTCTCCACTTGCGTAAGGTCATACTAGCTTATTTTAGTTTTCAGGTGTGCTGACTGAGGATCTGTAGTTTCCCTTTGCCGGCAGTACTGGTAAGTATACAAACCCGCCCACCCCTCTCCCTTCCCTCTTTCCCTCTATTATTCTTTCTGTATATACTCACATCATCCTTACTTATTTCTCTTTTGTACACATACAATAACTGATGTTCTGCTTTTTTCGTTAAAGGTTCCAAAAATGTTTTTGTTCCCATGAGTAGTGCCTCCTCGTGGCGGGAATGGGCAACATCATTGTTCAATCGAATTTCGGATTTCCATGGGTTTCATACTTAGGAGCCTGAAATTCTATTGTACTAATGGTGGCTAAACTACTTGAAAATTACCAAATGAAGAGTTATTATGTGGAAGAAGATTAAGTATTATGTTCTAAAAGAAGTATTGAATATCAGGCCTTCATATACATTGTTGATACTTCTGTCTTTGCTGGCAAATAGTGTAGACCCAAGTGTTTTGTTTTTTTTCTTTCATTTATCGCACATGTAGGAAACTTTTCTTTTCTTTTATGTAAACTGTAAACCGAAAGGTGTGTTGTTCACACCAAATTAAGTGTGAATCACTTGCAACAATAGTCACACCAAAATACGGTGTGATGTGCGCATCTAATCATTTTGGTTTGAAGTACATGCCAAATTCAGAATGAATTCACACCAATATCAGTGTGAGTTCTCACCCTACACAAGTGTGAACTTATACATTAATGCTGAATGTTTTAATTTGGGTTGATTTTAATATTATTATCGACTTTTTTTCAAAAAAATTTCAAAAAGTGAAGGAAAGGGTCTGGAACATTGCCATTGACACAGCGGCTCTAGCTCCACCTCCTGGAAGTTGGTGGAGGTAATAAGGCTTTAGCAGTATGAATAACATTCATAGGAATTCTCCAACATTTTAGACCGCATTTTTGTCACAAGAAGTTGCTGCGACTGGTTACTATGACTTAGAAGACCATTTTCCAGACGTAAAATGAAAAACTCTGTTTTTTTTAACTGCTAAGTGCAGTTTGGCTTATTGGTTATCAAGAGCCACTGGTAGTCAGACTGGCTTCTAAAATAACTAACACTATACTTGGGGGAAGCTGAGATAAGTACATAATTTCATTTTTGTTAGCGAAAATTACAAAAATAACTGCTTGTAGCTACCACAATTTCATGTCATCATTTTATAATGTATAATATTGTATATGTCATCATAAAATTATATTAATAATAGCTATTATTAATAATATGTCAATTTTATTGTTATATAATTTTAAAAAAATTGAAATTGAACAAGTAGATAGAAAATATAGTAGTAAAATCATGAATAAAATGATATGAATGATTCAGTGAGAAGGACAAAGTAATACTGGAATGTGTGTGGCCATAGCTAAAGGTGTAGGTGATGTACTGGATTCTTCACAATACTGTTCAGTACTTCAGAAGTTCGTCACACCAAGAAAGTAAGAATATACACACACTTAAGCACACTTGGTTCCATTGAGAGACATCCATATAATTATATTAAGGGCAATTGCATAAGAGAGGATTGAGTGAAAATTTAACATTTCCATGCAAGCAATCATGCCATTATGTAATGCTAACAAGAACCAGTATTTAAACTGTCATAGGAAGCATTGGCACAGTAAGCTATAATAGCTTGGATGAAAACTTATAGACATAAGAAACTAATCAATTATATGGAAAGGGGATTACCGCGTAGCAAACAAAAAACAACAACACGAGGGTCAAAGTACAAAATGACATGCGTACTTTCACACAAATAAAAAATGAACAAAAATTGTTCAATTGTGTACCCCGGATAGTGTCTCGCTCGCTCGCCATTTACACCAGTCACCGTTTTTGGAAGCCTAGCTCTAACCAAATTTTGGTCATGAATTCTCAGATTAAATTTATACCTTTTATGCTCTTTCTCTCATGCTTGTTAAATAGTCCAGGTTATGGAAGCAGGGATGAAGCGGCACTAAGTCACAAGGCTCAGCATTGTATAGACACCGCTAATGAAGTGTACTATGAATTAATCAATAAAGAAAATACTTCTCCAGTTAATGAAAAGATTATTGAACACTTGGAAAACTCGTTAGGAGATGGTATTTCATTAAGGAAAGATGCAGAAAATTATTTGTGCAAGCTGGAATTAAAAAGGGAAAAATTGCTGAAGACCCTACAGCAGCATTCTAATGAAAAAGAAAGCATATTACAGAATATTGAGAAAGCCGAACTGAATAAAGTTAATGCTGAAACAAATTTATCAGCAATGGTAAGTAGCATCAAGGATAGTAGAAATCATTTGTCTGAATTAAAAAAGAGGCTGAAAAAGGCCAAGGAAAATAATGCTAAAAGAGAGCACACGTTGAACGACATTGCAGGCAGTCAAAAAAATCAGATAAATGATACTCAACTTAGAAGAGATTTTGAGGAGGCTCTGATAAACATAATAAAAATGAGAAAGGCTTCCATTCAGACTAAGATGGAAGATACCTATACTTCAGAAAGAGGAGACCATGGGAGGGAAGAATCGTCCAAGCAGCATGAGGAGACCTTGGATACAATTTTAAAAGAAAAGGAAAAAACTTTCTTGGCTAAAATAAATAAAAGTTTAGCCATAAAGAAACTCATTTCCAAAATAGAAATAACAATAATACAATACAAATCCTTTCTTGAAGAGGTCGAACAGAAAATCGATTCTAAATATGAAATGGTTGATTTGATTGAATATTCTGTGAAACTGATGCAGGAATACATTAAATTTTGGAAGTGTTTCAACAATGCTGCTAAAAATAAAGCAAAAAGAATATTTTATTTAAAGTGCATGTCGAATGTAAGCGAGAAGATAAATTATAGCTATGTCCATACAAATAGCTTTATGACTTATACGAAAAATGATATTCCAGTCACAGCATCTCTGATGAAAGGATATGACTTGAAATTTATTCCTTGTTGAACTTTACAATTTATAAAATTGTTATCCTACATCTTGTAGTGGTTGTTCTTTCCATATACAATTGTCTCTGAATGGTCAGCTATTCAGTTTATTCCAATGAATACATTTGAATATTTGTTTCCTCAGTACACA
>WLWI01004793.1_pt1 | contig 11380 bp, 16 predicted proteins | sample 6701501 | NCBI WGS metagenome assembly WLWI01 (sample SAMN12718690, study PRJNA515312) | sponge metagenome | isolation source: marine sponge | host: Mycale hentscheli | place: New Zealand: South Island, Marlborough, Capsize Point | collected 2014-11-01
GGCGTTTCAGTATCTGGATTAGATGAATGTATTAAAGTTCCTGTCGGTGTTCCAGCTGATGGTGATGTAAATATTTCTGAAGTACCTGGATTTGAAATAACTTCGATTATAGATTGAGCATAATCATCAGCACAAAACCATATTTCTACTTGGCCGTTAGATAGTTCGTAAACTTCTAAATATACATCATCCCCGGTTGCTACATCTCCCTCATATTTAAACACAAAGTTTTTAACTGTGTTTCTTCTTTGAAAAACAGCTTCTTGAACCATTTGATCACTATTACCATAATCATAAGCTCTATCTACTGTAAATCTTGCGTAACCATCTGTGGTATTTGTGTTTTTGTAAATTTTAAACTTTTGAGCACCTGCGCCTGAACTTATACCTATAAAAGCTTTTTGGCCCATATTAGTAAGCGTGGTAATCTGTGTGTTATATTTTACGTTTCCATTAACTGTTAGCTTTTGATCAGGACTAGTCGTCGCGATTCCTATATTGCCATCAGCGTTAACTCTAAATCTTTGAACACCAGCTGTTGTTATATTAAAAACATCGTTAGCTGGAAAACCTATATAGTTATTTCCGTCACCAGTGTGACCTAAATATCTAGGTATAAAAATGTCATTAGTATTTTGTGTTATATGACTATTACCTAATGTATCACCATCTGGCGTCCACAAAGGAATTGTGTTTAATGTACCTGATCCGCCTGGTACTCCTGGTATAGCTGAACCATCAACCCAATCAGTACCTGTAACTGTAGATACTAATACTTGATTTGCTGTACCTGGTGAGTTGTTTGAATCGTAGTAAGCGCCTGTTACTCTTAAGTTACCAGCTATGTGAAGTTTTTGACTAGGCGAAGTCGTTCCGATACCTACGTTGCCGCTAGAACTATTTATATTTAAGTTAGAAGCACTTAATAAAGATTGACCACCTAAAGATAAATAACCATCTTGTGAGTGTATATAATTTAAAGTGTCATCATCTTGTATAAGAATACTTGCTTTATCATCTGTACTTTGAAATTCAGCAATAAAATTTAAGGCACCTCCATTTACGTGAAGAGGTCTACTAGGACTAGTCGTTCCAATACCAACGTTGCCGTCACCTTGGACTGTAAGTCTTTTAGCTTGGTTATATCTAGATATAATATGAAACTTGTCAGACGCTGATCCAGATGCTGCTCCAAATACAACTGCTCCGCTATCTCCTCCTGATCCTCTTAATTTTAAAACAGCCGTTCCTGATGCATCTCCGTTATGAATTATTATACCAGCGTTAACGTCTGTTGCTAAAGCACTAGAATTGTTTACACTGTTTACTACTTCAAGTGCTGTATCAGGACTAGTCGTCCCAATACCAACGTTTCCGTTATTAATTATTCTTACTCGTTCTGCACCATTGGTATTTAATCTAAGATTATCATTAGCTTTTAATATAACAACGCCATTTACGTCTCCATATAACTGGTTAGTACTTATGTTCATAAATAGCGTAGAACTTGTGCCTCCAGTTATAGCCACGTTTCCATCATTAATTTGAAGTTTATATCCAGGACTAGTAGTCCCGATACCAACGTCGCCGGCAGAGGTTATACGCATTTTTTCGCTTGAACTAACTCTAAAGCTCATAGAATCATCACTATGGTCGTAACGTAATGCTCCTCTAAAAGAAACACTATCGTCGCCAAAGGCTAGTGAGCCAATATTTGCAGATGGACTTGAGATTGTTATTCCTGTGTCTCCTGAACCTTCAACTAAAATTTCATCAGCTGCAACATTTGCTGTACCTCCGCTATCACCAGAATGTACGTGAAGCTTTTCTGAAGGACTACTCGTTCCAATACCAACATTGCCATTTGCTTTTATATATAAAGAATTATCTATAGCAGCTTTTTCTATTTGAAATGGACTTGTCCCAGCGTTTACATCTCTAATTTGAAATTTTGCATTAACACCTACTGAAAAATTAACAGTATTATCATTTGAATCTAATAGTCTAATATTGTTATTAGCTGTTTTAACAGTAAGAGTACCTTCTACTTGAGCATTGCCAACTACATCAAGTGGTTTAGTTGGAACAGATTTTCCAATACCTACCTTACCGGCGAAATATCCATCATTTAAAAACTTTAATGCCATTTAGTACTGGATTAAATTAATATTATACGTGCGAAAGCAGTACTTGGTAAGCGTCATTTGCAACAGAACCTGTAAATCCTATAGCCATACTAGCAGAGCCACTTCTTGTGACGCAAGCGTAAACAGTTTCAAAAGGTGCTGCACCTTCAGTAACTTCTACTTTAATGTTTTCTGATAAAGCACCAGTTCCAAATAAACTAGCAGCTGCTAAATCTAAAGTAAATGTTGTTACACCTCCAGCCTCTGCTCTTGATGATGGCGCTGTATTATTTAAAGATTGTTTAGCACCGTAAGGATTTCTTTGAGAATTTAATTGTACCCAACCAGAAGCTGATACATCAAAGTTTGCTGAATCAAAACCAGCAACACCTTTTTGTGTACCGCCATCTGTTGCGCCAGCACCTGCTATATTAGCATCTGATATAACAAATATATAATCAGATTCAGAAGGACTACTGTTAGCAGCAATGTCTGTGTTAGCAAATATAAAGTCGCCAACCTCTAATACTTTAGTAAATAAAGTACCAGCAGTTGTCACTACATAGAAATCGCCATTACCAACAGCTACGTTACTTGCACCGCTTAGCGCTGGTGAATTTGTAGCCGCGTTATAACCACCTTGGAAAGATCCTAAACCTGCAACTAATGCTTCAACCTGAGCTAAGTTAACACCATCTGTACCTAATGTACCAGTTGCAACTTCAGTAAGCTTGTTGTTGTTCATGTCAAGCGGACTAGCAAAACTATTTGTTTCACCTGTTTGAGTTTGTGTTATAACACCGCCAACAGTTAAATCATCTACTATTGTAACATCATCTGTTAAATCAATAGTTATACTACCATTGTTTTGATTAACGCTTGTTACATCTATTCTACCTGTTGTACCTATAAATTCTACTGTTGACTTTACGCCAGAACCAGTACCACCTGCTGTTAAAGATATCTTACCACTTGTTGGTGCGCCAGGAGCTACTGTACCCGCAGTTACAGGTAATGTATATGTTTCATTAGTATCAGCTGGTAATGTTACTGTTTTAGTATTTACTGTAGTTACGTGACCAGTTGAGTTTGTTGCTACAGAATCAATAGCTGTAAACGTAGCACCGTAACCAGGTGATGCTGTCGATGTAGTATTTGATCTAGTTGTTAAATCGTGGTTAATAGTAGGTATAGGTCCAGTTGGATTATCTATATTTATATATGTACCTTGTGTTAAAGCTGTTATATCACCTGATATTGAAACCCAAGCTCCACCTTCACCTACTTTAACTACATTGTCTGTAGTATTATAATATAGCTGACCGTCAACTGGAGTTCCAGCAGCTGTGTCGTTAGCCTCGTTTACAAGCCTAGCTTTATCTATCTCGTTTTGGTTAAAATCAACCTTGTTTAAAAAATTTATTGCCATGTTTTTTAGTTTAAATATGCTTTGCCAGTAAATCCAGCAGAAAAGTTTAGTTGTACGTTATTATTGTCTATGTATGTTACTTCACCGTTTATTACAATGTTGTTATTATTTATTACAGAGACAGAAGGAAATTTTCCTAAGTTATGTTGTATGTTCCAAGTTGTAGCAGGTACGCCTTGAGTAAATTCAAATGTTGGTGCGCCTTGTGAAGATAATGTAAATACCGCAAAGTCATAAAACTTGCTTGTATCAAAATTACCATTGCCAAACATAGGTGTTAATACTAAAGTATAATTTCCACCTGCTATTGCAGTATATGAATCTATAGTAAAATGACCAAAATTATTAATGTTATTTTGCTCGCTTATAAGTATGTTGTTACCTACAAGATAGCTCATAAATGCCACAGTATTAGCTCTACTTACGTCAAGAGGTGAAACTTCTAAAGTTGTTGTTGGTGCTATAGGTGTCTGATTAGCTGGACCAGTAAATTGCCCAACAGTTGGGGTTCCAGGGTCAACTAGTTTAAATATCATTTGGGCAGATATAGATATCTTACCGTTTATATTTAAATATTCTGCTATTTGCTCAGCGGTAAAATTTCTAGTTGATCCATTATTACTATTAGTACCTACCCACCTATCGAGGTCGTTAACAGGTAAATAATCTGGATACGAGCTGATTAATGCCATATCTATTTATTGCTTATTGTTTTAAATTTTTCTACACCTCGAGAACCGAAGTATGCTACATACACTGTTGTTGTTAAAGTTTTAAGTAAACCTATCCATTCTTGCTCTACTGTGAAAGATATATTTTCATGACTATCAACCCATATAAAAGCAATAGTCATTACAGATAAAAAAATCAAAGACAACGGGCGAGTGTTTTTACTAAGCCAACTATCTGACTTCATATCGCTAGCCCAGCGCTTTGATATTTCTTGCATTTCAACCATATCTTGTTCTAATAATTTTAACGCTTTTTCTTTATCCTCTGCAGGTAATGCAGGATCTTTATGTATAAGATTTTTAACTAAACCAAGAACACCAGCGTCAGGTAATACATCACCCGCTATATTTAATATACCGGGCGCTGCTTTACTCAAAAATTTTCCAACTTTGGTTTCGTTAAATTTTTTTTTACTCATTATATCTATAATATATTAAAACACCTTTCCAATCACCAATAAACTTAGCCTTAAAGCTATTTTTATTTATCATTGTGTATTTTATTATTACTTTATATCCATTTGAAGGATTGTCTAGTCTTGTTGTTACAAAATTTTTACCTTTATTTATAACAACTTCTTTTACTTTTTCAGGACCTACATTTGTAAATATAAATTTACCTTTTTTATGAAATATTGAGGTTACATACTCAGTTCCTTCAGATTTCCAAGTACCTTCAAGTTTTTCCATTTGACCAAAAATGTTAAATGTAAATAACATTAAGCCAATAATTAATAGTTTTTTCATTTTGATTATATTTAATTGTTTATACTATATATATAATCACTTACAATGAGTTTACTTTACAGGATAGGTTTTTTTTGTGTTAATCCAGCTAGTTCATTAGCAACCCTTGCTTCTCCAGCAAATTTTCTATCTAATTTAAGAGAATCTTTTTTAAAATTTTGTCTTGCTCTTGGATCGTTCATTTTATATGGCTTATTACCACCGTCTAAAAACTTTTCATTACCAATAGTTTCTACTTTAACTTCCCCTTTTTCATAACCTTTTTTTGGATCAAAAGTTATGTTATAACTTCCACCAGCATAGCTGTTTTCTTTTGAATTAACAAATTCACCTTCTCTTCCAAGAGTAGACTGCGTGTTAATATCGTGTTCTTTGCCATTATGCATTTTAGGCGCTCCTGATATTAATCCTCTTTCGGCCATATCTTGACCTGTTTTTAACCCGTGTTTTTTAGAACCAGGCATCATTTTAAATCCCATAATTTATTTTTTATTATTGTTATGCATTATATGCTTCTTTTTCCCATGGAAGAGTTTTATCTCCTTCGTCCATGTTTTTTCTTAAATATCTTTTACCTTTCCAAGTAACCGACGTTTCATCGTAAGATAAGTCTCCTCTTTCCATCTGGTCTAAGTGAACTTTTTCATGTTTTAAAACTTTTTCTTCTTCTTCAGGTGACTGATTTGGCGCTACTATTATTGTACCGTTATCATTAGCCATACCTAAAGCGCCACCATCTATATCTCTATGATATATTGGTGTATTTAACGTACAATTACAGTACGGTGCCCCTTTCATGGAAAAAGCCATAATTACATGTTTCCTTCTCCAGCTCTTCCAGCCTCGTCGTGAATAATAGGCATATCAAATCTAGAATTAGACGCTTGCCAGTGTCTAGACATAGAAGATCTATATGATTGTGGATCTGCTGTCATTTTAGCTCCATAATCTTTTTTATGAGCACCATGTCCTTTAGCACCGTAATCATCATATTGTTTTGGTCCTAAATGATTTCCTTCTTTGTCATGTTTCATTTCTCCTCTGTGAGCTCCGCCTTCAAAAGTTTTAGGCCCTTTTTCAGTGTCTCTCTTTTTTTGTCGTCTTCGTAAATTTTGTTTTGGTCATTTTTGATTTGAATTCTCTCCTCAGCCATGTCTTTATCGTAATCTGCCATAATTTTTAGTTTATTGCAACGTATCTACCCGTTGCTGTTGTTAGTGTGTTAGTATTTCCGTTTGAGCCAGCAGCTGCGGCTCCAGAATTTACTCTGGATATTGCTACTGGTAATATTTCGCCAGGTTGTACTCCTTCAAAAAATACAGAATCCCCGTCTATTGTTGTTACGTATATATCACAAGCTAATGGTGGGTTAGCTGCTGTTCCTCCACAATATAATTGAAAAGGTATTGCGTTAGCACGTCCTCTATATATTCTGTAGCCATCTGCTGCTGTAAATATATCCTCAGATAAACTTAAAGTTGTTGCTGAATCAACAGCTGTAACTTTAGCAACACCTGCTCTAGCAACTGAAGTATTATAAACAATGTCACCTACTTGAACTCCTTGATTGGTTATTTTTCCACTTGAATCTACCACTTGTAAAAAACCACCTCCTGAATCAGTTAGCTTATTAGAAGTTATAGTTGTAGAAACTCCATTATATTTAGATTCAGGTCCTGGTATGTTTATAGTGTCGCTAGGTATTGCTTTTATACCTCCTGAAAAATCACTTGCTGTTATCATCATAGTTATTGTGCTTTACGTGTTATAGGTCCTGGAGAATAAGAACATGCGGCTAATTTAAGCTTCATTCCTTTTCTACCGTTGCTAGATCCTTCGCCGTGCAATCTACCTTCTTGGTCTAAAGGCCCGTCCCATATATGAGACTCACCTACTATACCTACTGAATCTTTTTTAGATGCGTGCGTGTGTGCTTTATCTTCAATCATAATTTTTATTTTTTACTTTTATATAAATCTCCACCTGGCTTTAATCTTTTAGCTAAAGCTTTTCTACGTGGAGTGCATGTTGGTTTAGTCATTGGTGTACAATAACCTTTATGGTCTGGATTTATACCCATAAACGCTTTTGGTCCGTTATCCATAGATAATGGTCCACCATATAAAGAATTCATACCAGTATTGTCTATACTATTTACTGGCGTTGGATTCATAATTTCTTGTCTTTGTTGTTCGCCACCATATAAACTACCACCTGTGTTTAATTCTGATGGAGAAAAAGGTGACATTACAGAAGAATACCCCATACTTGGTTGAACTCTAGGTTTACTAGCCATTGGTTTAACCATAGGCATATCTGAATTCATTTCGTGCATAGCTTGTGTTAAAACACCAGAACCTGAGTTTCTATCTTCAACTCTATTCATATCTGCTTCGCTAACTATAGAAGGACCTGCGGATCTTATGTTATTAGGATCTCTTACGGCGCCTGGATTACGTGGAACTTGTGCTGTTTGCCTAGCTAGCATTGCCGCGTCTGCAATATTACCAACATTTCCAAAATCAGTAAGATTATTTCCAAACAAACCGTTCATAACGTTTTGGTTACTTGATGTTCCTGAAAGTGAAGTAGCAGCACTACCCATCATGCCGCCTATGAATTTTAATGGTGAATTATTTTTGCTCATATTAGTTTCTATTTTTTTTCACTGTTCCATCTTCATTGTAATCACCACTAGCTTGTCTTCTTGCTGCTCTTTCTTTATCACTAAGTCCATTTTTTTTAGTAACTTTGCTAAAATCTGGCTTATTCATAAAGTTATTTCCTAAACTTATAGATTTTGACGAAGAATCACCAGTAGTTAAAGTATTTTTGCTTTTACTGTTAACCGACACTTTAGATGGTGGTGTTGGATTTACTTTACGCTTCTTAGCTTCTCTACCCGCAAGCACTCTAAGTGCTTTACCTACTCTTGTTCCTCCAGACTCTTTACCTGCTTTGTTAAGTGCTATTTTTTGGTCATCTGTTAAAGTACCACCAGCTCTTTCAAGCTTATTAGCCTGACTTTCCATAAAACCACTTTTTCTGTTTCTTAACCTTTGTGCTCTACCTAATTTACCTTTGCTTTCAGCGTGAGCTATTCTTTGATCAAATTTATCTACGCTTCTTCCGTCTCTATCAAAAGCTGTTTTACCTTCTGTTTTATTGACAACGTTTGCTAGTCTGGAAGCTGTTTCGTTAGGTGGTTCTGATACAATAGGTGTTGTTCCACCAGTATTGTTACCTAACTCAGCAGTTAAGTTGGCTGTAGATTTTTGTCCTTCTAAACTTATTACTGGAGCTTTCATTGAACTAGAACTTAAACCGCCTAATGGGGGGTTTTTTTCTTCTTTAAGTAGAGGTGATTTTAGTTTAAAAGGACTATTCATCTTTCTTTATCTTTATTTACATTGTATATAGCTTGAGTTAATACTTTGTCAGTGTAACTTTTACCATTTATTATTTTATTGCGTCTTTCGCTAGCAGGTATATCATCTTCACCTAACATGATTCGATACATTCTACTTATAAGTTGTTTGCACTTGAATGAAACTTTATAGATATTATACTTTTGAGTTGTTCTGTTTCTATGTCTCCATACAACAATCCAATCTTCTTTTAGTAATCTGTTCCAGCGCCTGTTATCCCAACTATAAGAATATGTACCTATCTCAAAATCATGCTTAGAAAAAAATTCCATGCAGTCAAAGTATATTAACAACTCTAAATCCGCGTCATTTAAATCGTTGTTTTTACAAGCCCATTTGCGTATTATACGGTAATGTTTTAGCAAATTGAGATCTTTTAAGTCTCTAGCTTTTAGCTTTTTCATAAAACAACGACAACATCTTGTAGTTTTATAACGTGATATATAGTTTTTTCTATTTCAATCTTAAAACCTTGAGTTACGTCATAATATATTATATCATTTTCTTTAACACCGACTACTTCTGACCCTATTGACAGTACCTTAGCCTCTATATATCTTATATCTTCTCTTTGGTTTTCCGCAAGCATTAAACCACCTTTAGTAGTTGTGGTACCTGCTTTTGTTTTTTGTATAACTAAATTTCTACCTATTGCTTTCATTATGCTCTTAAATTATTAATTACACAATCTGTTGACAATATTGTAGTTGCTACTGAAGCTGCATTAATAAGAGCACTTTTAGTAACTAACAAAGGATCGATAATCCCATTAGTTATCATTTTTACCATATTTCCTGTAACAACATTTAATCCCATACCTTTTCTTGTAGGCGTTTCATAATTTTGAATACCTGCATTTTCTAGTATAGTTTTAAAAGGAGCTTTAATTGCTTCTAATAAAATTTGCTCACTTTTACTTTGAGCTTTAACACCTGTTGAAGCGTTTAGCAATGCTATACCTCCTCCTGGTACTATTCCTTCTTTTATTGCAGCTTTTGTAGCGCAAATAGCGTCTTCGACTCTATCTTTTTTTTCTTTTAATTCTACTTCTGAATTAGCACCTATTTTAACTACAGCAACTTTTGCTGATAATCTAGCTAATCTTTTTTCGTATTGAACTTTATAACCAGTTAGTTTAGTGTCAAGTAGTTTCTTTTTAATAATCTCTATAAGATCAGTTACATCTTCTGAAGGTTCACCTACTCTTATTATAGTTTCGTCTTGGTTACTCGTAGCTTTTAAACATGAACCTAAGTGTTCTGGTTTTATTAAATCCATATCATCACCTAAGTCTTCATTTATAACTGTAGCCCCTGTTAAGAGAGCTATATCATTTAAAACTTCTTTTCTAGTAAAACCAAACGTTGGGCTATCTACTATGTTTACTTTTATATTGCCTTTCATTTTATTCATAGCAAGAGCTGCGTAAACCTGCTGGTCACAGTCTGCTATAATTAATAATGCTCTTTTTTGTTTTATAACATATTCTAATACATTTTGTATTTTTCTTATGTTTGGTATTTCTGATTCTACAACTAATACCAAAGGCTTTTCTAAAACAGCTACTTTCTTATCTTTATCAGTAGCAAAGTGAGCTTGCCTTAATCCTTTTTCATATTGTATACCATCAACAATATCTACAATTGTTTCAGACTCGTTGGATTCCTCCATAGCTACGATGCCTGTATTTCCTACAGCTTTAAAAGCTGAACCTATTAAACTTCCAAGGTGCTTGTCGTTATTAGCTGATATAGTTGCTACTTGATCTATCATTTGACCTGTAACAGGTGTGCTGTGTTTTTCTAAGTATTTAACTACTTTTTTTACAGCTGAATCTATACCTTCCTTGAGTATTCTAGGATTTTCATCTGGTAATCTATCTTTAGCCTCATGCAATATAGCATGCGCTAATACAGTAGCGGTAGTTGTACCATCTCCTGCTTCTCTTACTGTTTTTCTAGCTGCTTCTTTTAAAAGTACAGCTCCCATATTTTCTACTGAATCTAGTAGAGTTATAGTGTTTGCAACCGTTACACCATCTTTTGTAATAACTGGTTGACCTGCTTCATCTTCAAGGATAACACATTTGCCGCTAGCCCCTAATGTGGAGCTAACAGCTTTTGTGAGTTTATCTATCCCTTTAAATATCTTATCAGTGGCTTGTGAGCCAAAGTTAAGATTTTTGACAATTTTGTCTGACATAATTAGATTGAATTAAATTTGATTTATTTATTTAAAGGTTTTTACGACTTTTGGTCCTTTTAAGAAATCTACTTTCTTAGCATAATGATCTACTGACGAATCAATAGCTGTTTCTGCTGCTTCAAGAGTTTCTCTTCGGGTTACGTCGATCCAAGTATCTTCCTTTTCAGGTTGTTGGTACTCGGTTTGAAAAAATCCATTTGGTAATTGTACTATTCTCCAGTGTTTTTTCTCTGAAAGATGTTTCCAAAAATTAATAGTTTCTTCGTTGGGTTGTGGTTGACTATTCCACGAACTAGTCTGGTAATAAAAGGTCATTGGTTTAAAATTTAATGGTTAATAAAATAAGGTATTATACTGCAGCGTATACAGCAGATACAAACAATACAGCTCCTGGAGTTGCAGCTTGATCTAAAATTGGCTGTGATTGCTTAGCAGCAAATGTTGGGCTTGAAGCAGCTACTGGAGAACCAGCTGGTCCATCAGGTGCTACTACAGCTACTCCTGCAGGTGGTAAATAAGTTTGATCCCATGCGTCACCGCCTTTTGGATATACAACTTCTTGCCATGGAGTTGCCATAGCTGCGATAATTGCATCCCAGAATGCTTTAGTTACGTTAGCTTGTGCTGCTACAGAAAAACTGTTACCAGCTAAAGCTCCTGTAGAAAGAGTGTACTTGTAGTTGTTGCTAAAAGAAATTACTACTGTTCCAGCAG
>WLWI01004795.1_pt1 | contig 11377 bp, 11 predicted proteins | sample 6701501 | NCBI WGS metagenome assembly WLWI01 (sample SAMN12718690, study PRJNA515312) | sponge metagenome | isolation source: marine sponge | host: Mycale hentscheli | place: New Zealand: South Island, Marlborough, Capsize Point | collected 2014-11-01
CGTACACGTCATTTTGCGCTTTGACCCTCACATTTTCAATTCTCAATCGGTGTTAACCCCCCCCCCCCCCCCCCCCCCCCCCCCCCCCCCCTCCCCCCAAAAAAAAAAAATTTTTTTTTTTTTTTTTTTTTTTTTTGGGGGGGGGGGTTCCCACCCCACTCCCCCCCCCCCCCCCCCCCCCCCCCTTGGTTACATATTAAGGTTATACCTAGCTGTAATCAGTAGAGAGATTAATCCAGAATGATGTTTTGAGTGGTTTGCTATTGCATCGAAAAATTTTCCAGAGATTTTAAGGCCTCATGAAGTTTATTAACGTTTTGTTGTTTTTAGTATTCTTTTGAGGCTCAAGTTCAACACTTTTTGTGTCCAGTACCCTTGTACGCTTTGACCTTTAATTCACTTCCATTAAACACATTAGCTGTAGACCATGACAACCAGAAGAACCAGACTGGACAAAATTGTGTCTGTATAAAAAAAATTAAAAAAATTTCTGCTGTATTACAGCCACTATTGTGTTTTTAAATGTGTAAATGAAGTTTCCGAGTTTATACCATAGCATTAATACAGATGACCTTGCAGAACAGTCACACAGAATACAGTTGTTGTTTTTTCCTTCACTTTGTATATTTCTAAGGTAAAAAAAGCCCCACCCATACCTGGTACCATTCGTACGCACAATTTATACATTGCATATAATTGTATATCTGGTTTCTTCTTTAACCAATTAGCTTTCTCTCCTAAAACAGTGGGACTTTAACACTTTTGACAGATTTAACTCACTGCAGCAATTATTATTATAATAAGATTGTATTTTAGAAAAGGGTTTGAAATTTGAGGCAAATCACAAAAGACGAGTGTTTGCTATAGCATTGAAGATCCTCTTCCAGATATTAATTAAAAAATGGCTGTTTTTAGTGGCTAATACAGCTAGATGTAAAGATCTAGTTGAATTTTTGTCATGTTGTTTTTGTTGCCTTTTTTTTTTTTTTTTTTTTTGCAGTTGTGAGAATTGGATATTTGTGCATGTCATGAGCTGTTTTCATGATGGATTTTTTTAATCTAAAGGTGTTACATTGTTCGTGGAATTGTAACTAAGCTGGCTTGCTCCCCATTTGGAAACAAAAATACAAATCACTAGTATAATGTACACCTACTTTTTCATGGGGCTATGAATATCTGTTAGTGTATATAATCAATGTCATCATCATCGTCATTATTATTTAATTGCATGGATTTTTTTAAATTTTTTAACTGATCCATAGTTACTTGTGGAGGCCTTACAATGGCAGTTAATGATGGATGTTTGTCACCCTCAGCCAGCTGCCAGTTGGCGGCAATCAGCTAAAGATGCATCCCCAGCCGGTCCTTTGACTGGCCTGAAGTAGACCACCTAAATTTGGTGCAAGGTGCTAATGGCAGCCAAGAATGCAAAGTGGCTGATTATCCTTTCAAAACTCTGATAAGCTCGAGTGATCAGCTCAGGTGAAGTGCCCAGAGTGTTATTACAAGACCATTGTCTCCTTGGAGACCACCTGTAGCTCCAAGCTTGAGGTAGAATTTCTAGGGGAATTTTGAGATTTTTTTTTTGTGATAACCTTAACCATGCTCTTGCTAGATTGCTTGTGGGGGAAGAGAATGTGGATAACCAAATTTGGAGTTGGCTGCTTTGATTTTGTGTGTGAGTGTGTGTACAGGGAGTGTGTATGTATGGGTGTGTGTATGTGTGTGAGTGATTAGTTATGTAAGTGTGTGTGTGTGAGTGTATATGCGTATGAGTGGTGGCTGTGTGGAATAGTGGTTGTGTCCTTGGCCTAGGGCCTGAGTTTAAGCCCAACTCTGGGCAATTTTCCATCTGATTTTCCATCTGCCTCCCATCAGTCCACCCAGCTGTGATTGGGTACCTGGCATTTGCTGGGGTGCAAATTCAAGGCCTTTTCTCATGAACAGCAATGGTCCAGGTGGGACTTAGGGTGCCCACACCACTTGCTGTGAGGAAAGGCCTGTTCTCCTGCGAGTTCCTAGCCCAGCTCCAGAAGCTTTGCTTGCACAGCTCACAGTGCCTGCTTAGTGCACAGGCATCCTGGCTCTGTCAGGTGTGCATAACTGCTAGCTGCAAGAGAATTTGCATTTGCAGTGTGTGTGTGTGTGTGTGTGTGTGTGTGAGTGAGTGTTTGCATTTGCACAAGTGTGTGTGTGTGTGTGAGTGTATGTATATTCTAGATTGCTGGATGTTCTCTGGCCCTAGTTATATATTGTTTGAAAACAGAGTCAAATATAGTTACAAGGAAGGATCACCCCTCTGGGTACAGTTGGTCAAATACTTGACAAGTGCTGAGTGCTTTCGAATGTAGCTATTGAGTCCATTTGTGGTTCCCAAGACACAAGTGGAGGAGAGTTGAAGTTTATTTTCTTATAAAGTTCAGTACACTTTTGTGACCTGTTTTAACTGGTTAATCTCACAAATATATGTTAAGCAATTGTTTTGTTTTCTACCTGTATCTTCACAACAGGAATAGCAATTTCATGAATTGGTTTAGCTTTACATGCTTAGAAAGTGCATCAGAATTGCTGTTGTTTGGAGGTACACCAGGATTGCTGTTGTTTGGAGGTACACCAGGATTGCTGTTGTTAGGAGGTGCACTAGAATTGGGGTTGTCTGGAGGCAGCTGAAGTGAGGTTCACAACTGCATACATGTAACTATTCCTCTTCCTGTATTTTATGTGAATGTTCTTAAGTATGTATGTGTGTGTATGAGAGAGTGAGGATTCCTCCTGTGTTGGGGCTTCAGCTACAACGAGAAAGGTTTCAATGTTGTTGCTGTTGATAGTGGAGCAGTAGTGGCAGCCCATGGTTGTCTCCAACTCAGTGCAGTTACCGGTGGTAAGACTTATTTGCCCAATTTCGTTCTTCACTTTTTTTTTCTTTTTTTTTTTTCTTTTGTTATAGTGTTTGGTGTTACCTATGTTTATATTAAGAGAAATTAAACTACTCAAGCACTGACTTTTATGCTTTACCACCAATTACTCCTCAGTGTTCATGCACATGTAAGGGATGTAATGCATACTCATTTTGTCAGTTAACTAGTAGTAGTAGTAGTAAGTAAGTAAAAGCACTGGTAAATGTGCTATTGATCTAATAACACAGGTTACCCGTGCTATCACTCGCTAATAGCAGCTTTTTAAAAAAATAATAATTTGCAGTGTAGCTACACTGTATCATTCACTCACTATCTCTGTATTTCAGGATTAGCTTCCTCTGGAACTTCGTTTTTAACCTATGCTCCACCTAATCTGTAGAAAAAAATTCAGTCGAATACGGGTAGAATTTCTGAGCTAAAGAATGGCACGGTCTCCAACTAGAAACAACTCGGAACTGCACATTTCCAAGGCTAGAGTTGCACACATGCACACTTGCCTATACTTTTCACTTAGCTAGCGAGGTATTTCACTTAGTTTCCATGCTATTTCACTTTCCCTGTGCAATTTCAATTAACAGCGATTTTTTCCCCATACATTTTTAATGGGCTATTTACGCGCCATACTATTATTATTATAGTTTCACAATTTCTTTCTCAGACTTTCTTTACTCATTAGATGATGTATTCTCTCTCTTTCACAAACGTTAAACAAACGGTCCTGGGTTCGATTCCCGGTGGAGACCAAACATTTTAAAAAATATTCAGTATTGTTTTTTTTTTTAAAAAGCCTGAGAGTACATCTAATTATTATTATTATTATTATTATTATTAATTTAAATTAGTACGATATGTACTGGTCCACAACTCTCAAACGTTTTGATTCTAACGAGCATTTTCAGTGATCGAATAAGTTATATATATGAATTATTATTATTATTGTTACAAATTGTGTGTTGTGGTTTAGATTCAGAAACAGGTACACCCACGCTTTGACATCGAAGATGAAACCTTGGCTTACCTAGAAGGTCTCATCTACTCTCTCCTGGCCCAGATGTGCGCAGCTCAGCCTCATGTCATGGCAGATGTTGAGAGCTACGTACAAAAGAATTTCACTGCTCCCATTGACACCTGGGCACTTAGCGATGCCCAATTGCTCATGGACCGTGCTCAGAAGAGACGTGGAGTGTTCATATTTCCGGTGGATCGACTCTTTGTTCTCTTACAGAAGGTGAGCATTGGTCTTTAGTGCTTGAGTAGGTTTTCATTGGGACGCATTACTTGTGCAGTGGAACTCAGACTTTTAGAAAACATTTTTTTTTGTTGTTGCTGAACACTAATGAGGAGTGTTGACAGAATGGTACAGTGGAACCTCATATATATATATATATATATATGTGTGTGTATATAAGAATAGTTTAGGATGACCCATATAAGAACATGAATTGGTTAAGTTACCTACCATACTATAGCTTTAGTTCCAGGAATCCGTAAACCTCACAACAGGAATGATCATGATAACCCCAAGGAAATCAAGCTACACAACTTGCAGTCCTGGAAAAATTATTTGCATATGAGATTGTTTGGGTATGTCACCAGAAGTACGAAGTTATTACGTGCTAGGTTGTTGCTGATACACGAAAATCTCATTCCTAATCTAAACTGGTGATGTGCTTCAGCACAAATGGCAAGTGAGCTGGTCTGACTGAAATTTAAATTTGAATGCTTCCTGCTTATAATTTTTGTTAGTTAAATATTTTTGTTTAGTTTATTGCTATTCTTTAGCAACACACAACACTTTTATACATACTTGTTCACTGGATATACCAGCACAAGATCTGCGTTGTACTCTCTTCGTGACTTGACTATTGGACAAAGGATTTTCAAAGCAATCAAATTTCCAAGGATGATACGGGTAAGGATCGATAAACTAACAGTTTTTGGATTTTCAAATAAGAACTAATCTGTTACATAAGGCGTATAGCTATGACGAACAATGCATTGACGAAGTTAACTTACCACTGCCGCTTAAAAATATAAATGAACTCGGCTAACTTAGGAAGACCTAATTCCGAACGTCTCTCCCATTCTGTCTCCGTAGCTCTTTGCTGTATTTTTTCTTTTCCTAGCATTATTTCAAAGTCTTTTCTCCTGAATTTATTGCGCCCGCGCTAATGTTTACATTTTTAAGTAGCCTCCGATGGTGGACACACATTGACCTCTCCGAACTTTGCCATATAATATATATATATATATAATATATATATACCAAAATCCCAATTGAGGCTATTTAGTGAGAGTCTCGCTTCACTCACCCAACTACTACATCATCATGCCTTTTTAGAACAAATGAGAAGTATTCAATGCACAAAAAATTGACATTTAGTTTGGGAGGGAAGTGAAGAGGGAGGGAAAGGTGGAATTTCAGTAATGTCTGGAAATATGTGTAGTACATTATTTGAAAAGTGTTTAGGTGCTTTATATTCCCACAGACATTAGTACCTCCTACCCTTCTGGTTATTCCAATCAGGTATAGCCCAATATGTGCCACATTGTGGTCTCTAAGGGGGAAACTGGGACAAGGTGTGAGCAGATGGGGGGGAAGCTGTGTGTGTGTATAAACGGATCCTTATGAGGTTAGAAAGAATGTGCAGTTGGTGTTTCCAAGGTAGAGGGATTTTGTTTTTTTTTTCCATGCTAGTGTGTGCTAACTGGCTTATCTAGGTCCTTATGAAATAGCTGCTGGGCTTAGGTCAGACATCTAGGCGTGGTTCTTAATGGTGACATTGTAATTGTACCTGAATTCGGTTCCCTTTATTATCACCATCAACATTTTCACTTTCAGATAAGACACCATAGATTAATGATTTGAAAACTGTTTTGTAGTAATGTCAACAAACGCAAGAGCATTCTTGGAAAGGAATGTCCCCAAGTGTGGGTTGTGTAGTGTCTGTGCAATGATTATAATTATTCTCTCTTTTAAACCAAAATTAGCTGTCACTTGTTTCTTTTCAATTCTGTATTGTTTAAAAAGCCTATGCAAGAGAGATAATAATGTGAGCCTCGGAAAAGGGACCTTATGGTGCAAAAATTAAAATTGAGACAAGACTGGCTGTGAGGTACTACAGAAGCTAAAAAGAACTCCACGCAAATCTTTGTTAGTCGCCGTGGCAATTCAGTTTATGTTTTCCAGATTTCTGGTTCAATTCCTTGGCTGAATACAGCCCAGTTCAACTGCCAGTTTCTCTGCGCGTCGAAGGTTTTACCCTCCAGTATTTTAGCATTTTAGTGGAGGTGAATTGTAGCTGACTAATGGCATAAAAAACTGGTTTGCTCACATATATTGAATGAATATATAAAGGCTGATAGAGATAGGGATGGTAGTAAATTAATGAATTATTTTGCTAGGATTGTGCAATGTACAAACGTACAAGTATTTACAACGTCATTTAAGTGGAAGCTTGAATGCCGTCTACTTTACTAATGTCTAAGAAGAATTTCGATTGGTAAATGACTAAAAAAAAAGCTATATATTTTGTTATATTGGTTTTATTTTGTTTGTTTATTTTTAATTGTATTTGTTTTTTATTTATTTATACAGGAGGTGTTTGGGTACAAGATAGAATTGAATCTTGTGCAGTACATCATGGCTATTCTCGACTATGTCTCTGCTGATATCCTCAAGGTAAGGCTGTTGGTGATGGCTACGGTATGGTTGTCCTGTTCTGATGTATAAGTAGGAAGATAAGTTGCAGCAGATGCCTTACCTTGGGGAAGGGGGGTTACTGGGAAGGCCAGAATCAAACTGGACATTCAAAAATAGCATTCAAAAGACATTTCAAAGACTTTTTATTTATTTATTTTTTAGTCTATGCGTAGATTCTGACTTTCAAATGTCATTGATATTAAGAAGAGGTGTGGAAAATAGGGCTAAGAAGGATAGCAGGCTTTTAAAGAAGGAGGGGAATTTTGATTGTTTCTTTGGGCGAGGAAGGTCCCCCACCCCTTGATCATTGTGAACATGTTGGGTAGTACTTTTTTATTAGGGTCGACCATGTCTTACTCATAGACAAATAAATTTCAGCTTTCAGGCAATATTTTAATGAAAATTTACATTTTCATAGCTCTACAACAATAAGCTACGAAATGAAATAAATAAACATTGTCTCAGTACTGTTATTTTTCTTTTTCTCGTTAAGCATGTCTAAAGGCTAAAGGCTATCTGGCAGAAGATCAGGCTAAATTGTCATGACCATTCTGTGCAGCGTTTTGGCGAGGTCTGTAACCCGTTAGTTTCTTCGTTGAAATTGATTGCAGGAAAATTATGGGCAGAAATCTTCCTAACGTCATTTCTAGTGTTTGTATGATGAACATTTTTGGTTAGCTAATGATTTTACAGTTGCTTGAAAAGACTGCAATTATGTTTAAAGCTCACCTTGTCTCACTAGTCTGGACAACTAACCCACTTGTGCTTTGGATTTAAAATTAATATTATTAGAAAAAATTTACCTACCTTACACAATTGGAGGCGCTGACGGAATTAAAGTTTTGCCATGTCATGATTATAATGCTACAATAATAATAATAATAATAATAATGGCACATTTTCTCGTTCTAAACAGCCAATGTCGTGTTAATTAAAACTTAACCCGACGTTTCGACTTCTTGCTGAAGTCCTCTTCAGGGGTTGACCGTGGCAAGAAGTCGAAATATCGGGTTATGTTTTAATTAACATAATATATTGGCTGTTAGAACAAGAAATTTTGCTATTATTATTATAATTAATTCAGCAGAGAATGACTGAATCATTGCAATAATATTAATATTGCTTTGTTCATTGTGTTGCCTCTGAGGGTGTCTCACTTCTAATTTAAGTATCCACATTACAGTTTTCCTGAGTAAATCCTGCCATCTCTAAAGACTACATCATAATTAGATTTTAAAGTTTAAAAAAATTAAACAAGTCAATTTTTTTAACATAATGAGCTAACTTTAAAAATAATTTCTCTTCTGTCTGAGCATGTGGAGTTCTAAAAACAAAGAGTAATAGAATCCAAGGTTTACTATTGGGGAAATAATGTTATAATTGAGTAATAATAGTTATGCCTGACGAAAACCTTTGTTCCCTGCAGCAATTCCATATACCAAAGTAAGAGTTAGTGCTCATAAAGTAACACCATCTTGATAGGATATTTTTTCAATGTTAAGACTCAAGTGTCCTTGCCAGCTCATTGAAATCCCCCCCCCCCCTCCCCCCTCCCTGGAAACTGTATGTAGTAAACTGTATGTAGTAGTGTTCTTTCTGATTCACTTGTACATTGATTCTGTAATATTGAGTAATGTTGTTTAATTTTGTCATCCATCAATGATGAAGGATTATCTCTGCACTACAGATGACACTCTTTCATCTGAATCAGAAAATTGTTGTTTTACTACTACTACAAGGTTCAGTTCGTGGCCTTATTCCTGTTTGTGAGCATACAATGAGTAGGAAGGTAGAATACAGCTTTCTGGCAAGTTTTCATGATACAATTAGTGATATCTATCTTTATTATTGAAATTTTAAGCCAAGACAATCAATACAGGCATATTGCTTATGTTCAAGAGTATACTGGACTGGATATAGGTATTTCGTATAATTTCATTATTACTACTTCTATATATAAATAAGTTCTAAAATGCCTAACTTAACTTAGTGTTACGGTATAATTTGGTAGGTATAAGTCCACAACAGATGTTACGACTCTAACGAGTCTTCCCCAGTGACCTGTGTTAAGTTCAAAATTGAACTTAACATCGATCACTAAAGAAGATTGTTTTAATTTTATTTATAAGGATATAGGTGTGTATGTTCCGGGATTCTTTAGATTGCCAAATTAACAAATCTATTAAATGGAGCATGAGCGAATCAACCTTTATCTCTTAGGTAGACTATTGAATTGTTATTGCTGTAAAGCAAATGGTGGATATATGTAATTAGTAATGATGAGGGATGATTAGGCTGGAGGTTATTTTTAGCACACATTAGGTAACAGTTGGCTCCTTTCAACTTCATCTTTGTAACTTCATTATTAGCTCCCTTCTTTCCCTCTGTTTTGCTCTTTAGGATGGTGGATAAGTACATTTCAAAGGACCTTTTCTTTTGCACATTAATGCAGGCATTAGAACTGGGTATGCACTTATCACTAGCGTATAAAGTAGTAATTAATTAGGTATCACGTCATCATCACTACCTTGTGAAGATTATTGATTATGTTATTGGACTTTCAATATTTAGCTAATGAGTTTTCCCAATTCTGAGCTTTCCCAAATAAACCTCCCCCTTCCATTTCTCTCTTTTTTAGCCAAGTGTGCCTGTTTTGGGGTGAAAGTGTTCCACTTGCCTGCATATATATTTTAATTATTTGGTTTCTAGACAAGCATTGTCATATATGCAGATGATAATATTGGCTTTAGCTTAAGTAATCATAAATGGCGACTCCAAGAAAACCATTGGCACTGAGCAGTTGTCAAAAGTATGCAATGGACAACTGTCAACAAAAGGTACAGAATCTGTATGTGTGTGTGTGTGTGTGTGTAGCTTTTCAACCCAGTCTAAATTTTGCCACGGACTTATACCTAGTCCTCTTGGGAGTAACTTATGGGCCATGTGAAGAGTGTGTATGAGTGGTGTGTGTGTGTGTGTGTGTGTGTGTGTGTATACATATGGCAACTTGATTACTTTCAGTTTTCCATAGCTCCAGCAGTGACACACAAAGTCAGTCAGTCAGTCAATCAGTCAGTTAGTCAGTTTGTCTATGAGAGTTCTGTGTAAAGGTTTTAGTTGAGTTAGACCAGTGCAGTCTTCTGCCATTTGGAGCAGTAGATAGCTGACTAAATCTACACAAGGAGAGCTATATATCCAGGTGGCAAGTATACTGCTTTGTTGAGGATTATTTTGAGGAGGCTTTCAGATCTTCAGACTGAGCTACAGTTGTGGGGAGCAGATGGATGAGTGATTGATGCCAGGGTAGTTCTCGGTCTATGGACTTGTCGAATGTCCTACACACGGTTAGCTGCTATGGGCAAGGCTCTCAGCACTCTGAAGTTTATTTATTGTACTGTTGAATAAGTTGTTGTTGTTGTTGTTTTAAGCTACTAAAAGAATTAGGGGTCATTTACCAACTTCTAAAGAGCTGCATTATAATGTAGTATTTTAAAACCAAAATTTTATTTATTTTTTTTTTTTTGTAATTGCTTCATACTAGATTTCAGATGTATTGATACAAAATAGAAACCTTGGAATAAGAATTTTAAAGGGAAACTTGGTTTTGTGTAGTGGGAGGCAGTGGCATGTTTGTTCAGTAGTTTAGAGCTGCACCTGTTGCAACAAAAGGACACTATTACTGCCCAGGAATAACTTGGGAATAGCGTAACTTTTTTTTGAGCGTGTTCATGATAACTGGTCTATTATGACAACTAGTAGACTCATAGGGTATAATATATATGTATAATTATATATACAGCATATGTACACACACACACACACACACACACATAGATTGTCTGGTTTGTTTCTGGGACTATTTTCAGCAATAGAATCTTCAGTAATGTGAGCTATGATGGGATTATGTCACCATCATGTGATTTCCTCATATTACAAGCGGTTCCTCCCCTCTCCCCTTCCCTTTGCACTTTGTTGTTCCCTGACCTACATAAAGTGAAACAGGTTCTAGCAGTGCTAATGGTGTCAAAGAAGATAAAAATTCTTACTCCCTATTGTTTGTAATATTGTGTGTGTGTATATATATATATATATATATATATATATAATATTATATATTTGTGTATTTGTGTTGAAATTGCAGTCTAAAGTCAACAATAGATGTGTGCATTCAGTGTTAGCCGTAATTTGAAAAGTGAAAATTCCTGTGTAGGTTGTGTGCTTTGAGGTGAAGTGTGTATAGTCTGGGTTCCTTAGTTTACACCACAAGAGTTGGGGTTAATAAAATTGTAGTCATTTTTTTCAGTTTCTTTCTCAGCCTTCTTTTACTCATTAGATGTATTCTCTCATATATTCAGGCATTTTTTAATTCTGTATTGTTTAAAAAAAAAAAAGAAAGAAAGAAAAGAAAAATCCTGTGAAAGAGAGAGAACACATCTAATGAGTAAAAGAAGGCCGAGAAAGAAATTGTGGAGTGAAAAATTAGCAGAGTAAAAAATTCCACAGATAAGAAGAATCTTTGAAAAAAGAAAATTTCCATTGGTCTGTTGAGAGCGAGACTGTAGCATAGCACTTTTTTAAATTCTGTATTGTGAACAAAAAAAAAGCCTGTGAAAGAGAAAGAATGCACTTTATATATATATATATATATATATATAATACTTATAGCACGAGTCAGAGTACAATATGGGAAAATATTTTACGAGCACGCAAAATATTTTCACGAGCCAAAGGCGAGTGAAAATGTGGCGTGAGAGTA
>WLWI01004796.1_pt1 | contig 11377 bp, 4 predicted proteins | sample 6701501 | NCBI WGS metagenome assembly WLWI01 (sample SAMN12718690, study PRJNA515312) | sponge metagenome | isolation source: marine sponge | host: Mycale hentscheli | place: New Zealand: South Island, Marlborough, Capsize Point | collected 2014-11-01
TATAGGATTGAAGCAGGGAAACATGGCATGGAGGGTATACAACATGTACAGGAAAGATGACAACTAACTATCCTATACATTTCCTGAAGCGTCAAAAGTACAGGAAATCTGGATATTTTTCCAGTGTTACGCACGCCGCGTTGTGCCCGGTTTTCCCGTAGACGGTCACATATATATATATATACATATATTTATAATATATATATATATATATATATATACAACAAGGGGCTAGTAAATATCTTTTCCAGCTCTCTCTGTGGGAGCAATCACCACCTAATCCTTATTATATATTTATTTATTTATTATTTAGCTTACTTATTTTGTTTGACTACTTTATTATTGTTGTTATTATTATTATTGATGTTATTATTAATTTATTTAATTAGCTATTTATTATTGTTGTAATTGCTTGAACTTTTGCCTAGCCAGTAAAAACAAATAATAAATATAAGTAAAAATAAAATATGTACACATATTATTGTATTACAGTTGACTAGTGAATAAATACAGAGCTACTTTCTTACCTCTATTTCCTGAGTAGTGATAACACTGTAGTATCAAGTTTAAGCCATTCTAACTACTTCTATTACCAGTAACTCTTGAACAAGCTCTCAGCTACAAAAGAAAAGGCCAGAGTTATTTTTGTAACTTAGTTAACAATTAATATGGAATTATGTACTTATCTCAGCTTTTCTCTAGTAGTGGTATTCATTAGAAGCCATTTCTAACTACCGGTGGCTCTTGACAACCAACAAGTGACACATAAAAGCTCAAAAAAAGGCGAGTTTTTTTTAAATTACGCATATACAGTTAAAGGGGATTCAATGCCATAGTCACCACTCCCCGCAACTGTTTGAATAAAAAAAAGAAGAAAAAAAAGAAGCAACAAAAATACAAGTCACGTTATTTAAATGTTTTCTTTGTTATTTTAAGTAGTAGCTGTAAGCACACAACTTACATACAACTGACCATACTTGATTTACGTTCATAGTTAGTCTAGTGGACTTTCAACTAAATACAGTTGCGTAGGGCTTATAACTACGACAAATAGCGCATTAACTTACTGCCACAACTAACTCAACACAAACAGAACTCCGGCTAGTACTTTAGTTTTTATTGCTCTGCAAAATAAATTAAAGCGGTAAACAATTCAAATTCTGGGATGATAGGGTAATGATAGCGAAACGGGAGGATTAAGTTTAGTGAAATTTGGGACGGGATCAAAAATGGAGCCAACAAAAAAATGCGTAAGGGTCAAAGTACAAAATGACATACGTATGTCTTCACATATAAACAAATATCTCCGATTTTCAATTGAGTTACCCTTGATAGTGTCTTACTCGCTTTGCTCGCTCGCCAATAAAACAATTTATATGTGACTATGTCTATCAATAGTATAAAGCACATTTTGTTAAAAATAATGGACATACATTTAGTAGTTGCATAAGTGCTGAGGTGTTTAAGAATACATTTCCTCTAATAGTAAACAATTTAAAATGCTATACTAGTTTGAAGTAATACTTTTAATAAAACATACAGCTGAATACTTAATTATGTTTGTGATTTATTGTAAACATATTATCAGATAAAGTCTGTGAAGTAATTAAGATTAATAATTTTTTGGCTATATAAAGTGTTTATATAAAATGAGGCATTCATTGTTTGTACTTGTACTAACATAATGTAAGTCATTCTTATTACTCCAATAATATCAACCCAACAATTTACTACTAACAATAAATAACTTGTATAACAATTACTACATATAAGGCAGCTCTAAGTTATGTAAATGACATTTGAAGTCTTCATAAAATAGATATCTTAAAATAACTTACCAAATCAATATTAAATTGCTATTTTTATTTAGGTACATGGTCTTCTCCCTTGATCACTGGAAGTAGACCGTCTCCTAGATGTGGTTTTACAGTCACCTGCATTAGTCCTACACATGCGGTCTTGTTTGGTGGATGGGATGGTACTAGTATTCTCAATGACACTTACCTCATAGACTTGGCACAGATGGTAAGAATTGTTGTAATCTCTCAATCATTGTAATTGTATTGATAATATGAGGTTAGTCAAGATGTATATGTGCAGAAATTAAGCAATAAAATACCAATGATAGCATTCATCAGCCAGTACATATGTACAATGTAAACTATTTATGTATGTAAAATAAATACATTAGAAAAGGATTAGCACATGGCTGTAAATGTAAAAGCTTTAAAAAAATTTGTGCTGCAGACTCAGTATTTACATGATTTGCATACTGAGAGAGGACTAGAAATAATAATCTAAAGTATTTTTATTCCTTTATTGCAAGTTTGTATCTAGTGAGTTTGTTAAGATGGGGGTGATTTCATGGAACATAGGAACTAAGGCAAATCGGCCACTATTTAAAATAACAAGTAATTTAGTGGAGTGTCCATTTATTAAAACGTTTTATATGGAACTAAATAAAAAAAGCAAATATTTTGTATAATTCTGTGTATAAATTCTCATTGACCTAGATGAGTTCTCATTCAAGAGTCTAGTAAGTTGTAACTGGCCATTGCTTAGCAGCAAAAACATTTAAAAAACAGAGAGGGAGAGAGTACACTGTATAAAGTACTAGGACGTGTAGTAATATTTTTATATAGGTCTCTAGGCAGCTGCACTTGCAAAGGATATTTGTTGTACTTAGGTTCAAACAATTATTATTAGCTTAAGCTGCTTACATGGGCTAAGTAGATTTATGTTTATGTAGGAAAGAGGCATAAAAGACTTGAGAAAAATATATTAGTGCATGTTGTAGTGCATTATCTCATATATAGTACAATACATGAGTTCAGAGTGTGATATGATGACATATTTCATGACCTGACTAATTTAATTTATTTTCAAGATCCAGAGATGAGTGAAAATAAAGCCTGGGAGTGAAATATTGAGCCATATCACTCTGATAAGTGTAATAAGTGGTTTATTCCACACTAGATATCTTTACTACTTTAGTTAGTAGTTAGTACTAGAGGACAGGCATCTCACACAGTATGAAGTTGGTTGTAGAGGCTCCACACAACCCCAGCTGATTTTAGCAGCTGCTCTAACCTGGGTTGAGTAGCTACACAAGAGGAAGGTAGCTGTTCCAAGAGAAATGACAAGTTCAGTCAGTTGCTATAACTACAAGGGTAATGAGCCTGGAAATATTGCAAAAGCTTGAAATATCATCATGAGTTATTTCAAGGGTCATTTTTCTAAAGATATTAATGCGAAGATATCTAGGATGGAATAATAGTAATTATTTTTATTTATTTGTTAATGAACCACTTTAATGATCCTATTAAGACACAAAGTTTCCTGACTCAAATATGTCTGATGTTATAAAGTTGTTACTAATGTTTGTGTTCACTTTTATACTCTGAAATTATTTTATGCTTACATTATTATAGCAAATATATGATGCATGTTGTCAGGAAACTATCCTGACAGCAACATACACACGTCGCCATGAAACCAGAAACGTGTAACTAATGTATTATGATTATTGTTCATTTTGTTGTATTTTATATCATTGCACATTCTTATCATAATTACTGCACATTATTTTTATTCTATTCAGGCAGATCAATTCAAGCATATAGCCTGTTTGATTACTTTAGTTAGTAAAACTAAGAGAAATAAATATCTCTTCCAAGCATTGTATATAGTGTGATTGGACTTACTCAGGTGGCAGCAAAACACAGTACATGTTACTAACATAATTGATAGGCTTTTAAAATGCGGCTGATACTTTTGGATATTGTTATTATATTTAATTAAGCATGAAGAAGTGTTTCAGTTCTTCTAATAATATATATTGTAAAGTATTTGTTTGATTGTACATTATACTCTCTTACTAATAGCATTTTACTAAGCTTGTGCATAAAGCACTGCAACCATCTCCAAGAAGTCATCATGCCGCTGTTTGTCTTGATTATAACAACAAAAATCCACAGTTGTTAGTAGCTGGTGGATATGATGGCAAGGCTTTGAGTGATGTTTGGTGTCTTGATGTACTAGCACAGAGATGGCAACAGGTAAGATCATACTATAGTATAGCTCAAATAAACTTAACTGGTGAACATAAGGAATAATCAGAGGGTCTTGCTTCTACATTCAAAACCTTCCTTTAATAAATATATGACTTAGTCAGAGTTTTTGTATAGTGTGTTGTATTACAGTAAGTTAAGTTATCATGCAAGAAAGTAAAAGGTGTAATAATAGCTATTTGTTTAATAATTAACTACAGAGCTTTAGGACTGTTTATAAATCTTTCTTTCAGAGTTGAAACGAAACACATGCAGACTGGTCTACTTTAAGAAGTTTCCTCAAAGAATTACTAAATATGTTGTGTATATTTTCCTGCTGTCACTAAAGGCACTGTCTAGGATTACACGCTTTTATTTAATTATTCAGCTACACACTACATGTGACATATATTTAATAATTCTTAAGACAGTGTAATGCTTCTCATTGCCTATCTTGATTGCCATTGGTTGAGACAGCATTTTAGTTACCTGGATGGTCAACTAATAAGACCTATCTTAGCCTCTGAATCAAGAGTATGCATTTTGAGCAGATAAAGAGAGGTGGAGAACATATCATACATCCATTTCATGGAACAAGCTTGGCTAGTTCCAAGATAGCTGTTTTGACAGCTGCTAAAGCTGCCAGTTTTTAGTATGGTGAATGTACTTCATCTGGTTATTGGCAAAAGATAGCTATATATGTTACGTGTTGTGAGAATGGTTATTGTAGATATGAGGCAATAATAAGAGGACTGAACAAGTAGGTGGTAGATTTTAGAATACACTCAATCCTAGCAAAATGCTATTGCTTCATTGCTCATATTCTTCAACCAAAATGCATCAGCCTGCCTTCTCACTCATGTGTCCAGCATGTGCACCAGTGCATATCCTTCCCATTTGACACTAGCATGTCAAAGTTTCATACCATTGAAATATTTTATCAGCTGTTTTAGTGAGTCCCATCATTTTGTAATGTAGTAGCATTATCCTCAACATGTATTTTGCTACTGACTTTATGAAACAGTAAATCCATGTCATAGCTATGTAACTCTATCATGGGTAAAATCAGCTGTCACAATTGTATTTTCAAGGCTTGGTGTTTTGCATTGTCCAAGACCTTAACTGTAAACAATAATATTTAAACAAACATAAACTCTATACTAGAGGTATTCATATAAATTCTTAGAGTTGACCATATTATTGGCAGTTAATTTGCAATTTTCGCTGTGTCTGAGGCCTCAGATTGAAAAAAATACAATCAGAAATGAATTTTGTACACAAAATAACCATACATGCTAGACATATAACTAGAAAAATACTTTTTTGAACCAAGAATATTCATCGTGAACAATTAAAATTTCACTATATCCCAGAGTTTTCCAAAGTTACCACTTTGGAAAACCAAGTTAAATTCTAGAACCACTTAGGGATGCAAATCTGTAAAAGTAACTTTCATATAGGAGTTTGTAGACTTAAAGTAGCAATTCCAATAATATTTGAGATACACTTTTCGTTATTTTTTTATTTAAAACAAAATGCTCGATGTTTCATCACTGGCACTCACCAGATCTGAATTCAGCACAAAAATGGGTCTAGAAAAATCAATCAAAATTACATTATGTGCTGTAATTTCAGGTCCACTACACTACACTAATACAAATACTGCAATATTTTCAAATTATTTACCACCCAGTCACTATTTTGAAGTAAGTCAAAACTTGAACTGTGAAAGCTACCTCAATGTTAGCATTGTTGCCTTAGAGATACCACCACAAGCAGTTTGACAATCATAAATAGCTTACTCTTTGAGGTTAAACAGCATTCAAGTGGAGGCAACACTGACGAGAATAAACACGTTTTTCGTGAGGTGATACGTCAAATTTCTGTGCAGCAGTTACTGCAATGAAAGGGTTAAGTAATTTTATGGCTGTTTAAATTGCAAATACATTATTAATTATTGTTTAGCTGCCAACAATTAATTAACAATAAACTATTTGCTTAACACACTGATATTTCAACCATTAGATTATACCACAATATTGCAACAAAATGCTAAGTTGTGTATTTACACTGTTATGAATATTGTCATTTTTAACAGACTTCAAATGTTCTGTATTTAAATATATTTTCAAATTTTGGGAATTTTTTTACTCTTCCAATTTATCAATTACTAATTGTTTTCTTAGTCTTCTTTTATTCATTTTATTCACATGTTTCTCTCTAACAACTCAGCAAAAACAGACAATGGTTAGCTGCCGATGACAGCAAAAAAAAAATTTCATTAACAATTATTATACATGAATATAAGTGAAGAGTGAGTCATATAAGTAGCTCACATGTAGGATTGAACTCAGTCATTGAATAGTGTTCTCACAGTGAACACTGGCACCTTGAAAATATAGGAAAATATTTTATAGAAATCGTCTTCAGCTTCATTGAAGATTGATTAGATGGATATGTAATATTAGACAGACTGCAATTAACTTGTGATGCAATAATTGAATTAATGCTCTCAAGCTATTTTTATTGTAAGAAATTATAACTACATCTGCTCCTACCAAGTTAGGAAAATTTGATGTGTTGTTTATTTCAGACCACTATCTAATTAGTAAATGATTAATCTTAATCAGGATGTGTAAAATATTGAAGTGCAATTTTAACTATACTGAACAACCAAGTTCATACATTTACTTTTCATTCTATTTGTTCAATATTTGCCACTTCAGATAGCCAAATTGCCGCAGCCTAGATATGGTCACTGTGCTGCTGCTTTTGTTATTTCTTCCGAATTCACTGAAGTAGTGCTATTTGGAGGAGATGAACAGCTATATTGTCACTTCTCAGACACTACAATATTAAGAATTGGTGAGTTTACTGTTTTTTATAAAATAATTTACTTTTTCGCTGAGGTATAATTGATATATTTGAAGTTCTGTTTTATAAACATTGTCTCATTGTAATTTATCCTTTATTTTTTTAGCAGACCATTGTTTACACTAATAAAAAATATTTTGGTCATTACATAGAGAATATACAATTTCATTCTCATATTTCATTACATTTTACATATTTTTGATGAGTTAATGTTACTTAATTAGAAAAAATAGCTGATGTTATATAATTGGGTAGTAACATTTTTCAAGCATACTAGACTGTAAGTTTCTCAAGAAAAGGCAATCTATTGATATCTTTACAATTTAAGACCATAACTGTTTATGTCTCCCACTCACAAAACTTAAAAAACAACAAAAACATGTTACTTATACTTTTTATGGAAATCAAGCAAGGTACTGTCAATCATCAAACACAATGTCTGCTACAAATACATGATTATTTAATTAATATTTTCATACTATAGTCTGATGGCATGTGTGTTATTTTATTCACTGAATCATTTTAGTGCATGTGAAAATAATTCACATAATTTATTGTGTTACTTTATTTATTATTCCACACAGTTGAATAATTTCTAGCCTAATACATTATTTTTACTGCTGTTAACATGGGAAGCTTAAACTGTGACTAATTTTATAATTGCCTTTTCAATGTAAATGTAATGTTGAGATTTAATTTATTGGATGAACCATTTAAATTTCTTTTGAGTTTAAATTTGAGTTTTTTTTTATTGCTTTGGTATGTGGAAATAGAATATATAGTGCTATAGAGAAGTGATAGCTATAACTAATAAATAATTAGTTCATGTTTATGCCTAGCATTCTTTATTTAATTTGTATAATGAAATTTAACTAAGACATAATTACATTTTATATTATAGAAAAAGTAACCTCCTCCACTAAATGGAAGGTATCTGAAATTATACATTCTTCAGAGTTGAGAAATAAAGATAGACTTATAGAAAAGAAACTACTAAAAGGTAATATTATAATTCCAAGTTGTAGACATGATTTAATGCATTAGGCATTATAAAGATGTAAGTAGAATAATACATTTATAACTATACTTGATCTTTGAAACATAATGAAATGTTTTTGATTCTGAATAATGTCATTGGTAAACTGGTAAAACAAGCGAGTCACCATTAATAGTTAACGATATTATGTGAATATATGAATTAATGATACTTAAACTTTTAAGAAACTGCCAAATTAGTTCATGTAGTGTCTATAAATACAAATTAATTGGGTCTAGGGTGATGCACTGATGCAATTCACTAATCAATGGATTATTTGATGTTTGCTTCTTCAGCACTTAAACGCATCATATTAAAGTATTGCTGCTAGAATAAGCTAAGTGCTTTATAATTATCATCTTTCATTTACTTGTTTTTCAATTACTTTTATATTTGCCTTTGCCAAATAAATGTAACATTCTTTACTCGACCATTTTAAGTAGGGAATGTAAAAAAGTTGAAGTTGAGATTTATCACCAAAATTTTCTTTGTTATAATTGAATCAGATGCATATCTAGTTGATTATTCCTCTTTTCTAACTCTGGTTTTTTTTTGCCAAAAAACAACAACAAAGCTTCAAATTCTTTAGTATAATTACCGCATGCTAACTTTATATGTATTATAATGTGTTATACAGTGCAATTATCATATACAAACAAGAGCATAATAAAAACATCCAACAATAAAAAGCAATTATGAGCCTTAATCTTTGCACTGTATTGAGGATATTACATTTTAATTTAGCATACTATATAATAGTTTAAGCATAATCACAGAGCTACAGGTAGATTTAGAGAATTCCAGCCCTGGGAGCGTATGGGCCTTGGGCTTGCGTGCACGAAATTTACCAGTAGCTACGCACGTGCTCTAACTATTTTAGATCCCATTTACGTAAATTTGTTTACCAGCATTTTCGAAGAGATGGCAGTGTCAAGCAACTTTTTTAGTGAGAATATTGTGGATATCGCTCAAAGCACATGACTCTAGTTTGAATCATTGTGAAGGTGGTAAAATAACTCCATGCCGCTGGTCCCCCAAAAGTGACTTAGCTTACAAGAAATGAGAATTCTGTCTCTAAAGAACATTCCTAAGAATAGTAAATGGGTTGTTTTGGATAGAAAGCCACATCCCACACCCTAGCAAAAGTGTCAGATAGAGATTATAGATCATCAAGATCCAGAGACATTGAATCATTGGCTTAAAATATTCACTGTGAAAGTGAATGGAGAACAATAATGTCTCTAAATATAACACAACGAGAACAGGGAAAACTATGAAAAAACACATGAAGGATTATATTTCAACTCCTGGGACCTATGGCCCTTGGGTTTGTGTGCTCTAAATTCACCAGTAGCTATGCACACACCCTAACTATTTCAGATCCTGTTTACACAACTTAGTTTACCAGCATTTTCACAGAGAAGGCGGTGTCAAGCGACTATTTCAGTGAGAATATTGTTGATATTGCTCAGGAAACTGAAGGTTTTTGTCATCCTTCACCATTAAATGAAGTACATGACTTTAGTTTAAGTCATTTTGAAGGTGGTAAGGTATGTCCATGCTGCTGGGCCCCCAAAACTGACTTATCTTAGCTCTGAAGAAGAAATACGAACGCTGTCTCTAAAGAACATTCCTATGAAGACTAAATGGGTCATTATACTTGGATGGAAGCCACAACACACACTCTAGTAAACGTGTCAGATAGACATTATAGATCATCAAGATCCAGAGACATTAATCATTGGCTTAGAATATTCACATTGGAAGTGAGAAAAGTAAATGGAGAACAAATAACAAGAACAGGGAAAAATACATTTCATTGTAGCTGTAGCTAACCTCATTACACATTATTAGTTACAATAGCAATGGGAACTAATGAATATATAATGTATTATAATGTATAGAATGTTATTAATATTATAATTTGTAATCTTTGTAGTTACAGAAAAAGAAATTGAAAATGCCTGTGAAGAAGCCATAAAGAAACAAGCTTGTGTACATTTGTTTGTAGGACGCTTAAATTTTGTTGGCTTACCTCGTTCAGGAAAAAGTTCCACTCTACGTCGATTACTTGGAGAATTCATTAACTTTATTGAAGCTAAAATGAACAATGAGTTACCAAGTACTGGAGTAGCAGACAGAAAGCAACTCTTCGTTCAGAGCATTAAAAAATCTGTTGGATTTGTGAACCAAGGACAATGGAATGAGAAGAATCTAGTGGGGGAAACTACTTTTCTCAATGACATCATTTATCAATCTATAAATGGTAAGGTCAGAAATGTGATCTCAATATCAACACTTTATTGTTGCCTCTTATATGCAACTATAGAAATAAATTACCATTGTTTTTCATTTACTATGTAACAGCTTGTGAAATGCATTCAATTATAATTATAACTCTATATGTTCGCAAATGTGTCAGTCACTCCACGAGTGCTAAATTCCCAAATTACAAGCACACAATTTTCAGAAGACGGGAAATCAAATTCTTCACCTAAAATCACTGTGAAAGAAAAATCATCCACAAATGAGTCAGACAGTCTACCTGCACTCATTCAAACACATGAAGCTAGTAAAAGCAATTTTCTACCTATAAATATTGCTCAAATATATCCCACATATGAAGAAGCAATGGCTAATAAAGATTATGAGAGAGTACAATGTTTACTTGAAGATGTCATATATTTGACTACTACAGACCATGGAGGACAGACTGAGTTTTTAGATCTTATGTCTCGATTTCTCATGGGGCCTTCACTAAATCTCATATTTAGTCGACTTACTGATTCATTTGATCAAGTTTACAAAATATACGCTACTGATGAAGAAGGAGTCTGTACAGACAAGGAAGACTCTATTGTAACTTTAGAGGAAATAACATTCCAAACACTAGCTAGCATAGCTTGTTTAGATGTTCCTGCCGAACAAGATCATTCTTCAACAATAACAGAACTAAATAAGGCTGAAAACTGTATACCATGTTCATCTAAGGCTATGTTTGTTGGTACATTTAGAGACTTGATAACTCCAGAAGAATTTAAAGAAAGAGATGAAGTTTTGAAAAAACGAATAGAATGCACTGACTTTTTTAACAAAGGAATCATTGAGTATGCCAGTGAAGAACAAATTACATTATCAATGAACAATATGAGCGGTACTAAAGAAGAGATTGTTGAAGCCAGACAAACATTCGAAAATTGTATAAAAAAGAACCTTGGTAAAGTACATATTCCTTGTACATGGTTAATGTTTAACATCGTAATACGCTCCAAAGACAAACTAATTATGACGCTAGATGAGTGTAGAGACATTGCTAAAGATCTTGGAATTAGCCATGAAGATTTGCCTAAAGTTTTGTGGTTTCTCCACTATCGAGTAGGTTCACTGTTATATTATTCTGGAGTACAAGGATTCGAGG
>WLWI01004797.1_pt1 | contig 11377 bp, 6 predicted proteins | sample 6701501 | NCBI WGS metagenome assembly WLWI01 (sample SAMN12718690, study PRJNA515312) | sponge metagenome | isolation source: marine sponge | host: Mycale hentscheli | place: New Zealand: South Island, Marlborough, Capsize Point | collected 2014-11-01
TTTAGTGCTTGCTATTTTAGTGCTTGCTATTTTAGTGCTTGCTATTTTAGTGCTTGCTATTTTAGTGCTTGCTATTTTAGTGCTTGCTATTTTAGTGCTTGCTATTTTAATGCTTTGCTATTTTAGTGCTTGCTATTTTAGTGCTTGCTATTTTAGTGATTGCTATTTTAGTGCTTGCTATTTTAGTGCTTGCTATTTTAATGCTTGCTATTTTATTCCTTACTATTTTAGTGCTTGCTATTTAATGCTTTGCTATTTTAGTGCTTGCTATTTTAGTGCTTTCTATTTCAATGCGTGCTATTTTAGTGCTTGCTATTTTAATGCTTGCTATTTTAGTGCTTGCTATTTTAGTGCTTGTTATTTTAGTGCTTGCTATTTTAGTGCTTGCTATTTTAATGCGTGCTATTTTAGTGCTTGCTATTTTAATGCTTGCTATTTTAGTGCTTGCTATTTTAATGCATGTTATTTTAGTGCTTGCTATTTTAATGCTTGCTATTTTAGTGCTTGCTATTTTAGTGCTTGCTATTTTAGTGCTTGCTATTTTAGTGCTTGCTATTTTAGTGCTTGCTATTTTAATGCTTGCTATTTTAATGCTTGCTATTTTAGTGCTTGCTATTTTAGTGCTTGCTATTTTAGTGCTTGCTATTTTAATGCTTGCTATTTTAATGCTTGCTATTTTTAATGCTTGCTATTTTAGTGCTTGCTATTTTTAATGCTTGCTATTTTAGTGCTTGCTGTTTGAGTGATTGCCGTTTTAGTTCTTCCTGCTCTTTTGCTTGTGGTATTACAGGGAAAATGTTGTGCAAAAATTTGTACACTAGTAAACATGAGATGAATATGTAAAATCTAAGAATAACGTAAGTAGATTATTAATTTAGAAAGTATAATGTAATAAACACAAAGGAAATCAAAAGATATGAATATCAATTCCAATTTCAAAATATTAATCGAAAATATTACCAATTGGACAAATCTTGAAACCAGAGTTAAAATTATTGTTGCTGTTTCTTTGCTGATGTTTATCAATTCCAAAATATTCCTATTAAACATTTTTCCAATTCCACAATCTGTCAACTAGGTAGTTCATTAAACATACAAATCAGTACTGCTCATAATATTTACTGAAATACATGCTTGTATTCTTTTATTTTGATAAATGATAAATAGAAACCTTCCACTCTCTCTTTTATCATATTACTTACAATATTGATTGTTGGTATTGGAAATTGCCTCACAGCTTTATTAATTTCATTAATTCTATTTTATGAACTCTTAATCACTGCTAATTTTTTTAGATATTTCAATACTAGATAGGACTTAGAATAATGGCCAGAATAAAAGTGTATAGTGATTGCACTAGTTAATTTTTTATTGTCAAACTCATTTTAACCACTGAGGTAGGTACTGCAGGTTTATACATGATTTGTTAAATTATGTCTAAGTAAAAATGGTGTGTCCTATATCAGAACAAGGGTTAGTACCTTTGATATGTTATCGGTATAAAATAATTTATGCTAACAGCGAACATGAGAACTCCTAAGACAGGAGTCTATAACTGGAATAAGGAAACCAAAGGAAGAAGATACGATGGAAAACTTAAGTAACAGTAGAATATTCATAGACTACTACTTTATGAATGGCCTTATTAAATAATATTAATGTATAATCTTAGATAATGCTTGCTAATCATTTACACCATCTGAACACACTTATTTATGCAATTTTGGGACTATAATATATTGTACAAATATTACTCTATGGAAACAGCTTAAATTTATATCTCAAATGATTCAAATCCAATTAATAATGATACAAATGAGCATATCATGGATGTAACGTTACACAATAGAAAGCAGTAGGCTTAGAATAATGCAGTGACATGAAATCATCTGGTCACATGAGCATGCAATAATTTTACTTGTACTCAATAGATTATCAATTAGAAAATTATTGTGTACAATAGACATTAATATCTCATACCCTCAAAATGTAATTCTTGATACCTTATTTTGGCAATAAGTAAAAAAACATTATAAACACAGCAAGTCATAATTATTACTTGTGGTTATACTTACCGAAAATTTACTTTGACAATAATCACAATAATCGCAATAATCACAATAATCGCAATAATCACAATAATTACAATAGCCACGATGATAACAATAAAGGCAATTGTTGTCGTTGCTACAAAAATGTTACAGTATATATATATTATATAACAGTATATTAAGATTTCAATGTGGTATATAATATAAAGAATTAAATCAAAGCAGCTATCACATACAACAATTACATTAAAATACAAACTTTCAATTAAACTGAAGTTTATAGTAATGAGTTCATTGAACATAAAATTAATGCTGATTATATGGCTATAAGTAAATATTGTTAAATAAGTGGTAATGTTCACTGACAGTGGCTAATTTTATGGTTAATACAATATCACAAGCTGTTAGTAGTAGTAGGAAAAAACTCTTTTGTTGGTTATGTTCAACAGAAATGTTGAAATATTGTAAAAAAGTTGGTACACTATTTTGTGAACATAAATTTCTACAAATAGAGAGATAACTAGTATTTATATTGTAAAAAAAATTGAAATTTGCAGCCAGTCTTTCACATTAATACACTTGATTTACTGCTAGGAATAAGTTGAAAACTTTGTGACAATAATGGCTCTAGAACATATTAGGCAAGTCTGCTTGGAATAGTCAGGCCTTGAAACTGAAAGACTGGCTGGCTGATGATTTTTACATGCCAAAGCTGATAATACCATGAGGCTTTAACTTCTGATGAGGCTTGTACTGATGATTCTGTATGATGTTTACTGACTATCAAAATTACTATAATGTAGGTCTGAGTTGAGTTGACAAATCACAAATGTAGCAGAAAAGGAATGCTCTTGCCGAAACTGGAAAACAATTAAGCTCACTTGACCATAATATTAACTCTGATGCACAATAATTAATGCCCATGGATGAAACCAGGAGGGTTGTAGGTGCAGATTATTACCATGTCAAATGTTGTAGTGAAGAAAAGCAATGACAATGTTTTACACAAGTGCATCCAAAGTAATATAATACGCTGCTACAAAGGGATCACATTCAAAACTGAGCTCAATATGTCATGCAATAATATTCATAAAATGTTGACCAACAAAGTATTTTAGATATACAGTAGAAACTATTATTTATACATAGACTTAAAATCAGTCATATTAATAAATTTAACATCAATAGCTAGTGTTGAATGTGGTTTGCTTGAGCTTTTGTTCAGATAGCACAAATTGCTTATGGTCCAGAATTAACATATTTTCTGCAAAACAAAAATTTGAGTAACACAGAAGCAGATGTAAAAAGGGTAAAGCAGCCAAACAACAGTTTCTCAAAGTGTGGGTATGGGCCTTCATGGGGCAGTGTTCCACCTGGCAAATGCATCAAGGATCAAGCTACAAAAGCTTTAGAATAAAGGAGATGTTATAACATTTAGTCAAGTTCATAATTTGTGACAGTGAAAACCGGGCACAACGCGGCGTGCTTAAATATCGAGAAAAGATCGATTTCTTAAAAATGTATTGTTTCAAGGGGGAAGGGAACGGTTTGGTCTATTATAGCGGAACGACTTAAGCTACGACGATAAAACTTGGAGAGCTCAATATCTGGACGCCGACAACTCTTTAAGTGCAAAAAAAATTTTTTTTCGAATGGTGCCGCGTTGTGCCTGGTTTTCCTGTAGACGGTCACATTTTTGTGAAAGTTTTAGGTTTTTTTTTTTAAGTATAAGCAATAGCTAATATGCAGTGAATAACTTGTCACTGAAAGATGACATTGAAAAATTTGTCAATTTTGGGCAGAGACAGTAAATAATTTTTGTCAAGTAGAGTACTTTATTGATGGTGTGTATTGTCCATCCACCTAAAAATTAGTTTCTATTTTCCCTAATGTCCTTCTGAAATTTCAGAGATTTTGCCTTATGAGGCATATCAAGAGTTTAAATTGTCGTCAGAAGAACACTGAAGATTGAGAAAAATCAAAAAAATTACTGTGGATTAAGATATAATTTTGGAATGAATAATATTTGGCAAAGTTTAACTTCCTTGAAGTCTCTTGACAACTGCTATCATTTTCCAATGCATGAAAAAGTGGCAAAAGTTGGGCTAACAGTACCCATTCAAACGCTCAAGAATGATTATTTCCAATTAAAACAAGACAGAATGGAGACAAAATCTCGATCCAAAAGAATTTAGTCTAGCATTTTGGTAATTAACCTAGCAGCATCAGAACCACCACACTCCATTGAATCCCTTCAAAGTGTACATCCAACGCCAAAAACACCTACATGGGTGTACAATAAAGCACATAGCAGCAAAATCAATTCTTCATATTTAAATTGAATTTAGTCAATGGTATCCTGAATATACATAATCAAGTCTGTACTTGTATGTGGTATAATAAATGCATTTAAAAATCTGATTTAATTATTAAAACTGGTTCACTTCACCTCCAGTTAATACATTGTGTGGTCTAACCCTGGCTATAATTATAATATTATGTTGATTATAGTTATGATAGACAATTGCATTAGCACTTATGAATAACCATATACTAAATACTTATGAATGTGACAGTTGATATTGAATAATACTAATATGTGAATATGTTATATATATTATAGCTATTATATATTTACAACTGGTCATGAAATCCCAATTATTCATTGAATTCTTATAATATCAAGAAATGTCCACAAAGTTACAAGGCATGTCAATGATGATGTAGGTTTATTAATATATGCACTATCTAAGCGAAGGAAAAACAATTTAAGAACAGTAAAGTTACATTCAAGTTGAGAAATATTTAATTTACCTGTTTTAGTGTACATTGGTTCTGAGCCTGACCATTGTTGAGATTTAGTGCACATTGGTTCTGAGCCTGACCATTGTTGAGATTGTGATTGGCATGTTCTATTCTGAACTCCGAGAAGTTCAAATCCATTATTACAAGAATATGAGCCAATAATTTCTCCATCATTATTCAAGAAAACTTTCACTAAACTATTCATAGTAGAAATTGGTGGACAAACATTTCCTGTAATTTAAAGAAAAATTATTACATTTTTCATCATGCTGAGAGTAATAAGAAACAGCTAAGTTTACTAAAATTAAACTAAAATGAATTATTGCTGAGTGTATTGTTGTTAAAATAATTTGACAATAGTGTAAAGTTGTTTATTTCAATGTCAAATAGTAAATACTTTATTTTTTACACATTAAATGAAGTAAAATGGTTAATCCCAGTTTCTTCTATATTCAACTCAATGCAGCAAAAGTATAGCTTTACAGTTAATACTATATCCTAGGCATTTAAGAGTAAGACTTCAACCTAATTAATACTAATATAATATTACTATAATACTTACTAGTACATTGTCTTCCTAAGTTTTTTGAAAAATAATTACTTTCAGCAGTTGGACAATCACAACAAGCTCTTTTAGCAATCGTATTGCAAAGATGACCACCGCATTGGAAGTCAGGTGTGCACATGTCTACAATAATAAATTGTTTTATTCCAGCTGAAATTGTTTTCTGTTGTAAATATACAACACACTAGTAGTATAAACTGTAGCATAATACACTATGTGAACTTTTATCATGATCAAATTATTGGAATAAAAATTAATATAGCTAATTATTAGCATCTTATGTGCTACAAGTTTTAATACGGTTTCAAATTTTCACTTGCCTTTTTCATTTATGGTGACTGTACCTATATCTTTTCCATGAACATTATCAGCCTCACATGACCAGGTTCCTGTTGCAAGGTAAAATAGTGTATCTTCCAAACTAGCATTAAATCTATGATTAAAACATGATAAGGTACGATTTTCCAAAGCTAAACTACCCACAGTATTTAAAATTATGGTAATGTTGTTTCCATTCAAAAGCAGTACTGGGATAGAAGTAAGTTTCCACATTTGAAAATACAGCGTAGTGAAGTTTTCAGTAAATCCATTTTCATTTATTAATGTAATTCCATTTTTTTTCCATACGTAAGTAGGAGAAGGGAGAGCTGGGCCGAATTCTGTGTCATCCACTATATTTTTAACAGAGCAAACCAATGTTATGGAAGAAATATGGTTAGAAAGTGTTATTGTAGTGCCATTTCGTCCCACATAACAAGTCTTGCTATTTGGAGCATTATCATTGGTGCAGTTGCCTAACAAACACAATACACAAAATGGCCAGTGATATTATCTATATTAACGAAAATATTCTATTACAACTCTATGCTAACATTATTAGATTATATGTAAATATTATTTTAGTATTACTTTCATCAATTAGAAGAGGCTGTCCTCCAATCACAAACACTGTTGTATTTCGTAGTCGAAAATCTGTACCAGTTGTAGCTATACAGACAAATCTGTTAGATCGGTCTTCATCAAAAATATTTGTCTGCCATATGGTCAACATACTGCCATTTATGAGGTATTCATTAGAATTCATCAAAGGTACTTCTTCACCAACTAAGTATTAAATGAAATAGTAATTATGTTTAAGTACATTTGCTATAACTTTATTTGAATTGCAAGAACAAAATAGTTAAAAATAGGAAATTTATGTATACACATAAGGAGTAGTGTATTTTTTCACTTCACTTTAGAGTTGATTATGATGATCTCTCCAAATAATTAGAGAACGCACTAACTAATTGGTGTTCCTTAAAATAATTTTTTTTGTAAATTTATTATTATTATATTGATTGCTATGAAAAGGATAATATTTCATATGAGGGCATAATATTATTAAAACATTATTTCTTACCAATTGTGCTATTGTTTTTATCCAAAGCAATTTTTAGCCATTCAAATGTTGTAGAAGGCTGTCTTTGTAGCTGCCTACAGTCTAAACTTATTCTGACTTTATTTTGAACTATAATAGTTTGTGATGACTTCTGTACAAGTATATTCACACATTTGTCTACTTTTACTGCAGAGGATAAGAGGTCATTATTTAAAAAATTAACATTTAGCACTCGTTCAGATTCTCCAGTATACAATTGATATTCCCCCGTTTGAACGTCACAAGTTGCTGCAATGTATTAAAATAATATCAATAAATTGTTCTTGAATGTTTGAAATTGTATTATTACTAATGGATCTGATTAAAATTACTACTGAGTAGCTAATGAAATAGCAATATTTAGTCCCAGTGTAGATTTTTTTATAGTTTCATTAAGCTTAAATAAAAAAATCTGGAATATAATAATTTCGTAGGTGTATATGTGTTCTCTACTACTAAATACAGCATACCATCTCATATTGTTTTATTAGCTAAGATTCACTGTCAAGTGTGTCCCCTCTCCCTCTACTCCCCAAAGAGAAGAAACCATCAGCCTTTAACTAAGACTCACCCAATGTCATACCCTTCCAATTCACAACAGATGAATTCTTACTTAGATTCACTAAAGGATGAGCCCACAAGTAATAAAGGAAAAAAAATCCCACTCCATAGGTCCCCTTCCGCTTTCCTTTTGTCTGTCAGTTTTCTGTTCCTTCTCTTTATTCAGCTAGATATTCAATGAACAAGAACGGAATAGTAGCGCTACGGAATAGTAGTGCTAGGGATTCAACGCAGTGTGGTTCTATCGATGGTACGCGTGCGGGTGCTGTTATTTCTTCCTAAAACACAGTTTTTAGGCTTGACCCCACTTTCTTTTGATACTACAGCATTAAGAAAGTCTTACTTGAACTTGGCTCTAAATTGTGAGATAATTCCTCAAAACGCTTGCTTTTTAAGTAAAAAAAAAGTTATTGCGACTGTTTTCTATGGCATTGAAACCCTTTACCAGACGTATTTTCAAACCTTCTTACTTTTTTGAGGCTGCTAAAACTGCATTTGTTGGTTGTCAAGCGCCGTTGGTTGTCAAGTGCCATTAGTATCCCGATATAAATACTAAGGAAGCTACAATTACTTGGGAGAAGCTGAGGTAAGTACGTAGTTCCGTGTTTGCTGGCTAACATTACAAAAATTACTCCAGCTATTATTTTTTATTACAGTTGTGAGCTTGTTTAGTTACTGGTAATTGAGGTACTCAGAATAGCTTGAATTTGATACAACAGTAGTTACCACTATTCAGGAAATTGGCGATAGAAGAGTAATTCTGTTATTTGTTTGATAACATTAATGATCAATTGATTATAATGTTTTGCATGAACTAATCTAAAGTGTATTATGTAACAATACCGTAGTGTTATGCACTAAACTAGGCAGGCTCAATCGTATTAGTGCTCAAACACACCACTAGATTGTATATATTTGTGGACATACTATGTCATTTTGTACTTTGACCCTTTAGTTGTTGTGTTTGCTTCGAGTTAATCCCTTTCCATACCTCCACTAAACAGAATCTTTCAAATTAGCGATCCCTTATCATTCAAGGAAATTAATTGTTAGCTCATCATAATACGTCTTACCTTTGCTTTCGAAAAAGTCCAACGCAGACGAGAGACGTTCTGCCATGCTTACTTCTTTTCCCCGCAAATAGTAGCCACACCCAAACCGAAGCCCAACTTATCCGTATGCGGGGAAAACCGGATGTGGTCAATCACTTAACTTTGACGGGCGTTTTCTCGATTTCTTTTGGAAAGGGTAATCGAAAGCCTGGTACAAAAACAGTCGTAGTTCCGCTTTCAATGAGAATTACCAGGCACTTAATAGCTCGTTTTAAAGCTCTTGAAACGAAGTACAACTAACTTACAAAAAAATATTTCACGACAAGGACCCTTTTTACAGAGACGGTCACATATTAGTTTGTTTCAGAATGACACAGAACTCACTTAAGTCTTAAAAACTTACTGTTAGACTCAACACTGTGCAGTAATTATTTTTTAATTCTTGTTTTTTTAAGACTCAAAATGTTAAGACGAATGGCTACTATGGTATTGGAACCCTTTACCAGAAGTAATAAAATAAAAAAAACTCAGGCCTTTTTTAGTAGCAACGAGTGTTTGTTGTAAATAAGCTACAGGTTATTCAGATAGTCAGAGACTACAGAAAATACCAGTACTCGGGAAATTGAGGTAAGAAAGTAGTTCTGTATTTGTTAGCTAAATTAATGTTCACAATTGCTACGTACTTATATTATGGACTGATAGATTATTTAAATAGTAGCGCTGAGGATTCGCTTATCTTGGAGACCCGCTGTGCAACAGTAACAGAATGAATGACTGGGAGACTGTTGTAACACTCGCTTGGAGGTGCACAGGAGATAATTATGGTTATGAGCTCATACAACAACACTAACATTAAAAGTTCGTTTAGTATGGTGAACATGTTATCTTGTTGCAGAACATTTGTTCCTTTCACTGTAGATTACTTTCCCATGTTATGGACATAGATGTCATGTTGATGTCATGTTAATCAGACAGGAACTCCAGCGTACTGGTACTACCCACTTTTTTTACAGTTTGCTATTAATTCAAATCTATCTCAGTAATGTAGGACGATTAAGAAGTTTCAGCATGAGAGGGGGGGGATTGCTTCAAAGGCATGTATTTTTATAAGAAAAAATTGTTCATGTGAGAACTCTCCTCATAAAATAGTACCCCCCTCTCTCCCTTTCTATCATTTTCTGTACATTCATTCACCATTGATCTACTTTGTTCTTCACTTTAAATTTTCATTCTAAAGTCATAACTTTGATAAACTGTATCACTCCCATTAGTTACATGAAATAGTTTTGTATTTAATTAATTCACACTTGGCGATAGTTATTTTATTATAGCTACTTTATTAGCTCAAAATTGACACTAAGATGTTGTATTAGCTGTACCCTATCTGAAGTACACTACAAAGATTTAGTATAAAAATATTTTGTATAGAAATAATTATTTTCATAATTTTAACCCTCCACACATTGTACTAGATACAACCTCAGAAACTTTTTATCACACTTGCTTTTAGCTTGCAATATTAATTTATACTTTAGCAACTAATACATTTTTATAAATCAAGCCCAGAGTCTAAAAACTTACTTTGGCAAGTGAATTCCAAACAATTTGAAAGTAAAATTATTAATAATAAATTTAGTAGATAATGACGAGACATTATTAATCGTCGCTTTTCCACTATCACAGCTACATTTTCAACGCTACAGGTCACCCAGGCTTTATATGTGACAGACTCTGACAAAAGGGGGCATTTCGCGCAAAAATTGAAATTGAGATATAGGCTCTAGTCGGAAAAATTCTTTCTTTCTCCTATTTTTGCAGAATTACTCTGAGTCTATGCCAAATTTCAAATGTCAAAACAACTTAAAAGACCCCAAGCGGTCCGTGGAAAGACAAGCTATTATTTATTCTCTCTCGAAGTGCAATAAACGGGGAATAGGCGAGTTTCAAGCAAGCAGCTAAAAAACGGCATAGTTTTCAGACTATTGCATGCAATCTACAGCTTACCGCTGGCTGAAAGTTTACCGCTACATCGAGTGAAGTAGCCAAGGATTCCGACAAGACGGGCTGTGAGACGACGCTCTGAAAGCTAAAAAGACTCTAACCAAACTTTTAAAAAGCGCTGCACGATTTCATTGTGTCTGAGGAGTACGCCGTTAAGTATTACAGAAACTTTAATTGGCGAGCGAGCGTAGCGAGTGAGACACTTACAGGGGTAAAAATGAAAAAATCGGGGATGTTTATTGGCGAGCGAGCGAAGCTAGCGAGACAGTATAAGGGGTGGATAAAGCAAAATCGGGTATAAGTATGCTCTTTAAACGCGCGCGCGGAAAAAATTTTCTTTTAAAAACACGATATTTAGGCTTGACTCCAGTTTATTCTGAAACTACAGCATTAAGCAAACCTTACTTTATACTTAAGCTCCAAATTAGGAGAAAATTCCTGCTAAAACGCTTGTTTTCAAGACACAAAAAGTTGATTCGACAGGTTACTATGGCATTGAAGACCCTTTTCCAGACTTAATTTCAAAACTTCGCCGTTTTATTTGGGGATACGGAGTGCAGGTTGTTGGTTGTCAAGAGCCGTTGGTAGTCGGAATGCCGTAGTATTAATGCTATGGAAGCTACTACTTCTCGGGGGAAGCTGAGATTAATACGCAATTCCATATTTGTTAGCTAAATATGCAAAATTAACTCTGGCCTTTCTTTTTTGTAGTTAAGAGCTAGTCAACAGTGACTGGTTAATTCAAATAGTCAGATTGGCTCAAATTTGGTACTACAAAAGTTACCACTGCTCAAGAAATGAGGTAAGAAAGTAATTTTGTATTTGTGTGCTAAAATTGATTGTCTTTTGTTTTTGTAGGTGAGAGCTTGTTGTCAAGAATTCAAGGTAATTCAGATGGTCAAAGTAACTTCAATTTGATACT
>WLWI01004799.1_pt1 | contig 11373 bp, 4 predicted proteins | sample 6701501 | NCBI WGS metagenome assembly WLWI01 (sample SAMN12718690, study PRJNA515312) | sponge metagenome | isolation source: marine sponge | host: Mycale hentscheli | place: New Zealand: South Island, Marlborough, Capsize Point | collected 2014-11-01
ACTAGATTCTTCTCATTCCATTGTCCTTTATTCACAAATCCAACAGATTTTTTAATGCTCTGAATGAAGAGTTGTTTTCTGTCTGCTACTCCAGTACTTGGTAGTTCATGGTCCATATTAGCTTCAAGAAAGTTAATAAATTCACCGAGTAGTCGACGTAGAGTGGAACTTTTTCCTGAACGAGGTAAGCCAACAAAATTTAAGCGTCCTACAAAAATATCTACACAAACTTGACTCTTTATGGCTTCTTCACAGGCATTTTCAATTTCTTTCTCTGTAACTACAAAGATTACAAATTATAGTATTAATAATATCCTGTACATTAAGTGTGCACTATTTTTTTGCCGTTATTTTTGTTTTTTTGACTGTGCATACTATCTGCCCAAGGGTACTGCTACTTTTTAGTTTTAGTTTATAAGAAGAGCAAAAATTTTGTAGTTAATAGTAAGATAATGAGGTTAGTTACAGCTATAATAAGGATGTTAGCTACAGCTACAATGAAATATATTTGTTCATGAGTTTTTCCCTGTTCTTGTTGTGTTATATTTAGGGATCATATTGTTCTCTATTTAATTTTCTCACTTCCACAGTAAAAATTTAAGCCAATGATTTAATGTCTTTGGATCTTGATAATCTATAATGTCTATCTGATACTTTTGCTAGGGTGTAGTATGTGGCTTTCCATCTAAACGTAACAACCCATTTAGTATTCTTAGGAATGTTCTAGACAGCATTCTTATTTCTTCTAAGCTAAGTCACTTTTGGGGGACCAGCAGCATTGATTTATTTTACCACCTTCAAGATGACTTAAACTAGAGTCATGTACTTCTTTTACTGGTGAAAAATGACCAGAACCGTTAGCTTACTGAGCAATATCCACAATATTCTCACTGAAAATGTTGCTTGACTCTGCCATCTCTGCGAAAATACTGGTAAACAAAGTTGCGTAAACGCAATCTAAGATGTTAGAGCATGTGTGTAGCTACTAGTATATTACATGCATGCAAGTCCAACGCCAGTAGACTGCAGGGGTTGAGTGCTCTAAATCTACCAGTAGGCATGCAATTATGCTCTAACTATTAAATAGTATACTGAATTAAAATCTAATATCCTCAATACAGCGCAAAGATTAACGCTCATAATTGCTTTTAATGTTGTATGGTTTTATTATTCTGTTGTTTGTGTATGATATTTGCACTGTATAACACATTAAGTTAGAATGTGGTAATTACTATAGACTTTGAAGTTTTGTTTTTTAATGGGTAAGAAAAGAGGAATAATCAACTAGATATGCATCTGTTCATTTATAACAAAAAAATTGTTGATAAATCTCAAATAACCTCTACTTTTTACTACAATACGATACTTAAAATGGTAAAGTAAAAACTGCTACATTTACTTGGCATAATCAAATATAATAGTAATTTAAAAAGTCAAAGAAATATGATAATTATAGAGCACTTATCTTATTCTAGCAGCAATACTTTAATATGGTGCGGTAACATTTTACTGAAGTTTAACTGCAGAAGAAGCAAACATCAAATAAGCCATTGATTGATAAATGGCATCAGTGCTTCAACCTAGACCCAATTAATTTGTATTTTTAGACACTACATGAACTAATTAGGCAGTCTCTTAAACGATTAAGTACCTTGAATTCATATTATAATCACATAATATCGTTAGCTATCAATAGTTGCTTCACCAGTTTACCAATAGCATTACTCAGAATCAAAAAATATTTCATTGTTACAAAGATCAAACTGAGGTATAATGTATAGTTATAAATTTATTATTCTATTTATTCTTAATGCATTAAATCATGTCTACAACTTGGAATTATAATATTACCTTTTAGTAGTTTCTTTGCTATTAGTCTATCTTTATTTCTCAACTCTGAAGAATGTATAATTTCAGATACTTTCCATTTAGTGGAGGAGGTTACTTTTTCTATAATATAAAATGTAATTATGCCTTAGTTAAATTTTGTTCTATAAATTTAATAAAGATTGCTAGACATAAACATGAACTAATTATTTATTAGTTATAGCTATCACTTCTCTATAGTACTATACATTCCCAAACTAATAAAAACTCAAATTAACAATGTAAACTCAAAAGAACATTCAAATGATTCATCCAATAATTTAAATCTAAACCTTACATGTTAGAAAGAAAAGTTATAAATTAGTCACAGTTTAAGCTTCTCATGTTAACAGCAGTAAAAATAATGTATTAGGCTAGAAATTATTCAACTGTGTGGAATAATAAATAAAGTAACACAAGTAAATTATGTGAATTATTTTTTCATGCATTGAAATGATTCTGTGAATAAAATAACACACATGCCATCAGACTAGTTTGAAAGTATTAATTAAATAATCATGTATTTGGAGCTGATATTTTGTTTGATGATTGACAGTACCTTGCTTGATTTCCATAAAAAGTATAAATAACATGGTCGATGTTTTTACAAAGTTTAGTGAGTGGGAGACATAAACAGTTGTGGTCTTAAATTGATAAGATATTAATAGATTGCCTTTTCTTGAGAAACTGTTACAGTCAAGTATGCTTGAACAAAATGTTACTACCTAATTATATAACATCAGCTATTTTTTCTAATTTGGTAACATGAACTCATCAAAAATATGTCAAATGTAATGAAATATGAGAATGAATATTAATGACCAAAATAATGTTATTAGTGTAAAGACTACTCTGCTGGAAAACAATAAAGGCTAAATTACAATGAGACAATGTTTATAAAACAGAACTTCAAATATTTCAAAATACCTCAGCTAAAAAGTAAATTATATTAAAATCAGTAAACTCACCAATTCTTAATGTTGTAGTGTCTGAGAGGTGATGATTGCGTTGATCATTTCCTCCAAATAGCACTACTTCAGTGAGTTCAGAAGAAATAACAAAAGCAGTTGCACAGTGACTATCTCTAGGCTGTGGCAATTTGGCTATCTGAAGTGGCAAATATTGAACAATTGAAATTATTTGTTTAGTAGAGTTAAAATTGCACTTCATTAACATATGCTGCTTAAGATTAATCATTTACTAATAAGACATTTACTGATTTACAACCATATGTTAAATTAGATAGTGATCTGAAATAGACTACACATCGAATTTTCCTAACTTGGTAGGAGTAGATGTAGTTATAATTTCTTACAATAAAATAGCTTTAGAGCATTAATTCAATTATTGCATCACAAGTGAATTGCAGTCTAATACTACATATCAATCTAATCAATCTTCAATAAAGCTGAAAACGATTTCTATAAAAATACTTTCCTATATTTTCAAGGTGCAGGTGTTCACTGTTAGAACACTATTCAATGACTGAGTTCAATCCCTCATGTGAGCTACTTGTATGACTCACTCTTTACTTATATAATAATTGTTAACGATTAAAAAAATAATTTATTTGCTGTCAAAAGCAGTTAACCATTGTCAGTGTTTGCTGAGTTGTTAGAGAGAAACATGTGAATAAAATGAATAAAAGAAGACTAAGAAAACAATTATTAATTGGTTAATTGGCAGAGTAAAAAAATTCCCACAATTTGAAAATATATTTAAATATAGAAAATTTGAAGTCCGTTAAAAATGACAAATATTCATAGCAGTATCCCTTAACAGTATAAATACACAACTTAGCATTTTGTTGCAATATTGTGGTGTAATCTAATGGTTCAAAGTGTGTTAAGCAAAGGGTTTATTGTTAATTTATTGTTGACAGCTAAACAACAATTAATAATGTATTTGTAATTTAAACAGCCATACAATTACTTAACCCTTTCATTGCAGTAACTGCTGCACAGAGATTTGAAGTATCACCTCACGAAAATCGTGTTTATTCTCGTCTATGTTGCCTCCACTTGAATGCTGTTTAACCTGAAAGAGTAAGCTATTTATGATTGTCAAACTCCTTTCGGTGGTATCTCTAAGGCTACAATGCTAACATTGAGGTAGCTTTCGCAGTTCAAGTTTTGACTTACTTTAAAATAGTGACCTGGTGGTCAATAATCTGAAAATATTGAAATATTTGTAATAGTGTAGTGTAAGTGAACCTGAATTAACAGCCATTTCGGTATAGTCCAGGCTAGAGCACCAATAACCTTGTTTTAGGATATAAAGTGAATTTGATTGATTTTTCTAGACTCCATTTTTGTGCTGAATTCAGATCTGGTGAGTGTCAGTGATGAAGCACTGAGCATTTTGTTTTAAATTAATAAAACAAAAAATTTATCTCAAATATTATTGGAATTGCTACTTTAAGTCTACAAACTCCTATATGAAAGTTACTATTACAGATTTGCATCCCCAAGTCTTTGTCTCCTAAAGCTGTAGTCAAACACCTACATTTCTTCACATAGCATCTTTCTCTTTGTTGTTGAATGGTTTCTGTAGGCATAAACATCTTCTGCATCTTCTGGTATACTGGATTCACCATCTATATAATAACTAGTCAGGGCTAGAAAAGACTGATTTTTTGGCCAACCTTGTTTTTGTATATAAAGTAATTTTTAAACTAATTTAGGTCAATTTATACCTGTATCTCAGCTACCATTTACTCAAGTATTAACCCACAGTTTCTCTGACATAGCAGTTATAGTGACATCAAATTTTTATCAACTGAGTTCCTGTTTGTGCACATTATTTCCTTATATGGTAATTTCTGTCACTTTGTTTGTGCTGCGTGCTTGCTTATGCTCAAACTGATAGTATAGTCTAGTTTAAAATTGTACTTGCTTGAAGAAACAGAAAGTTTGTAATTTATAGCTATGCTCAAGTTTATCTTGAAAGTTAGATGTTCAGGTAACAATAAAGTGTAATGCTTCTCATTGCCTATTTTGATTGCCATTGGTTCTCCAAATTGGTCAACAGAGACAGCATTTTAGTTCCCTGGATGGTCAACTAATAAGACCTACCTTAGGCTCTGAATCAAGAGTATACATTTTGATCAGATAAAGAGAGGTGGAGAACATATCATACATGTCCTATGGATTTCATGGAACAGGCTTGGCTAGTTCCAAGATAGCTGTTTTGACAGCTGCTAAAGCTGCCAGGTTTTAGTATGGTGAATGTACTTCATCTGGTTTTTGGCAAAAGATAGCTATATATGTTACGTGCTGTGAGAATGGTATTATTGTAGATATGAGGCAATAATAAGAGGACTAAACATGTAGGTGGTAGATTTTAGAATACTCAAATCCAAAAAGTTATTGCTTCATTGCTCATATTCTTAAACCAAAATGCATCCACCTGCCATCACACTCATGTGTCCAGCATGTGCACCAGTGCTTATCCTTCCCATTTGACACTAGCATGTAAAAGTTTCATACCATTTAAATATTTTTTCAGCTGTTTTAGTGAGTCCAATCATTTCTAATGTAGTAGCATTATCCTCGACATATTTGCTACTGATTTTATGAAACAGTAAATCCATGTCATAAATATGTAACTCTATCACGGGCAAAATCAGCTGTCACAATTGTATTTTCAAGGCTCGATATTTTGCAGTGTCCAAGACCTTAACTAGAAACAATAATATTAAAACAACCATCAACTCTATACTAGAGGTATGCATATAATTTCTTAGAGTTGACCATATTTTTCGCAGCTAATTTGCAATTTTCACAGTGTCTGATGCCTCAGATTGAAAAAATACCATAAGAAATGAATTTTGTACACCAAATAACCATAATTATGCTAAACATATAACTTTGGAAAACTCGGGAAATAGTGAAAATTTAATTGTTCGCGATGAATATTCTTGGTTAAAAAAAATTTTTTCAAGTTAAATTTATTCTAGAACCGAGTTATGAACATGAGGAAGAAGTAGTTATATTGAACTCAAAATTAGCTGCATACAGTTTAGTATCAGATATGGAAAAAAAAATCCTAAAACATGTCCAATCACAAATAACACCTCACTGTTAATGATGTATGTGTATCTCTACATGTACGTGTTACTATTCCTAAATATGTACCATCACTGATAACATCTCACTATTAATAGACAGTGTCTCGACATGTACATGCCGTTTTTTTCTAGGGAAAGTTCTGAGCCTATACTTCATGGCAATTAAGCTACTAGTGGTAGCTAACAAAAAATAAAGTTAACTGAAATAGAACAAGTAAATCAATTAGTAATTAAATTATAATGTAATTACAATCTTAATTCATTTATATACGGAATAAATATAGTAATTATTCAAATAAATTTATCAACACAAATGTTTTTAATACTAAAACATACTTAATCAAAGTTAAAAAGTTATATAACACCACACAAATTGTACATATTTTTTAAATTAAACAACAGCTAATTTAAGTAAAAATAATAATTAGATTACCAGTTCCGAAACATGGCAATAAAAAGTTTATTTTAACAAACATCAACAAGCTGTTAACAAATTGTTTGATAATGATACATAATGCAGTCCACTAGCCAGCAGTCCTATCAATGCAGATACAGGAAGTGCTACATAGAGTACATTCCATTGAACGCTTTTATACTGCCGAAAGGTGTAGATCAAATTCTGAGCACTTTGAGGATTTGTAATTACACTGTCTATAATAGTGTAGCTCTTCTTCTGTCTAACAAGATAAATCTTGTGTCTCTTTCCTGAACCCCGTGGTAGAAGTGATCCAGAGGATTCTTAAATGGCTTTAGAATAATGACTGTAGTAAATTTGAGCAGATTTCACCATATTATACAGTGATTATCATACACAGAGAGCTGTGATTTTTATACCATTCTGTAGCATTGTAAATGCTCTACGAAATTATGCTAAAATATTTACTATCAGACCAGTTTGCCACTACACTCTAGAAACCTAACAATTATATGCTTGAAGACACAGACATGTCAAAATATGGTGGTTGAGGATGAGCAGCATAGGATATGTATTCTTCAAATCAGACATGATTGTTTAACTTTAGATAACTCTAATGTTGACTGTTGTTGACATTTTCTCATTCATTACTTCTATAGCTCCTTAACATTCACTGATATGTATCCTCACAAGTATTCATGCAGTACTCACTTATTTTCATCAAAATTTCAGGCTACATTGGGCAGGTGTTGAATGTAGAAGCAAGACCCTCTGATAGTAAATTTTGATTTCAGTATAATGTTATAGAGTATTTATAATGCTACAGAATGATATAAATATCACAGCTATCTGTGTGGGAAAAAATACTCCACCCAAATTTAACACAGCCATTATTCTAAGCCATTTTAGGAGATCTCAAGAAACACTTTTACCACGAGCTTCCGGAAAGTTTCCCAGATGATAGACTTATATTGTTAGAAGAAGAAGAGCTACTCTATCCAGACAGAGTAAATATAAAACCTCAAAGTGCTCAGAATTTAACCTACACCTTGCAAAAGATAAAGAAAAGTTGTTGTTAAAAATGTTCAATGGAATGTACTCTTGCAGTACTTCATGTATGTGCATTAAATGTATTGTTTTTAAACTGCTGGATTGTGGACTGAACGTAATAATTTGATTTCATACATGAAATTGTGTAATAATTATAAAGTGAATAGACAAACTACTTAATATACTAAATTAGATCTATGAAAAATATAACTAAACTTAAAATATTAAATTAGTTCTAAAAATAAACTTTTAGCCACCAATTATTAGGGAATCGTACATGATCCAATAATAATAATAATTAGGAACTACTAAAGTAATTTTAGTTTAAATAATAAACATTACTATTTCTCTTAAAGATTATTCCTTCTGTGCATCAGTTGAGTTTATTTACTTCTACATAGCTATTATTATTTGAGCTATACTATAGTATGATCTTACCTGTTGCCAATTCTGTGCTCGTACATCTAGACACCAAACATCACTTAAAGTCTTGCCATTATATCCACCCGCTACTAACAACTGTGGATTGTTGTTGTTAGAATCAAGACAAACAGCAGCATGAAGAAATCTTGGAGATGGTTGTGGTGCTTTATGCACAAGTTTTGTAAAACACTATTAGTACGAGAATATAATGTACAATCAAACAAATACTTTACAATATATATTATTAGAAGAACTGAAACACTTCTTCATGCCTAATTAAATATAATAACAATATCCAAAAGTATCAGCTGCAAAAGCATATCATTTATGTTCGTAACATGTACTGTGTTTTCCTGCCACCTGAGTAAGTCCAATCACAGTATATACAGTGCTTACAATAGATTTTTATTTCTCGTAGTTTTACTAACTAGAGTAATCAAGCAATCTATGCATGAATTGATCGGCCTGAATAGAATAAAAATAATGTGCAGTAATTATGATAAGAATGTGCGATGATAATAAAGAACAACAAAATGAACAATAATCATAATTCACCAGTTACACATTTCTGGTTTCATGGCAACATGTGTGTTGCTGTCAGGATAGTTTCCTGACAACATGCATTATATTTGCTATAATAATGTAAGCATAAAAAGTATTTCAGAGTATAAAAGTGAACACAAACATTAGTAATCACTTTAAAACATCAGACATATTTGAGTCAGGAAACTTTGTGTCTTAATAGGATCATTGAAGTGTTCCATTAATAAATTTAAAAATATAATAATTGTTATTCCATCCTAGATATCTTCACAATGATATGTTTAAGTACATGACCTGTGAAATGACTCATGATATTTCACCCTGTTGCTGTACTGCCAGGTTCATTACCCTTGTAGTTATAGCAACACGCTGAATTTGTTAATTTTCTTGGTTTTTTTAAGCTACCATCATCCTCTTGTGTAGCTACTCTGCCCATGTTAGAGCACCCGTTAAAGGAGAGGGTGGGGCTACTAACTACAGTAGTGAAGATATTCAGTGTGGAATAAATCACATATTACACTCAGCAGAGTGATATGGCTTGATGTTTCATTCCCTCTGGCTCTTGAAAATAAATTAGCCAGGTCATGAAATATTTTACCATATCATACTCTGACTCATGTAATAAGTACTATATACTAGATAATGTACTACAACATGCAGTAATAGATTTTTCTCAAGTCTTTATGCCGCCTCTTTCCTACATCAACATAAATCTGCTTACCCCATGTAAGCAGCTTAAGCTAAAAATATTTGTTTGAGCATAAGTACAAGATATATAAGCTGCAAGTTCAGCTGCCTAGAGACCTATATAAAAATACCACTACATGTTTTTTTACTTAGTACAGTGTACTCTCTCAATCCCTATTTGTGACCGTCTAAGGGAAAACAGGGCACAACGCGGCGTGCGTAATATCGAGAAAAGATCGATCGATTTCTTAAAAATATATTGTTTTAAGCCGACGGAAGGGAACGGTTAGGTCTATTATAGCAGGAACGACTTAAGCTACGACGATAAAACTTGGAGAGCTCAATATCTGGACGCCGACAACTCCGTAAGTGCAAAAAAAATTTTTTCGAAGGGTGCCGCGTTGTGCCTGGTTTTCCTATAGACGGTCACATTTTTTTAATTCTTTAGTTGCTTAGCAATGACCAGTTGCAACCTACTAGTCTCTTCAATTAGAAATCATCCAGGTCAATGAGAATTTATACACAGAATTATAAAAAAAATTGCTTTTTTATTTAGTTCCATATAGAAAGTTTTAATAAATGGACACTCCACTAAATTACTTGTTATTTTAAATAAGTGGCCGATTTGCCTTAGTTGCTATGTTCCAGGAAATCACCTCCATCTTAACAAACTCACTAGATAGAAACTTGCAATAAAGGAATAAAAATACTTTTGACAGCCCGTGCTGCAACTATCTTTAGTCTGAACTAAGATAGTGTGAATACTAAATAGATTATTATTTCTAGTCCTCTCTCAGTATGCAATTCATATAAACACTGAGTCTGCAGCACAAACAATTTAAAGCTTTTACATTTACAGCCATGTGCTAATCCTTTTCTAATGTATTTATTGTACATACATAAATAGTTTACATTGTACATATGTACTGGCAGATGAATGCTATCATTTGTATTTTATTACTTAATTTCTGCACATATAATACATCTTGACTAACCTCATAGTATCAATACAATTACAATGATTGAGAGATTACAACAATTCTTACCATCTGTGCCAAGTCTATGAGGTAAGTGTCATTGAGTCTACTAGTACCATCCCATCCACCAAACAAGACTGCATGTGTAGGACTAATGCAGGTGACTGTAAAACCACCTCTAGGAGCAGGTCTACTTCCACTGATTAAGGGAGAAGACCATGTACCTAAATACAAATAGCAATGTAATATTTATTTGGTAAGTTATTTTAAGATATCTATTTTATGAAGACTTCAAATGTCATTTACGTAACTTAGAGCTGCTTTATATGTAGTTATTATTATACATGTTATAGTTCTAAAGTTTCGTATTTATTATTAGTAGTGATTTACCAATGATCAATTTTTTTGGTTGATATTATTGGAATAATAAGAATGACTTACATTATGTTAGTACAAGTACAAACAATGAATGCCTCATTTTATATGAACACTTTATACAGCCAAAAATTATTAATCTTAATTATTTCGAAGACTTTATCTGATAATATGTTTATAATAATTTACAAACATAAATTAAGTATTTCGCTGTGCGTTTTATAAAAATTTTGCTTCAAACTAATACATTTTAAACTATTTACTTTTTGAGAAAATGTGTTCTCAAACACCTCAGTACTTACGCAACTACTAAATGTATGCCCACTATTTTAACAAATTTGCTCTATTACTATTGATAGACACAGTCACATATAAATTGCTTTATTATTACTATTTACACAGAACCAGTACTACTTAGTGGTGCCCATTGTGTGAATAAATAGTAAATGAGTCATCCTAGAAGCAATACTAAATACAAGAATACATAATTGACAAGTTTATATTAATGTCACTCCATTCTATCACTACAAATAAATTCATGCATAAACCAAATTCCCTAGTACAAAAATCACTAATACATACTCAATATACTCATAACCTGAGATAGAAATTATTCGAGTTTCTATTTATGTTGGAAAGAAATGATTGAAAAGTCATTAAAGTGCATTGCTAAAGACAGATGTTAGCACTGTAACTTTGAATTTATCACGTCTGATTATATCTTTTTATACCATGGTTGCTGCGGTAACACCCATGGATTAAAAGTGATATTTTCCCAGTGATATTTCCTGGGGCTATGATTTCCTGGGGCTATGATATTTTCCCCGGTGAGGTGTCAAGTGAATTCTTCCGTGTTTCCGGCCCAAAATTAAAATTCAATTAAAATTCAATTGAAGCACGCCAGAAAGTTTACTTTAGCAAGTTTACTTTAGCAAGTTTACTTTAGCATTGTAGCTGCCAGCTGTTAT
>WLWI01004800.1_pt1 | contig 11372 bp, 9 predicted proteins | sample 6701501 | NCBI WGS metagenome assembly WLWI01 (sample SAMN12718690, study PRJNA515312) | sponge metagenome | isolation source: marine sponge | host: Mycale hentscheli | place: New Zealand: South Island, Marlborough, Capsize Point | collected 2014-11-01
AACGCTATACTTTGCTCGTTGTTTATGTTCTGGCTATAAAATAGTTATAAACCAAAATCATTAGGTTTGTATTTCGATTTATAAATCGCATACAAACCTCAATTTTGGTTTATAACTATAACATATATATCTGAAATCTCAATTGAACACGACTGAGAGTCAGCTTCGCTCGCTTCGCTCGCTCGCTGAAATAAAGTCGAGTTTTTTTTAATTACGTATGCGGTAAAGGGGATTCAATGCCATAGTAACCGCTCCCGCAACTGTTTGAATTGGAAAAAAAGCAACAAAATCAAATCACGTTATTTAAAGTTTTCTTTGTGATATTCTTAATAGTAGTTGTAACGCACAATATTTTCACACAACTGAACATACCTACGAAAGACTTACCTTCGTGATTCGTCTAGTGGACGATGAATTTTCTAGTAAATGCTGTTGAGTAGGGCTTATAACTGTGACAAATAGTGTATTAACTTACCACCGCCACTAACTCGAATAGAAATGGAGCTCCCATAAGTTTTTGAGTTAGAGGTCGCAGCAACTTTTTGTTTCTTGAAAAGCAAGCGTTTTCGCAGGAATTTTCTCACACTTCTGCGCTAAGCTTGCTTAATGCTGTAGTTTCAGAATAAACAGGGGTCAAGCCTAAAATACGTGTTTTTTTTTGAGAAAAAAGTTGCCCGCGCGCATTTTAGGGGCATACGTACCATCCTACACACATTAACATATACCCGATTTTGCATTATCCACCCCTAATACTGTCTCGCTCGCTTCGCTAGCTCGCCAATAACATATACCCGATTTTGCATTATCCACCCCTAATACCCAATAACATATACCCGATTTTGCATTATCCACCCCTAATACTGTCTCGCTCGCTTCGCTCGCTCGCCAACAACTAGTAGTGTGCTTGAGCACAAATGGCGAGCGAGCCTGATAGTTAGGTAAAATAAAATGTTACTATGTTTTAGCTTACTACATGCAAACACTATAATAGCAGTTATGACATTTTATTTCAGCAAACAAATACAAAATCACTCTCTTACCTGATTAATGGTAACTTTTGAAGTATCAAACATCAACCATTCTGATAATCTCAATTACCAGTAACTAAAAAATAAACCAGTGTTATTATTAGCCAACAAAATATGGAATTACTACTTACCTCAATTTCCTGAGTATTGATAACTTCTGTAGTATCAAATTTAAGTTACTTTGACTATCTCAATTACCTCGAATTCTTGACAAGCTCTCAGCTACAAAAAAAAAAGACAATCAATTTTAGCACACAAATGTAATGTATAATTAGATGGAAATATTTCTCCACAAACCCGACTAAGAACTTTTTAGCTCATTGAGATTCTCTACAAAACAATACATAATAGAGAACACTATAAATACCTGAAGTCAAAATTCCAGGTCAAAATTTAATTAAACATATACAATTAACTAATGAAACAGAAAAACTGCTATTATATTAGATTTATTTCATCCAAGAATGCATGAATCATTACCGCAATATCCTATGATTCTTTCCGAATATTCTGATATTTTTTGTTAATTTTTCCCTTTGTTATAGCGACTAATGCTTCCAACCTATTCGATTTTTTTGGGGAAATGTTCATCTATGTACTTAAGGCTTAAAAAATACTTGAAAGTTAAATCTTAATATTTTGCTAAATTATTACAGCTTGCCACGCATATGCAATGTTATAGATATGACAAGTGACACCTCATAATTTGTGAAAAACACTTCCTCATGGGTTTCTTGAATTGAGCTCTAACAAATATATAATTCACCATTCCTTGATATTTGTAGGATTTCTCTGAGTTTATGCCATCATTAAATATTATGTACATAAATTAATTGTTGTAGCAGTTCGATTGAGATTCTCTAAATCATACAAGCCATCCATGTGATTGCAGGACTGGTTGCTATTTATAGTGATGGTGTGTCTGCAATCTAGTCATGGATATTGAGGAATGTTGTGTTGTGTGTTAGCTAATGAAGATGATCTAAGTGGATAAGTGCTATATGTAATGAAAGTGTTCGTTGCTCATTCCCTGTTGTCACTAGGTCCGCCACAGAGCTCCCCCCCCAGAACTGCTGATTGACACTTTCAAGGCCTCCCTCGTTGTCTAGGCACTGCTACCGGGACGGGCTCCGTAAAATCCAGAAACGCTGGCTTCAAACGGTCAAGGGACACACTTTCGGTTTTACCGCCCATCTCCAGCTTGAAAAACTTGTCGTCTCTTTCCACCACATGGAAAGGTCCCTCATAAAGTTGAGTCGAGAGACTGCTGAGTCAAGTGAGACTGGCCGAGTCGAGCGACTGGCTGAGTCAAGCGAGACTGCCGAGTCGAGCGAGACTGGCGAGTCGAGTGAGACTGCCAAGTCGAGTGAGACTGGCCGAGTCGAGTGAGACTGCTGAGCCGAGTGAGACTGCTGAACCAGCTCGAACCATACTTCTGGTTGTGTGTTCCAGAAGGTGGGAAGTTTTAGACAAACAACGCTGGCTTCGGCCATGGTCCCAGAAACATCCAGGACACGTGCCGAGGTCACCAATTGTAGCAGTGTGATTGAGATTCACTAAATCATACAAGCCATCCATGTGATTGCAGGACTGGGTGCTATTTATAGTAATGGTGTGTCTGCAATCTACTAATGGATATTGAGGAATGTTGTGTTGTGTGAGCTAATGAAGATGATCTAAGTGGATAAGTGCTATATGTAATGAAAGTGTTCGTTGCTCATTCCCTGTTGTCACTAGGTCCGCCACATTGTAACTATTTCCTCCTTGACATTCGTTGTTGCCCTCAGGAACTACATAAACCACAATATGATACAAATAAACTACCACACACAAGCACACACACACAAATACTCACATACTTGAACAGTCAATGATGTTTCGTTCACTAAGTTTTTCAACAGACTTGTCCAAACTCAGTGAAATTGCTCCTTCCAGTGCACCAATTGTTGCAAATGCATAGCTAGCTCCACAGTTTGCCTATGAGCCAACAGCAGCAGAAAAATTAGCAGCAGCAGCAACAAATAAAAAAGAACAGGGAAATAACTGTTTAATAGTAGCTACATTATGCTCTCTCCCTTTTTGGAAAATTAAATGGCCAGATATAACAAACTTTTCTGTACAGTTATGAGATACATACCTGATTTTTTATTTTGGTTACAACTCCTTTTGGAATGTACTGTTTCACTATTGCTTCTTTGCCTTCTAACTGCCTATTTGGCCTTTGATAGGTTAAATATTGGTCTCTGTACTCCTTCTCAGTCTAACAGGTGGATTAAAGTAAACTTATTACTATTAAAAGTCTGCCAAATGATTTAGCTTCATCTCGTAAGAGAATAATCCATTGTCAGCATTGATGTTATGCTGCTCAATGAAAGCTTTGTTTGAAGTCAAGTGTTTCTCCAGTTCTTCAAGATGAGAGTTGTATCTGCCATGGGTAGTTTTCCATGAATGCCATTCTTCTACATGCTGAAAAACTGGTACTTGGTGGTCCACCAAACTTAAAGAAGGATTAAATCAAGTAGTCAAAACCATGCAGAAGGCCAAGGCAAAATTCATTCCTACAAAGTAAACACTATCTTCAACTGGACTCGTTTTGCAAAAAAAAAACAAAAAAACAAAAAAACATCAAAATTTAGCCTACAAGAAAAATATCCAACTAGCTGGAAGTTTGTAAGGAAGTATTTGAATTGTGTCAAAACGCACATCAAGACTTGCATACTAGGTGTTTCTAGTGTCACATTTCATGGGAATAATAAGAACTTCTAGTTCCCGCCTCATCGGCTCGTCTTTTGTATTATGCCCAACTTCTAAAGCCCTCATTGAAATGGCTAACAAGAGATGGTAATATAGAATCATGTTCATTACCTGCTCGTATCACAGGCTAACAGGCATGAGAAGAGAAATCTGTGACAGCTAGTATTCTCTATAGTGTTTGCAATGAAGTAAATGACAAGGTTGTAGCACTCCATTGTTCATTCAAACTATTGACACATTCTAAATAAAAAAAATTCTAAGTGTATATAAGAGCTCTGCTTTTGTGCCAGCCGTCAAACTACTCTCAACTTCTTCTCTAGTAAAATATGCTCTACGCAGTTGTGTTTTCTGCCCTATTGGGCTTGGCATTGGCCACTCAACCTCAGTACAAATTTGTGGAAGAGTGGAAAGTATGGAAAGGCCAACACCAGAAATTCTACGGAAATAACTTGGAAGAGTTGAACCGACACATTGTGTGGCTGTCCAACAAGCAGTTCATTGAGGCACACAACCAGAATGCTCACATCTTTGGATATACCTTGGCTATGAACCACTTTGCAGACCTGGTAAGATAATATATTACATGCCCAATAGCATTATAGGGCAGAAATTTAAAACTGTTTATTGTATTAGTTTTGTTATAATGCTGTTTTATAGTTGTTGTTTTTTTTTGTTGTTGTTTTTGCTATGTAGACTGATCAAGAATGGGAAGCCAAATTTGGAACATATGATGGATCCGACTCAACTGGAAATTATGCCAAATATTACAAGGGAGACTCTGTGAGCTACTACCCAGATACTGTTGACTGGAGAACAAAGAAAGCTGTAACCGAAGTAAAAGATCAGGTAATTTTGTGTGTGATGCTACTGTAATTATTTTAAGATAATAATCCATATAACTTTATTACAGAAACAGTGTGGAGCCAGCTATGCCTTCAGTGCAGTGGCTGCTATGGAGGGAGCTAATGCACTAGCCACTGGGAGACTTTTAGAGCTGAGTGAACAAAATATCATTGACTGCTCAGGTAAGCACAACTATACAACTTTAATGAAGGATTACATTTACCAGTATGTGCATCTTTCAAAACTAACATCTGCTAGTTCCATTTGGCAATCATGGATGCAAGGGAGGCAACATGACCTTGGCATATGATTATGTCATTGCTAATGAAGGACTGGATGTTGCTTATGCTTACCCATTTCAGGGAAAGGTTATTGATTATGCTCTGATGATTATATTTATTTATCTGATGGTTGATTGCAGCAACAAAGCTGTGTGTACAGTCGCAACTATACTGGTGTAAAGATATCAGGAACTATCCGAATTGAGGAAGGCAATGAGAAGGATCTAATGGGAGCTGTTGCCAATGTAGGACCTGTGTCAGTAGCCATTGATGGCAGTTCAAGTGCCTTCAGGGTACGTTTGATCCAGATACGACTACTTGGTTGTGATGAGAAGAAATATAGTTATTAAATATGTTCACTGATTATTCACATAACCTTGCATTTGTTATGGTCCAGTTCTATGACAGTGGAGTGTATGATTCCTCAAGATGCTCCAGCTCCCAGCTGAATCATGCTATGGTTGTTACTGGCTATGGAACTTCATCTGAGGGAAAAGATTATTGGCTTGTAAAAAATAGGCAAGTGCATATTATTGAATACACAGCCACTAGATTGAGACACTATAGTCTAAGTCAAAGCTATGTTTTACAGTTTTGTTGTTTTGTTTTAGCTACGGAAAGAATTGGGGTGAACAGGGCTACATTAGAATGGCCAGAGGCAAGTACAACCAGTGCGGTATTGCTACAGATGCTTCCTACCCAACTCTCTAGTGCCAACTTTCAAATCTTACTGTTCAGAACTAGCTTTAAAAGTGGCAATCATATTATTTTTGGTTTGTCATAATATTATAGTAATAGCTATGAGTTTATGAAATTTTCAAAGTATCAATAGATTAAAAAAAAAAATTCATTAACATGTCTGGTCAACAGCAGGGGTTTGTGGCTGCTTTGGAAAACTCCAGGAGAAGGTGCAAAGTTCAATGTAGCAGTTTCACAGGATGATACAGTTGTCAGCATTGCAGCTCCACCTCATTAAAATTCTTATAAATCTACAAATTTGAAATGAGTAGTAATCTTTAAGTGGGATTCATTTGTACAAAGAGATGAATAACAGTCCAAGGGTTCATTAGAAATTTGCTGAAAAAGTAACGAAAGTGTAATTTTATTGAAAGTACATAGTTTACAGGACAGAACATTCTATTACTAATAAAATATTTCAAGTCCAATTAGCATTGCTGCAGTAAGAGCATTACCAAATTTATGACTTCATTGTTCTGAAATACACATAATATGCTTCATGTGGCAATGCTATCAAATGCAGGAATGTTAACAATATTCATTTTGATAGCTCCTCACACTGTTCAAAAGAATGTGCAATCCAATCGACCAAGCACGTGCAGATTACCACTTTGGCCACATTTGGCATTGAGAGGCACGTGTCCCGACAAAAATGGAATTTACACTTTACACAATCTAATCAAAGCTGAGGGGCAGAGAAATTATGAATTAATTGAGGAAAGAAGAAGACTGTATGTATCAACATGGCAGCATGAAATACTACCAATGGTATGCAAATTTATCAATTTTGATGCCAAAACAAAATTGTTAAAACTATGGTAGAAACATGGAATATAAGCACTCTATAAGTTAAGTATTAGGTACACATCCTTTATAAATTTCAGAGTGTACTTGTATACAATAATGAAGTAATTGATGCCACTATTCAAAATATCTAGCGAACTGAGTGAGAGTTGCAATGAATTCTTTTAAAAACAGTGTCACATTCCTTTGCCTATAATTTTTCATGATTGAAACAGACTTGTAGAGTACTTCGCTAATTATTTTAGTTTTATTTGTGAATGAGTTGGTAGAGAAAGTCCCATAAACAGGTCATGGTGTGTAAAAATTAATCGCCAAACCAGTTAACTAGGCTATAGGTAACTGAGATAACTAACAGGATTTAGAGCATGTAGCCAGCAGTGTTGGGTGAAGATCAAATAATTTAACTTCCAGCAGATGTAAGGGAACACAGATAATAGTAAACTATGTTTATATTTCAAAATTTAAACGACATAATAAATTCTGACATGTTGTAAATTTATGTTTTGATTTCACACATTGTGTTTCATAGGGCTTTGTGCAAACATATTTTAAGATGGTAGTCTTAATTTTGCTGCATGCATTTTGTTCAACCAGACTCTAGGTGGAAAGATAAAATTGAAGTTAAAAAAATTGAAGAATAAATTTCTAAGAAGGAAATTTTGAAGAAACAATTAAAACACCTAGAATAATATTGTATTAATTAGTAAAAAAAAATAAAGAAAAAAAAAAAAGAAAAAGAAAAAGAAAAGAAAAAAAAAAAGGAAAAAAAAGGATAAAAAAAGAAAACATTATTGGAAACACATGTTGAATACAGACCAAGTAAGTCTGATGAAATTTGTCTATTTTATTAATGTACTTAATGTTTCTAGTAGCATGTCTTTGGTTTAACTATTTTTTAGTATTGCCACTTACATTGCCATCTTTTATTACCTTACTTGCACAAAGTTATGCCAATAAAAAAATTCCAGTTGCAAAGCTTAGGGGAAAAACCGAGTGACCATTTTTAACATTATTATTTTCATAATTTTAACTCTAGCTTGAGTTGTATAGAACAATATGAATAAAGTAAATAAAGCAGTTTTTCTCACTTATTAATAGCCAATGTAATGTGTTTAACCCAATGTTTCGATTTCATGTTGAAGTCCTCATGGGTCAGGTCGAACTCTTTGTGATAACACAATAATTAATGACAAAATAGCTGGTGGGCACTGTATTGTTTATTATATCCTGAAGGGTGATTTGCTTGTGGCATAGACGGCCAGCACATCAGGAAGTTAAAGCTATGTCTCTGTTAAATTGTTGTTTTCTGGTGTCATCTGTATGTGTAAAGTTTCCTTGATCTTTAACTCACAATTCTTAGTGGCTCTGTTCACAAATCTCACCTCTTCCCATTTAGTGGGGTAATGTTGCTGCCAAGTATGTTCTGCAAGGCTGAAAATAACTGGCATTAGATTGCTGAATTAATGAAAGTAGTTCAGTGTTTGCTAAGATGTTAAAAATTAAAAGTGAGACTTTAGAAGGACATTTGAAGGTGATTAGACTTAGTGTCTATATAGATTGTGCAAGTGATATGGAAGTTATAATGGCATCAACCTTAGTCTCGAGTCTTTCAAGCTAAGTGGATTTGGGCATCTTCCATCTTATTCTATGTAGAATATATAAAATGAGGAATATCCTGTTAGTTGGGTATTTTTTGTTGTTAGCTTTGAATGATATAAGGCCAATCACGATTTAGGTAACTATCAACAAGGAAGGACTACCCTCTTGTATGAGGGATTTCACTAAGTTATGGTTAGAAACTTTAAGTAAATAAGATATTTTTGAAGTAATTGAGCATTAAACTGAATTTTTAACTAAAGCAGCACACAGGCATATAACTGAATGAATAGAGAAAACAAGAAAGCAATTAACAATACAATAGACACAATTAGCAGCTTGAAGGGTTAATGGACCAAGTTCTGGCTCCATACCTGCTAGGATAGACTTATTACAGTGGTCATCTGCGGTAGAAGGCTCCTTCAGGCTCAAAGCAGTCTGAGCAGCAATGTTGACAATTCATACATTATTCAATCAATTTTTCCATGGTAAAAATTTTCATTAATGAAGAATTACTTCTACCACCAAGTTAAGAAGACTATCCCACAATTAGTTCCCATGTAATTGCAATATAAATGTAGTTATGTACCATTTGATAAGTTTAGACTGATACATCTTTTAGTTTGTATTGTGTTCACATTTACTGTTAAGTGTCTAGCTATTAATTATTTTAGTTTTCAGCTGTGCTGAATGATGATCTATAATTGCCCAGCCGCCAGTAATGGTAAGTATACAAACCCTCCCACCCCTCTCCCTTCCTTCTTTCCCTCTATTACTCTTTCTGTATTCACATCATCATTACTTATCCCTCTTTTGTACACATACAATAAACTGATGTTCTGTTGTTGTTTTTTCATTACAGGTTCCAAGAATGCTTTTGTTCCCATGAGTAGTGCCTCCTCGTGGCGGGAATGGGCAACATCATTGTTCAATAGAATTTAGGATTTCCATGGGTTTCATGCTTAGTTAGGAGCCTGAAATTCTATTGTACTAATGGTGGCTAAACTACTTGAAAATTACCTAATGAAGAGTACGTTCTAAAAGAAGTATTGTGATACTTTTGTCTTTGCTGACAAAATAATGTAGACCCAAGCATATTTTCTTTCATTTATCGCACATGTAGGAAACTTTTCTTTTCTTTAGGTACATTATGTTTTTCTTGCATTCATGACACAAGTAAGCATAACTTTTCTAACAATATTTAAGGAAATCCTCAGTGCCTTACATGTCAGGTACTCAGGGTGTCACAATAACCTTCATCATTGAGGATTATTTAAAACTTCCAATACATAGGGATATATCCTGGGATTATTTTGAGGGGAATAGAAAGAAGAAAGTTAAATTTAGCAACTGGTGTGTACAATCTTGTCTTGACTTCTAAGTCTTGCGTGCCTTTTCCTGGCATTCTGGGGTTACTCCCACTATCTTTGGTTCTTATAGTTTATAGTTGAATGTGTGAAGAAGAATACCATAAAAAATTCTTCTTGTTTTGGTTAGAATAAACCTTGTACTGTATTATTTCTATTAGCCAAACTAATTACACACATAGCCACTGAATATGCTGTTTTCACTCTTTCAAATAGAACTAGCAATGTATGATCCATTGAGTAAACATGTGCAATCCATAGGGTTAGTAAACTATGTGTGTTTGCTATTGCGTGCATCTTTAATCACATGTTAGAGGCACTTCTTGTCTTTATCTAGACTATTTAATAAACTTTACTATGAAATTTAGGATAGCTATAAATGTGATTATATTATAGCTACATATATAGTGTAGAAATCAAGTTGCACTTTCTAAAACTATAATTGTGTTTTAAGGACTTCTATTGTATCATATATTTGCTATAACATTAACATCCTCCGAAGTAAATAAGAAAAGAAAAAAAGATGCTAAATGCAGGAATATTTCCAGCATTTTCAAATGTGTTTCTGCATTTGTCAAAAGCTGAATTGTTCCTACATTTTAAAAATGTAGAAAATATGTTTCCTACATTTTGGAATCTTTGTTAATGTCAAATAGTACCAATGACTATAAACGGATTACTTAAAATAACACTGACATACTCACACACTCACTCTTGCATGTATACACTCACTCAAATGCAGTTACACTCACTAACTCAATCATTTATTTATCGTTTACAAAATACTCTGTGCACCTTACATTAGTGAGGAAATGTAAAAGGTGTGGATGGTGCTCAGGATGCAAGGCGAAAGATTGTGGTGAGTGCAAGTTCTGTGCAAACAAACCTAAGTACGGTGGACCAGGGAAACTAAAACAAGGATGCAAAAGGAGAAAATGTGAACAGGTAAATAAAAAACTGGATTAATATGGTGGCTTTTTTTTGTACATATAGCTACTTCTTTTACTTATATAGGATAAAGAGCAGCATGGTTCTGTACGAATGACAACATTTTTGAGAACACATGGTAGACGCCCAGACAGAGCACAGCCTGATGGAAACGGTTTGTTTCGGTCCCTTTCCAAGCAGCTTTCCAACAGTGAGATACATCACAGTAGCCTTCAGATCACACTAGCAGAACATGCAGTATCCCATCCAGAAGTGTACAATGGTTGGACTCTCATTGAAGGAACATTTATACTGAAAATGAAGGAACCAGGAACTTGGGGGAGTCAATTAGAAATAGCAGCTGCAGCTACATTATTTCAGAAGACTGTTTATGTTGCTTCAGATTCTTTAATTCCTAATGAATGCCGATGGACAGCCTTTCCACCACTTATTCCTGGGATTGGGTCAATGTCTAGTTTACATGATTTTCCACCAGCTAGGCAAAAAAGAATGGGTATCACACCAAGTTTTGGGATGCAAATGGTGACATGCAGTATCATACCAATTGCGAGCTGTGCATAGTATGTTTTACATACCAATATTAGTATAAAATCCATACAAAAAAAAGAATGATTTACATACTATATTTTAGTATAATTTTCATACAAATTTCATAATTGAATAAAATTTTACAAAAAAATCATAATGTTATTTATGCTTACAATAAAATGTTGTAGCTAACTTGCTTCTTTTATATACTTTGTCTAAAAAAAAAATGCTCTTAAAAAAATTAAAAATTGGTACATTCACTTGGATATTCCAAATTGAAAACATAAAAGATAGATAACAATGTAAAAGGAATGTTGTGTTTGTTTATCTTGTACACAGTTTTTCGTTCAGCCACTATTATATTGGTGATGGTTTGGTTTTGTAGTTCCACTGCTACCAGAGGCTGTGCGTGTGGACTCTCTCTTGCTATATCTGCTGGATCCTACAGTAACAATAATATAAGACAACGTCAATAACTGTGTATG
>WLWI01004801.1_pt1 | contig 11372 bp, 12 predicted proteins | sample 6701501 | NCBI WGS metagenome assembly WLWI01 (sample SAMN12718690, study PRJNA515312) | sponge metagenome | isolation source: marine sponge | host: Mycale hentscheli | place: New Zealand: South Island, Marlborough, Capsize Point | collected 2014-11-01
AGGCTTGTCAGTGCCATCCTCGTTGAGATTGACGATGAATGGAGCAATGCCGACAAGCGATATATCGTGTGGAACGACAATAATGACTCAACCTAAATCAAAGTTACAGACGTAGGGTTGCACAATCGATCACAGAGGAGCAGTTTGTTAACATACGAACAGAACGCGATAAACAGCTGTCAATGCCACGACTCATCATTCCCTCTATTCAGGTCAACATCCGCGCCGGCCACTTACCTGAACAGGATCAATCCGGAATCCGATTCATCAAAGTCCCTCTAAACGTCTTATAGTCACACGCTAATTCATAGCTTTAGTATCGAAACAAGTTAGAAGAATCAGGGAACCACTTCTCAAAACTCCGCTCTAACTTGACTATGACTAATGCTACTGAGCAAGTAATGAAGCAATTTAAAGCATCACGTGTAAAATCTTTGGCATTACCGCTATGGATGTGTCTATTTGCATTTTTCTCGAGCCAGTCACAAGCTGATCAGCCGGCACTACAGAAAATTCATAACTGGATCCAGAATGAACACCCAATAGTTAACCACATTCGTGGAAACGAACTTGAACGAAACGTTCGCAATAACGAGAACTTTGTTTTGTTTGATGTAAGAGAACGAGCTGAATATGATGTGAGCCACTTAGCCAACGCCATTCAAGTGGATCCAGAAATTAGCGCCGCTACATTTAGCGCGCTTTACGGGGAAACACTAAAAGACAAAACGGTGGTGTTCTATTGCTCCGTGGGAAGAAGATCTTCACTACTCGCAGAGAAAGTCCATGAAGACCTATCGGCACAGGGGGCCAATCAAATTCTAAATCTTGAGCATGGTATTTTCGGCTGGCACAACGAAATCAGACAATTAGAAGATCGATCTGATGAGATAACTGACTTTGTCCATCCCTACAGTTGGCGGTGGGGAAGGCTCTTGGAACGTAAGGACCTGATTCGGTATGATCTGGAGTAGCCGATTTTGCTGATTCTTTGTTATCCACCCAACACCAATGATATCGCTTTTTCGATGGATTTTTCCAGATAGTAGCCGTAATAGTCAGGAGTCATCAACCCCACCATTCGCTCAACCAACTCATTTTTCTCGCCGTCAATAAAAAGAACGGTGGGCGTGAAATCGGAACTGTATGGCGACAAAAACTCTCTCGTCGAAATTTGGTCGCCTTTTTTGTTAACGATCGTCTCGCCTTCATCAATGGAGACTTTCCCAAAAATAGCCCTTTCAGAAAACTCTCCGCCAGCAAAAATCGCTGCAAAAAACTCACTTTCTACTCGTCGGCAAAACGGGCAATCCGATTGATCAATAAGAAGGATGATTGGTTGACCAGCGTCTTTTGCAAGCTTTGAAATTACTTGCCAGTTTTCCACTTTTTTCATTTACCTACTGGATTTGGTTATCAATTTTCGACGGAGAAGAGAGCAAAAGAAAAGGGTGCTAATTTGGAATCAACACCCTTTGGGTAGCAAGATTGAGAAGGCTATAAAAAATTAGAGCCTTATCTGGAACAAGGAATGTGCCTGTTTACTTGGGCACCCTGGACTGCCATGCACTTGACTCACGCTCCTGTTGAGCGATAGCGTCATTGGATTGCTCATGAGCCTTGGCAACCAGTTTCATTGCCTTCTCATTTTCTCCAGATTCATTGGCGGCTTTCGCCTTCTTTAAGAGCTTTTTAGTATCCCTCCATTCAAAACCCAATTTGGCAGCCATCTTACGCTGCTCATCAGCCGCCGCCCATGACGATTCGAATCCATCACTTGCAATTGCATTAGAGACAATCCCAACATTAGCATAGCTCATCAGCCCTAGGGTCATGATCGTTGCGACCAAAGACGCAACCGCGGTTGTTTTTACCTTTTTAAACATGATTACTTTCCTCTTTGCAGATCGTTTACCAATCACTTTCTAGCACCTGGACCATTGAAGTCCAAACCGTTGCTCATATAAGTCAGAAACAATTCAAGCTCTCTGTAGATCTGACTCTGAGGTTTAAAAGCGGCCGCGCGAACTTGCTTGTTACAACCTCCGAATCGACGATGCAAAGTGCCCATTCCACCCCATTTGGAGCGATAGACTGGAAAGTGTGACGTGTGGCCAAGGGCTGGGCTCAACTTATCTGCTCGAACTAAGTTCCCAGAGCCAGAACCATGGCAATCAAAGCATGAAAAATTCAATTGACCACGCTTGCTGTAATAAAACTCCTTACCTCTCTCATAAGCAGCCATCGCATCTGGGTCATCCGGAATAACCACATTGATTTTCTGGCCTCGAGATTGATACGACATATAGGCAGAAATATCAGCCATTTTTCCTTTATTATATTTCAGCGGTTCTTCACCATTGGCGACACGGCATTCGTTAATCGCGAGTTCCAACGTCACAACCTCCTTACGATCGGCATCCCAGTACGGGTAATTCCCTCTTACCGCTCCCTCATTTTCAAAACAATCTGCGTAAGTCTTACTATTAGCAAACGGCTTATTCCATGCAGCTTTACCAGAATCAATGGCAAGTTCATAAGGTGGGAACTCTTCAATTTCTTCCCACTGTTCTCTGGAAGGCTTATCGATGGAATACACACCATTAATAAAATCACTGACAGGGGTATCTGGAAACTTACTGGTAAAGTACTTCTCAAACGCAGCTTGATCACTGTCTGGGCCAGCATGTAAGCTGATCCAGCTAAAAGCAGTGATAGTTGCTGTTATCACAACAATTAACTTCTTCATAATTTCACTCTCGTTGGGTCCCTCGGTCAATCTGATCTTTAAAAATATCATTGTATGACATCTTCAAAGTCACTCTCCAGAGGTTGGTAACTTATAATTATTGAAATCGGCAGAAGGTCAAATACTACTTAACCACTGTTTCGCCGGAATCAGTTTCTCCCGTATTATCCAAAGACGCTATTTGTAGCGTATCTCCGACCTTTGGCCCGGACACAATGAAAGACAGATAGGGATTCTTCGATATCGCAGGGCCGAGATTACAGCGAAAAATCGCATTCCCATTATGACTACAGGTCACCTCGGTAATATAGTGAGCCGGAATTGGCTCTCCCGTTTTGCTGTCTTTCCTAAGACCTGTTTCCATCGCGTGCTTCATGAGCACTTTAACTTCAACAAGATCACCGTCTGCTTTTGCTTTACATTTAATTGCCATGATATTTCCCTCGATTAACCGCCACAGCCACCAATGGTGACCTTCACTTCTTTGCTGGTTGCTGAATAAACTTTCCCATCAGCTCTTACGAGAGCCATTAGCTGCGATGTTTTACCCATTTTGATGCGAGTTCCAACCGTCGTTGCTCCCGCGGTAACAGGCTCGAAAGACGCTGCCAGCGGTGAGGGATTATTCAACACTAAAAGCGCGACATGATCTACATTTGGAATATCCGCCATGATGGAGATGGGCACTACCGCCCCATTCTCAGCAATATCCGGTGCTTTAAAGCTGATGGCTTCACTTGGCTCCGCAGAAGTGGTTCCATACAACTCGTTCATCGCATCTTCACCGGTTTCCGCTTCAAATGCGGTAATTGACCGAGCAGCGTTTACTGATAGAGGGATCACCCCCAAAGAAAGGCTAGCACCAATCCCTGATAAAGCAATCAAGGATTTATTAAATTCTCTTCTTTTCATTAGATATCTCTGTATTTCACTTAAAGGGTTAAAAGGTACTCTGTAATTGCATCAATTTCACCGTCTGAAAGAATATTATGAAGCCCAAATGGCGGCATAATACTGTTTGGGTTTTTCTCCAGTGGATTATAAATTTGTGCCTTCAACACTTCTTTGTCAGGAAATCGTGCTTTCATCGCAACCAGAGGAGGGCCCTGGTTTCCAGGCAAGGTACCATCATCAATCATATGACAAGCCAAGCAGTTGCCTTTTTTCCTGTCAAAAGCAACTTTCTTGCCTTTTGTTATCGCCGCTTCATCGGCTATTGCCAGAGAACCTGATACGGAACCCAACAACAGCAACGGTGTAAGAAACGCGATCACAGCAGTTTTTCTAAGCATTAATCTGTCCTCCAGATTTTATATTGTGAACTGTGATTCAGTGTATTTGTCGGTAACAGCTAAGCCACTGAGCACTTAGCCATCCGCGTGATCAACATATACGCTAACACCTGATTGATACTAAAGAATTACATCCGTTTTTACAATGCGAGAAAAACGATGCAGCAATAGACGTAACTCAATAGAGCAAACTGTGCATAACGGCAATAGAAAGCGTACAGGATATGAAACGTTTATGCTTTATCACTTTAGGACTAGAAAATCTGGCGTTAGTAACTCAATGGGCCAGTGTTAGTTCTATCCATTCATGAGAGAGCCACCACAAAGGGATAGGCTAAAGCAGAATCCCGCCGTAGTCCTCAACACCTGGGTTGTTAGTCACCCCCCTTAGCGTCGGGTGATTCATCTTCTTTATCGCAATAATGTTGTTTTCGTCTCTCATTGCCAACAATAGCTTCTAACGATATCCCAAATTAGTCGTCCGTCGGGATGAGGTCCTACCACTCCCCAACCCGCGACGCGATAAGTCTTTCCCAACTGCAAAGGTTCACCGGAGTCCAACACAGCCTCGCTTATCCTTTCTAATAATGGCATTGATGGGTCAATTGTATAATCAAGCCCACCAACTCTCACCATATCCCCACCAGATTGAAAATAGGGATCCGGGTCGAATAGGTTATCGGCAACGGACTCAAGTACAGTCATTAAACTCTCCCCCGTCATTTCCTGAACATAGGATTCACCATACGTCATGGCTGTTTGGGTCATCACGTCTTCCATCGTAATCCACTCTCCTGACAGTACGCTAGTGCCCCAACGAAAACCCGGAGAGAGCGTGATATCAGCATCATACTCGTGACGAAGCGCATCACAAATCAACTGATCCCAGGTTCCCATAAAATTTCCTCGGCGAAATAATGTTCTATCCGCTTTCGCTAGTTTTTCTTTCAGGATTGCATCATATTTCTTTCCCAAGCGAATGGGGCTTACCTCAAACTCCTTGGAACGGGACTCGACAACGGCGTCATCATATACTTTATCCCGAAGCGCAGAAATAAAATCAGAAACATCTCGGTCAGCCTCGAGCAGCTTCTCAAAAACAGGTACAAGGTGATATTGCATTCCTTTCACCCGGCCTCCTTCAATATCAAAATCCATCACCCCAACGAACTTGCCATTAGTTCCCGCATTCGTGACCATACAGGTCCCACCATTAGGGGTGGTAACATTAATTGGTACGGGCACACCATCATGAGTATGTCCACCAAAAATAGCATCAATACCGTCTATTCGAGAAGCAAGCTTGAGATCCACGTCCATCCCATTGTGGGACAACAAAATGATCGCATCAGGTGATTCAGCTTCCTTAATTCGATCGATTAACTCGACCATCTCTTCTTCACGTATGCCAAAAGACCAATCTGGAAAGAAACCCTGTGGATTCGCATTCGCTGTTCTTGGAAAGGCTTGACCAATCACCGCGATCCTGCTCCCCGCAACCAAACGCATACTATACGGTTTGAATGCAATGCTTTCGTCTTCATCAAACAACCCAAGTCCATCGTATTTTTCAGCCATTGCGAAGTAAGCATCGTCAAACAGGCTGTCTTCTTTTATCCGGACATTCTGACTCAAGAACTCACCGTTGAAATTTTTTAGGTTTCGCAGAAACTCCTCTTCATGATAAGTAAACTCCCAGTGCCCTGTCATGATATCAACACCAAGCAAATTGGACGCTTCCACCATGTCCATCCCACGGGACCAAAGAGCAGTGGCAGAACCTTGCCACAAATCACCACCATCCATTGTTAGCGTATTTTCAATTCCACCCGCTTGAGTACGCAGGCTCTCCAGTAGCGTTTTCACCTGCGCAAACCCACCCATCCGCCCGTATTTACGCGCGTTTTCCTCAAAGTTTAAATTTGTATAAGCATAGGCCTCGATGCTACCGGGCTTAAATCCCGTGCGCTTTAGGAGAGACCGTCCTACCAAGTGTGGAAGCTGCCCTTGGGCCGGCCCTACTCCGAGATTCACGTTGGGTTCCCGATAATACACAGGCAGCAATTGAGCATGAGTGTCTGTGGTGTGGAGCACTCGCAAATTCCCCCGCATCGGCAAATCGTAGAGCGTATCCAAGTTTTCAGCATTCGCTGTGCCGAAAAAGTCATTGTGGACAGCCAGGGAGCCTGTGGCAGCGAAACCGATCATTTTCAAGACGGTTCTTCGATTAAGTTCTGTCATAAAAACCTTAAATTTAACTAGTATTAAAGTGGAGACTAACGATTACCCATCATAACCCTGCTGCTGACTTTGCGATCATAACTACCCCATCAAACCTACTTTATTCCGACTAGAGAAAGGTATCTTCCTTTATGGGTATAATGACTGAGTCATCATTATACCCGTGAGATATCGCGCCGATCTATTTCGCTGTATAAAATACATTCAGCTAATGGGCTTCCAGCAATCAGTCATCTAAGGTGACTTAGGCATTCAGCGCCACTGAAAAGAACATTAGGCGTGCCGGCATATATGATAGCGCTAAGCCCGTTCTAGCTGAAGATCCAGTAGATTCACTTATTCGAACACAAACAAGAATTTAATTATGAACGAAGCTAACTAGGAATTAGACGCCCGAAATCTAAATTGCCCTCTGCCCATTTTGAAGGCGAAAAAAGCCATCAATAAGATGACGTCTGGTCAAGTTCTAAAAATCTTAGCAACCGATCCAGGATCAGTTAAAGACTTCGAAGCTTTCTCCCGACAAACCGGCAACGAACTACTCGAATCATCGGAATCCAACAATGAGTTTCACTTCCTACTGAAGAAAAAATAGCAATTTATCATATCAGCTACGACCGATCGTAGATTAGCTCTTCAGCTCTGAAACACACCACTCTAATTATCAGGAGCAAACCGTGGAACTTGAACATTATCAACAAATCGCACTGTATGGGTTCATCGGCGCAGCTATCTTCGGCGCTATTTCAAGTCGAACTCAGTTTTGCACCATGGGAGCAGTCAGCGATTGGATTAACATGGATTCTCTCACTCGGTTAAGAGTATGGTTTCTTGCAATGGGAGTTGCTATTTTAGGTGCCCAAGCCATGCATTTCACTGGAATGCTCGACCTAACTCAGTCAATTTACCTGACTACCAACTTTACTTGGCTAGGCCATGTACTAGGTGGATTTATCTTTGGAGTAGGTATGACCATCGCATCCGGCTGTGGGCAACGAACGTTGGTAAGATTGGGTGGCGGAAACTTGAAGTCTCTGGTTGTATTTCTAGTGATGGGCATTACTGCGTACGCCACTCTGCGAGGACTATTTGCCCTGTTGCGTTTGGAAATTAATGGCCCCACCACCCTTGACTTAACGGAGGCGGGTCTTTCTACCCAAGGTATACCCGATCTATTGAGTTACCTTACCGGTATTTCCACCGAGATTGCGAGCATCATTTGTGTGGTTGTGATTGCCGGAGGCGCCATTATTTTCGCTTTACGTGATAACGAGGTTTGGACACGATTTGATAATTTATTGGCCGGTATCGGCATTGGCCTAATTATTAGTGGCGCTTGGTATATCACCGGCGTGCTTGGCTATGACGATTTCGACCCTATACAACTAGAAGCAGTATCTTTCATCGCGCCTGTCGGCAATTCGATCAGCTATGTGATGACCTATACTGGCTCTAGCATCAATTTTGGTATTGCGGTTGTTTTTGGCTTGGTCATCGGCGCATTTTTATATAGCATTCTTTCCGGCACATTTCGCCTGGAGAGCTTTAGTGATAAAACCGACTTCATCAATCACTTTCTCGGTGCGGTAATGATGGGATTTGGTGGTGTACTTTCGCTAGGGTGCACCATCGGGCAAGGCATCAGTGGCATGTCAACGCTAGCAATCGGTTCACTACTAACACTGGTATTTATTATTAGCGGATCTGCTTTTGCATTAAAAATGCAATATTACCTCTACGATGACCTCGGTTGGGGCCATGCCTTTAAATCAACAATGAGGGATACATTACCTGGACAGGGAGAATAAACAGCGAGAGAATGGGCTCTATTCACATTTCCTAGGTATGCGCAATGTCCCATGTCAACATTGAATTCACGCTGTTTTCCGCTTTTTACTCTCCGCTCATTGTTGCTATGGCAGGTGGCTTTCTAAAGCAGGAAGGGCTCGATTACAACTGGACTGTTTCTCCCCCAGGAAAATCTGCCATCGAAGCCATTGTCAACGGTACTGCCGACGTAATTCAATCCGCTGCGAGTCAAGGATTTCATCCCCCGAAACAGGCGCATCATGACCCTAAGCAAGACATTCGCCACTTTGCCCAAATAAATGAGATGGACGGCTTTTTTATAGCTGGCCGACAACCAGATCCGGACTTCCATTGGAAGAAGTTGGAAGGAGCAGAAGTCGTCATGTTTAAGAGTGGCCAACCAAATGCGATGTTCCGCTATGCCTGTCATCAAGCCGGCATCGACTACGACAAGATTATTCCAATTACGCCTGGTGGCCCCCTAGCAATAGACGAAGCATTTCGAAACGGTGAGGGACAATATGTCCAGCAACAGGGCCCATTTCCCCAACAGCTGGAGGCAGAGTCCAAAGCGTCCATTCTTTCAATATCTGGACCACTTATCGGAACCTGTGCATTTTCTAGTTTGGCAGCATCAACAGGATGGTTGAAAACTGATGTAGCAATCGCATTTTGTCGCGCCTATCGCAAAGCACGTCAATTTATTAGTGAAGCCCCTGCAAAGGAAATTGCCATATTGCAAAAACCATTTTTTCCAGAAACTGAGTCCATAGCATTAGAAAACTGCATCCGGTCATATCAAGCATTAGGTTGTTGGACACCACATATCGAAATCACGGAACAGGCATTAGATGTGACTCAGGATATCTATATGTATACGGGATCTCTTTCGAGTCGAATTCCGTATAAGCAAATCTGCGCCCTCCCACCCGGCTGACCAAGATCGGGTGAACTTAAGAAGAACTGCAGTGCATCATGTCAGCATGAGAACAAACAACAGCAGCAAGTGCTTTTGAGCTTTCTCACCTAGAAATTTACGACAATCGAACATCAGCTTTATTGTCGCAATACCATTCATAGGTAGCCATCAGGCCCTCTTCTAAGCCAATGCTATGCTTCCATCCTAGGCCATGTAGCGCACTAACATTAAGGTATTTACGCATGGTTCCATCGGGTCTGGATGTATCAAATTCAATGCGTCCTTGATACCCAGTCACCTTCGCCAAAGTTTGCGCTAATTCTCTAATTGAAACATCTTCACCAACACCGACATTTAAGTGCGATTGAGAAGGGTCGACATTTCTTTCCAACTCATTTCTTTCAATTTCCATCACATGCAAACAAGCTCTGGCCAAATCATCCACATGGAGAAACTCACGACAAGCCGCCCCAGTTCCCCATATGGTTACGAACGGTAGATTTTTCGTTTTCGCTTCATGGAATCGTCCCATCAATGCGGGAATAACATGACTGTTTTCAGGGTGGAAATTGTCATAGGGGCCATACAAGTTGGTTGGCATCAAAGACCGAAAATCAGTACCATATTGACGGTTGTATGATTCACAAAGTTTTATGCCTGCAATTTTCGCAATCGCATAAGGTTCATTCGTTGGCTCAAGTTTCCCGGTCAGTAACGCGGATTCATCCAGTGGTTGGTCTGCGAGTTTGGGGTATATACATGATGACCCCAGAAACAACATCCGTTCCACTTTTTGGAGATATGCCTGATGAATGAGATTAGTTTCAATCATCAGATTTTGATAGATGAAATCAGCAGGAAAGGCATTATTAGCATGAATGCCTCCAACCTTCGCGGCACACAGATAAACGTGATCTATTTGCTCATCACCCATGAATTGGGCGACCTCAGACTGATTCGTCAGATCAAGCTCGGCTCTGGAGCGAGTCAATACAACATGTCGTCCATCAATCTCCAATTGTCTCTTTACAGCGGAACCAACCATTCCGTTATGACCCGCTATAAAAACACGCTTTGATTTTTCTTGAGTTTTATTAGGCATACATTTTGTTTCGTAGTTCGTTCATCTGGAACTGGGCTTTAGCGCATTAGTTATATTCAACGCCGGCTTTTCTGGCGCGCTTTAAAGTCAGTTTGGCATAGATGAGTTGTATGATCAAAAATGGAATAAAGACGAATAGCCTCTCATTTCCAGGTATGTTAACAAGCCATAATGCGCCCAAACCCTGAAGAAATCCCATACAGCTTAGTAACAAAGTAACTTCCAGATGCGTATAACCACTTCTGACTAATAATTGATAGAGATGAGAACGATGAGCTTGTAACGCTTTTTCACCATTGGAAAGACGCCGAAAAAAGGTGAATAAAGTATCGAAAATAAAATGAAACAAGAGCATTGGCATCACGAGAAAAGACGTGTGCGACGCATCATATCGGGCGGCAATAATCGCGAGGGTGGCAAACACAAAACCAAGGAACGCACTACCCACGTCTCCCATAAAAATCTTTGCCGGCGGTGCATTATAGATGAGAAAACCAACAGAGCCCGCGATAATCGTATAGCAGGAAATATAGACAAACGTACTTCCGGCATAGTAACTAATGATCATGAAAAATAGTGAGGTGATCAGTGCTGTACTGGCAACTAGGCCATCTATTCCATCCATAAAGTTATAGGCATTGGTCAGCCCGAGAATCCAAAAAAACGAAATAACATACCCTGCCCACCCAAGGGGAAGTTGCTCTGCCCATGGCATTGACAAGGTATCGATGACAATTCCACAGTAAAGCACAACAAAAACAGCAATGACGTGAGTAATGAGCTTAAAGGCCGCCGTTTTTTCCGAAATGTCATCAATAAAGGAAATAATGGCGATCAAAATTGAAGAGCTCACAAAACCGATCATGTACTTTTGTTGAGTACTCCCGCTCTCAGAGAACACCGCAATCGCCGCCATGCCTATCAGGAAAGTCGCAACGATTGAGATACCACCACTTTTTGGAATGGCATTTTGGTGGGAGGATCGGTGATTTGGATGATCAAGAATTCGGACGAACTTTAACATTCCCCATGTGATCAGCATTGCCACAACTGTCAGGCCTAAGCCAAAAAGGATATGAAAGTATAGTTCCGAAACAGCCACTGGTTTTCCTTTAAATTAGTTTGCGATCAGACTTAGTTGTAGAAGTTCAGACTTGAGCTGACAGTTACCCGTTTATCAGTAGCTGTCTGTCAGATAGAGTTTAGTTTACAAACTTTTCTTTCCAGATCGCTTTACCGTCGATGAGTGTTTCCATCGGC
>WLWI01004803.1_pt1 | contig 11371 bp, 6 predicted proteins | sample 6701501 | NCBI WGS metagenome assembly WLWI01 (sample SAMN12718690, study PRJNA515312) | sponge metagenome | isolation source: marine sponge | host: Mycale hentscheli | place: New Zealand: South Island, Marlborough, Capsize Point | collected 2014-11-01
GCCTGGAGTTCATCGTGACGACCCTGTACCTATTCACAAACAACATGCCGACCATGATAAAATGTAACACATAACATGCAAATATAGAAACAAGAGCACCAGTGACTGAGTTGGTTTATAGGAACAAGAGCACCAGTGACTGAGTTGGTTTATAGGAACAAGAGCACCAGTGACTGAGTTGGTTTATAGGAACAAGAGCACCAGTGACTGAGTTGGTTTATAGAAACAAGAGCACCAGTGACTGAGTTGGTTTATAGGAACAAGAGCACCAGTGACTGAGTTGGTTTATAGGAACAATCAGTGACATACTAAAGTACTTAATGATGCATCTCCATCACCACCTCTATCCTACCCCACCCCACCACAACATTTAGCATAATCATCCCTTTCTCTATGCATACCCCAATTGTTAGGAGTGTTAATAGTCAGAACATGAAAAAGTTGGAAATGGAGAAAAACACCTTTTAACACATGTGCCTTCATCGTCATTAAACTTCCACAAAGTTAAATAAATAAATCCATTAAATATATATAATCCATAACTCTTATCATCTCACATCTTGTATCTTCTTCTCCTGAGTTGCAATCTGCTTCTGGAGGGCAGCCATCCTCCTCTGGTGAGCCTGTGCACCCAGCACCTTGTCAGGCTTCCTCCCAGCTGCCAAGTCAGCACTCTTCTCAGCATACTCAGACGCCATCTGCTTAATCTGATCAGACTGTAGCCCAACAATGGATCCCACTGCTGAAGTGGAGACAAACATGTCTCCACCCTCCGCCTGCTCCATGCCCTTCATGAGTGCCTTGATGCGCTTCTCTTCCTCCGCCTGAGCATCCACCTCCTCCTTCTCACCTTTGCCCAGCTTGCTGGAGAGCTGCTTCTTCTTGGACTCTTTCGAGGCATCCTACGCCATATATTCGAACTTGACATAGATGGAATGATTACAGTAATGCTGTATTATAATGTGCTCTGCACACATGCATGTGAGCGTATGTACCTTGCCTGTCTTGATAGTTCTGCCATGGCCGTAGCGTCTACAAGAACACGACATTGTTATAATAATGGTATTGCAGACTGTAGTTCTATTCAAAGAGTGAGACCATCGTCTATTCTGTATCCCGTGCAACATCCTTTCCTACTCCATTCTCTATTCTGTGGAATCGAATCTTCATAAGTAATACGATTACCACTTATTGCAAAAAATTCATATGTCAAAAGTAGATTAGATTCCTAATATTTTTAAGACTCCTAGTCCACTAGATGTATATCATGTATATTATATGGTATAAATATTTTTCAATTGTTGTGGGAGAACCACATTGCCCTTTACCCAACTCCACAACCTTTTACCCAACTTCATCACCCCTTACCCAACCTCACCTGCCATACTCCAGTAAGGTGGTGTGAATCAAAGTCTCTTCATCGGAGTGTGCGATGTTCACTGGCTTCTTGTAGCGACGCTGAGGCTTATAGTTATCCTGCACAATCAATACACAATTATAAGCGGATTAGAAAAAACAATGACAGAATAAACAAAAACAAAAAAAGCTATATAAATATATTTTAGTAGCTATACACTGTGAATAAAAAAGCAAATTCAAAACCAAACAGAAGAACTCGTGCATAAGGAAGTACTTCTTTCAAACTTTAAACCTTTATAAGTAAGGCAACACATGATACAACTTTATCTCTCAATGCCAAAACTAAGCTTCAAATTTTGCAGAGAATATTCCTAGTATTAAGATTGTAAATATGTGTCCTGTTCTTGTCAAATGGCAAAAACAAAATTGAAAACAACAACAACAAAAAACTGACATAACTTATGAAACGAGAAGAATATAACGTAAGAAGATAGCATATATTTCTGAACTTGGACAGAACAGCTAGAAAGTGAAACTTATTTCAGTGAATCTTTGGTACGATGGCTTGGCTGAAAATTGGGAGCCTATAGAGTGGATTATTTAACCCAGTGCGCATGCACAAAGAAGGTTATAATAGTTGTGCTGTCTGTAACACTCAGAGTTTGGAGATTACTGACCATCAGCCATTGATTTAGGTATGAACTGATACTTATTGATAAATTAAGAACTTTTATTGTGCTACTTTTTTTTATTTTGGACTGATCTTTGAGAAAAAGCGAAGCTATAAGATCTGCGGAATTACTAGCTTTGTGAGTGCCCCTGTCGTCACGTAGTAATTACACAAGCAAATAAATTCTTGGAGTATGTGAAAGTTTTGCTTTATGCTGAGAAATTGACTGAGTCCTTGAATTGGAGTTTTGCATTGAGACTATCAATGAGTGTCCCTTGCACGTTTAAATTCTCTTAAAACAACATTAGTACACCTGCCATTTTCACTGATACCTGATGGGTCTGAGTTTGTAATAGCTAGCTAGTGTATAGCTGAGGCTTGGTGCTTCATTATTACCTGCACGTGCTAGTGTCTTTGACTTTCCTGTACCAGTTGGTAGTGCAGATAAAGTATCATACATGAACAAAGTCTCATACATGAACAAAGTCTCAGAACCTTGATAATCCAAACTTTCTATTACCCAAGAAAAAAATAACACCCAGGTGCACTGTATGTGCATGTGCAGTAAATGAAAGAAGCAGCTGCATTCTTAACTATTTCATTAAAAGCTACAAGTATTGAAAACAAACTTCACTTATACATTTTTTTTCTTTTATATGAACTAAATGAACTAAAATGTCCATGTCCAAAAGGGTTTGGATAAGTGAGAATGCACAGGAGCTGACTATAAAAATTATGTACACTGTAAGTGGACATTTCTATGTTGTAACAATGAACAGAAAAAACTAAACAAAATTAACAGCAAGTGGGCAACAATGGAAAGTGACAGTTAGCATGATTCATTGATCTATAATTGTAGGTTCACAAGAGATGTAGAGTTTGTTGGCCATTTTGATGTGAATCAAACTCTGGTGTTTCACATACGCAGTTGAACTAGGCTTCAGACGCCTCAAGACTAAGAAGCGTACTTCATTGCTGGATAGCTTGTCCCAATTCAGTGCCGGAGTAGTGTACGGAAACTCGTCAGACGAGTATGACAACTTCACGGAAAATTTGGCTATAGCAGGCCATTCTAATTCATCATCGAACTCTCCCGGGAGCAAATACAGTAGCACGCTAGCAGCAACGCCTCGGCAATCTTCCCTGCCATTTGCACCAACGCCCAAGCAATACTTATAGCCCTCCAAGTGAGTATACATGGGTGGGGTCTTCCAATCTCCTGGCAAATCCTTGTCTTTCTCACTTCGGAAGTCGCCCATTATGACCGTTCTAGTCAAAGAAGATTTGCTGGTGATTGCTAGCCACTTCAACTTATTCTTGCTGGTCTCAACCTCCACCATCTTCCTCAGTCTCTTCTCTGAGGATTGCAAGGTCTTGTTGATCTCCTTGAGCTCTTCCATCTGTTGAAGAAGCACCTTATTCTCAACGGCATTCTGGTCTCGTTCCTCTTGCATATTCTTCTTTACCCGGTCAAGTTCACTAGAAAGATCGCCAACTGCTTGCTCTAACTGAAGTTCTTTGCCCCTAGAGGCCTGTAGGTCTGCATTTTTTGAGTTTCTTTAATGTTTGATTAATCTTCTGGAACTTGACCTCATTCCTATCCCTTTCTTCCCTCTGGATTTTTTTTACTAAATCTAATTCTTTCCTGAGAGTTTCCATCTTCTTTTCAAACTGTACTTCTTTCTTGTTCTCCAACTCAAATCGACAGTCATGACTGTTGATCTTTAACATTCTTGCATCAGCTGATGTTCCTGCAGCTTTGCCTTACAATCATTCTTAGTGCTAATAACTGAAAAAGCTGTCAAAGAAAGATATCGACTAGCGTTACTTTGCATGTGTTCTTCTCTCTCACGCTGGAATGAGTCTTCACACCCAACACAGGCCATCTCACAGCAGATCTCTTCCAGGCGACATATTATCATGTGGTCTTCCATGATTTCACGATCACAAGTAACGCCACATCGATTGGGGCACTGTACTGGTACATACTTGCACTCAGGCAAGTGCTGTTCCACTATCTCGTAATAAGTGGACGCAAACGAACAATGTTTGCAGACAAAGGGCCTCTTAGGGCATTCCTGGGTCACATTGTGCTCCACCTTGTCCCTGGAGATGACCTGGTGACATTCTAGAGGACAATTGGTGTCTATATACTGGCAGTGGTCCTGATTAGGGTCCAAGTGAGAGTCCAGATGGTCTAAATTCCCAGACCACTCACTACCTCTCTCTTTCAGAGTACACAGCACTTTCATTCCCTTCAGCCTGGCCTGGAATTTAAGTTGTGGTATGATAGAGAACTAGATTTTCCCACAGGCTGGGCAAGAGTGGCCTGTTCCTTATAACTTGACAAGCAAGCCTGGCAGTAGGTCTCCACACAGCAGCTAGTAATGGCTGCATTTCTAGCTACTAGAGTGCACTTCTTGCAGTAGTAGTCCTCAGGGACTAGCCCTGAACACTGTGACCAGCAATGGATGCCATCTTGGAATGTGTAATATGACACTAGCCATATCATGGGAGGGATTCACTTGAATGACGTATATATTCATACCTGTTAGCACACACTCTCTCTTTCTATCACTTGCTGAGTCAGGAGAACTGATATGGGGGGTTGCAGGTAAAGTTTCTTCCCCTGTTGGTAGACTCCGATCACACCAAGTTAACAATTCCACTATCAGTTTTCCACTATTGCCAAAGTATCTAACTACCCTCTAGCAATTATTATTTTTCTGCGCCACAGTCTAGCCATCCATCAAAGTTACCACACTCTTCCTTTCTTATTCTCCAGATAGAAATTTACATGCCTGGCCTTTTAGCCAAACAGGATTCATTATTTTTCTTCCACTTCTTATTCATGTTCAGAATTGTCCCTCCATTTCACTGCCCATGAACATTCAGTCCTTGCATTCATCTAAAAAGCAGCTGCTATTCATTAAAAATATGTACTGTATATGCATGTGACAATCACTTCTTCTTTAAATTCAAGCATTCATGGGCACGATCAATCAAGATTTCACTGTATGATGTATACATGCATGTATTGCTCTTAATCAAGGAACCACTCTATATCTAGCGCTTGATGTAATTCATAAGCTAAATACTAAAAAAAAAGGAGGATTGAACATAATCAGAGATTGTACCCTATGCACAAACACATGTACATAAGTATATACACAAATCTCTAATCCCAATTGAACTTCTTCAATGCTATGCTGTGTTTGTACACTTGAATCACACACTTATGCATTGTAGTTACTGCAATTCAAATACAAAATACTTTTTATTAGTCATGTTGAAACTGTGGAGTCAGTGGACCCTCCAGAATTAATTCGCAAGATTTATCGTAAGAGAAATAAACCTCATTTAATTCAATATGAAGTAACTTGGTGGCAATTGTGGGTGTATGTTGTTGTGTTCAGTTTTGCTTTCTGTGTGTTGATTAGGAAGAGTTAGACTCATGGGACAAGTTCAAAAGTATAGGGTAAGATAGGACAGTGATTAATTAAATCCACTTATTGATATGATGCACTTGAAACAATCGGTTAAAATTATTTTAGTGTAACTATAGGCTACCTAATGAAAGCAAAAAAATACAATATTAAAATTCTTATCTTATTATATGTAAAGGTGATGATGGAAAGGAAGGAGGACAGAAGGTGGAGGGAGTTATGGGTAATTGGGATACTGTAGCCTCTAACAATTAACAGTAGGAAATTATCCGCTCTAATCCCATGAACATAATTTCAATCACCAAATACTGAAAAATTAGTACTAGCAAGTACCACGCCATGGAGTGGTGCTTAATTTTTTCAAATTAAGACTGTAGTAGCATAAGAATATTGATCCATGGCTTCCCTCTCCTGATTCCTTTCTTCCTGAGCCATCTCAGGTTTCCTTATTCCTCTCAACTCATAGATTCCCTTCTAATCCTTTGTCTATCTCTCCTGCTCCTCAGTATCTCAGTCCATTCTGTGTATTCCTTCACTTGTCTTCATTGAAATAGCTACACCAGTCAGTTTTTTCTCGCTTACTTCTGTTTGGTTAACCCTTGCGTTCTCCTGCTTCTCTTGCAAGTCTTCTACGCATGATTTGTGGTGAATTATGGGTAGACAGAGTCTGTGAAGACTCTTTCCCAACTGAGTCCCCATCAGGTAATGGACAGGCAAAAATCTAGGGGGGAAAAACAGAAAAAAAGAACGAAAGAAGCAATGCAATATTATGTTAACAAAGTATTACAGAGTTCAAGTGCTAGACGGTTCAATGGAAAGTGTGTGATGTGCTGAGCTGGAGATGGCGGTCAAGAACATGGTGCCTAGCAGGTACGACAACCGTTACTTCCCATTATAATGGGAAGGTAAAAGGTCAGCTACGCCAGACAACATTGTACCTTCCATTGATCTATTTTTCACCTTGCTGTTACCACTCAAGTGATGATAATGCCTTACCAGCTCTGCCCAGCTCATGAAAACAGACACCATTTTCGTTACTGATACACGAGCATATTATCATATGGATAGCTACTCATTGTGATTTTATTGCCAATCACAATTTAATTCAAATAAATATAAAATAGATTTCTAACAATACTACTATGCAGGTATGAGAATATTATAAACCATCTTATGTAGCTACCATTACAAAATAAAATGTTTTAAAAAACACAACAAAAAAATACAAAACTAGCTAATTAGCTACATGCTATAAAAAAAAACGTGTACACACAAAAAAAGACAAAACCTATTATATGTCAAGTGAAACAAAACTATTTAATGTAGTTCTATAATAATGTCATCAGCAGAAGGTCTTTCCAGTGAGCTTAACCTCAAACATTTTTTTACAAGATGTAGCAATTGTTTATGATAAATTTGACGAAACAAAATTGGTCGTTTTTCTAGAGGTAAAAGTTGACCAGTCAACATCTGTAACATCAAGATCCCAAAACTGTAAATATCTATCTTTGGTGATTGCTCATTGGAAACAATGGCCTCTGGTGCTGAGTACGCTGTCTCAATATGTAGCTGGTAGACTGAATTAAAAAAGCCATAGTCAGTTACTTTAGCTCTCCAATGCTGTGGAGGTAGCATTGGCTCCAAAAGAACATTCGCACTGCTTATATCTCGATGAATTATAGCATCAGGCTGCATTCGATGTAGGTAATTTAGAGCTTTAATAATGCCTAGGCTTATGCATTTCACAATATTTGGTTGAAAATAATTTTCTTTTTCTAGCTGTTGCTTCAGGCTTGTAGGCATGAGTTCCAAGAAAATCATCTTGTCTCCATGTATTGTAGCTCCAATGAACTGAACTAAGTTGGGATGGCGTATACTAGCTATTAATTGTAGTTCTCTTCGAAACTGCTCCTCACTAAGGTGGCAAATATTTTGGTTGTGAAATTTTTTTACAGCAATTTGTACTCCTCCATAATCAGCTTTACTAACTGTAGCAAGGCCTCCACTACCTATCTCTGGACCTGTAAAAATAATATCTTCTCTTGGAATATTCCAATACTGATCATTATAGATTTGTTTCAATTGCTCTATTTTACACTCAGCTATTTTACTTCGTCTCATTTCTTGCTCCACTTTTTGTTCTGCATCCTTCATTCTTATTTCTGCATCATCTGCTCTTTTTTCTGCATTCCCTGCTCTCTTTTCTTCATCTTTTGCTCTTTTTTCTGCATCCTCTGCTCTTTTTTCTGCATCCTCTGCTCTTTTTTCTGCATCCTCTGCTCTTTTTTCTGCATCCTCTGCTCTTTTTTCTGCATTATCTACTCTTTTTTCCATATCTTCTGCCCTTTTTTTTTCTTTCTCTATTTTTTCTGCATCGTTTGTTCCATTTTCAGCACTCCCTTGTCTTCTTTTTTCTTTCTTTGATGCCTCTTCTACTTTTTCTAATCTTTCCTGTCCATCCAATTTTTCTGCTATAGAGAAAAAATTCATAAAATATCTGCAAATTTCTATATTGCTACATTGTATTTAATAATTTAGACACAAGTGCACAAAAATTTAACTTTATTTATTATCATCCCATTTGCCCAGTTATATACACGACCAACTGTTTTTTTTATAACTACTCTTTATTTATTTATCACTTATGATTGGGGGTTCTCATGTAGTAAATACAATTCATTGCTTTGTTCTGCTTGCATATTTTCCCACTCCATTGAGCAACAATGTCTTTATTGTGTTGCTTTGTTGTTGAAGTTTCACTCTTTTGTAGTAATGCTACTTAAGTATAGATACATTAATTAGTGCATATTTGTGGTTCTCTGTTATCTGTATGAATACCCTTGTTTCAGTTGAGAATGTGAATTAAAGTTGCAATTACAATTTACTATTTTAAAATTAATCCCAAGTTATTACATTTTCTGGCAACGAGTACAGGATTACAGTATGGATGACAATAGAGCTCCTCATGTTACTGCTATTAGGATGTTGGATGAATTCAATGCTTTGAATGCCTCAAACTGCTTATGTGGAGAGGGCTCAACTTTTTATGGATGCCAATGGTATTTCAAATGATAAAAAAGTTGCTGTATTTCTCAGCGTTATTGAAGGGAAAATGTACTCTTTGTTACAGAACTTACTGACATCCACTCTCCCACAGAATAGTCATTTGATGATATCGTGAGCATGCTAAAGAATAATCTTGATCCTAAACTAATAGAAATTGTGGAGCCTTTCAAATTCAAGTTCTGGTTTGTATCGTGCTCCCCGAGACTAGCTGCACTGACTGGCCATACATTGTGGAGACTACGATCTGAAGCATTATTGGAATAAGAAGTTGCAACTTTCAGGTGAAGCTGGATGCCAAGTATGGGAAAGTCGAGTAATGATTCCCCAAATACAGGAGAGATGGTTTTGGCTGAGTTACTTAGTGGACATACAAGAGTCTCATGTACATGTAAGAGGTCTGGTGGGGAGTGGCCAGGAATCAATAGAGAGCTACCAGTGTAAAAGAGTGACCTACCTTGCAACTCTTCGACAGTCGAGTTGGCCAACTAGACCTTGGTCTCAACTGCACACTGACTATGCTGGACCAATAACAGGTAATATTCTTGATTGTTATTAATTCACACTCAAAATGGTTGAGGTTTTCCTTTATCTGTGGCATTAGCTCAAACCACAAAACTGAAGTTGAGAAAATAGCTTGTCAAGCTTGGGATACCAGACTCGATCATCTCGGAAAACAATCCACAATTTGTCGCCTTGGAGTTTGAAAAATTCTGTTGATCAAATGGAATTCAGCATATAAGAGTAACCCCCTACCATCTATCTTGTAACGGTCTGGCTGAGAGGGCCATGCAAGTTTTCAAGTAAGGCTTGAAGAAACAAACCAGTGCAAATTTAAAAGACAAGATTACTCGTCTGTTATTTCAGACAACTTGTTGCAGTGTCTACATGCGTCTGTTTACTTGGTACCTCCAATCACACTGGACTTCCTTTTGACAATTGGTTATGGATATAATCTGCTAGAAAAAAATTCAAAATCTGTGAATACTTTTGTTGTTTGTACCTTTTGAGGTTGTTTTTATTGTGTCTGCATTGTGCTTATCCTTTGTTATTGTGTATAACAGTGCTTACCTGTTTTGTTTTGTTTTTGTCTATGCTATGTCTTTTCTGTGTATCTTTGAGCATATTGCCAAAGTGGAGGCTTAGGAGCAACAGTGGGACCAACTTGATATAGAGGTGCTTAGACACCAGACAATTAATGTGAATTATCAGAAGACACAGGTTTGACCTTGGACTTCTATAGTAGCTCCTAACCAATGATCGAAAAAGTGATAATATCACAACAGCTGCATGTAACTTGCAAATGCTTCATTTTCCTACTAACTTCTTGACAGGAACTTGCAGTAAATAGATAACTATTTATCATGTTATCAATGATTCCTGTTATTGGTGTGGCTTAGAATGTATTCTGTGGGTGTGGTTTATGGGTGTGGAGTGACCCTGAACCACAATTTGAAAATTTGACAACTTTGGAAAGGAAAAAGAAGAAGAAACTAGAGGCAGGCCGAGCAAAAGGCAAATGATAACAGGAGAATAGAATGAATGGTTATCAATACTGGAGACTTTGTAGTTTGACTGGGAAGGTTGATAGTAAAGAAGGAAAAAAGTAGTAGAAAAAGTACCAATGCAGTTAATTCTTAATTCATGAATAATTCCTCAGCTGAACCAGACTGGTAAAGTGTTGATAAAACAGAAAACAATGACTATTATAGCTATAAGCGGGCACAAAATAGAGTTAGCGCAATCTTTACAATAGTACGATTTTCTTTTGTGTAGCTATAAATGGAACCAGTTGATGGTGTTAAAAAACGCTCCAGCCCTGCAACAACCCCGTAGTTTGCTGCAAATTATATATATTATAATATTTAAAATGTAAAATTATGCAGCAGCTAAAGAATGAGTTGAAAATATAATTTATAAAGGCCATCACATTAGTACATTTTGTCTACAACAAGGATAACTTGACAATAGACATTTAATCTGTTATTTGGAAATAGGTTCAGTGAACCTAGCTTACATTAACAATCATACTAATTGGCAAGCAAGCTACACACTATCAAGGTTAACAAAGCAAGACAGTATCTGGACACTTGAAAATTGGGTGTTACCTATATCAATATAATATATATATATATATATATATATATATATTATATATAGTATGTACAGACAGTGTGTGTGTCGCTTAGGGGTTCCTTTAAAAAATACAGCTTTTTGTCTTGTTTCCAGTTTCTTCTAGTACTATAGAAATAAGCAAGTCATATTTTAGGGTAAGGCACACTCTGAATGATCCTGCGGCACAGGCAAAGCTTCATGTCGGTGCATCTGGAGGCTAAACTTGACCAGCCAAGCAAGGATCTCAAGGTAGCGGAGTCAGATGACCACTTCTTCGTGGCCAGTCTAGCTGCAAACGTCTGAACACTTTCAAGCTGGTCAACATACTTTGCCTGATATGGAGATCAGACACAGCAGCCATAGTCCAACATTGGCCTAACTAGAGTCAGATACAGGTGTTCAAGGCATTTTTTGTCGGCCAGATTGAAATATCTATACAAGAACCCTATGAATCTTTTGGCCTTCCCACAGACAGTGACAATGTGCTCAGACCATGTTAAGTAGTTGGAAATGATGACACCCAGCAGCCTGAAGTGTTGAACTCGCTCAATTTGTACCCCATCGATGGTATCTAGGTTGGGAGGATTTCTCTTCCTTGAGATTAGCATACATTTCGTTTTGCTCGCATTCAGGCGAAGTTTCTTAAACTCCACCCAGCTATAAATCAAATCAACGTCATTCTGAACAGCCAGAATGTCTTCTTGTTGCGAAACAGGCC
>WLWI01004804.1_pt1 | contig 11370 bp, 5 predicted proteins | sample 6701501 | NCBI WGS metagenome assembly WLWI01 (sample SAMN12718690, study PRJNA515312) | sponge metagenome | isolation source: marine sponge | host: Mycale hentscheli | place: New Zealand: South Island, Marlborough, Capsize Point | collected 2014-11-01
ACATTTTTCTCTTAATAAATATCGGTTCTTTCAAAAGGGTGGGGGGCACTTAGAATCCAAGGGGGGGCATTTAGAACCCAAGGGGGGGCAAATGCCCCCTTTCGCCCCCCCCTAAATGAAACCCTGGAGACCCTTTATCAGATAGCTGTGAGTGCTTGTTGTCACACGCTACTGGTAACTCAGATAGTCAGAATGTGATATTATTGACTACAGAAAATACCAGTACTTGGAAAATTGAGGTAAGAACTGCACTTGTTAGATAGCATATAGTTACAACGGCTACATACATACACATTTAGAAATGGACTGATAGATTATTTTAAAGTTTCGGTTGTGCATGGGCTCGCTCACCATTTGTACTCAAGCACATCACTAGTCTTTAAAATAGATGATGGGACCTAAATACATTAATACTTTAATTTAATATTTTACTTTTAGGGTTTCCACCTTTGAGATTTGCTGCATATTGATTGACTGACTAACTGACAAATTTATTGACGAACAGAAAGAGCATTATAACTATGTCACGTGCAAGCTGAAAGTTAACAGCTAATTAATTGGTATACCTTGACTTTGAATAGCTTGCTGACAAGTTGTGATTTCCCAGAATTAACAAGACCAGTTACTCCCACACATGTATACTTGGCTAAACATTCCCTGAGGTCATAAATATATGTGGCCCATTTTAGCCAACGACCAATAATAGGACGGAATGATTTCTGGACGAATACAAGAACATCTTTTTCAAAAAAAGTATCCCAATTTTTTATTAATGTAGACAAACTTTCATCTTTTGTAAAGTTGAAACGCTGACATATTTGACGTTCGAGAGAATAGCTTATGTACTCTGAACTGCAAGTAACAGTGGGCATAGGAGCCTTAGAAGCGGCAAGCAAAAACATCAATTTTTCACTGTACTGTGATCTTTTGCTTTTTCTTCGCTGCTTTGACTTTATAATGGGTACGTTTTGTCCAACAAAATCACAAAAGTAATCAGTAAGCTCAACGACAATAGGATTTCCTTCTAAATGCAATAACAAGTCATCAAAAGTAGATGAATACAGAGCCCAACAGCCAATGCTAGCAAGATGTGAAGAACTGGATGTTATCTTGTCTGCCATGCTTTTCTTTCCATCTTTTATTAAAGGAATGCTTATTTGTTGTTCCATGAAGGAACCTAAAAGCACAGCACACATCTTCAGGCTATGTTCTAAGACATCTTTCACAACCGATAGCATATCTTCATTGTGCAATGCTGCTGCTTGTGGAAGTTCCTCTCCTACATTTGGTACTTTTTCTTCAATAAACAGTGATATTTTTTCTCGAGCTTCTCGTAAAACATCCAATGGAGACTGAAAAGATGAATATCCTTGTCGTCGAATGGAAGGCACTATTGGATATAATCGATCTATACTTGCACCCAAAAAAGTATCGTGGAACTCATTCTGAAAAAGCTTTTGTTGAGTTTCAGCAGCCATTTTAGAGAAATATTCTGCATACATCTTAATACTAGTGGATTCGATTCTGTTTTCATTGCAGAAATAATAATCCACATAAGCACAAATATAGGGAGGCTTTTGACCATTTTTTAGTACTTCAAATTGTATTTTAATATCCTCTTCTGATATTGAGGAAACCTTAGTTGGTTTAATTTCAATAATAACTTGAGAGGGCATGACAATGTATGGAAGATTACGATAGACAAACAAGGCAATTGCATTATATTCATTTGATGAATAACCTGTACTCATTCTGAATGAAGCTAGCTTTAATGCTTGAAGTACCATAGGAGATGGTTGAAACTGTGGTTTTGAATCATACAGTGCTTTAGCATAGGCTATTGATATCTTTATAGGACCACAGCCAATGGCTAGAAATATACTTTCCAATGGTACTATTTGCACTGCTTTCTCCAAAAATGATTTTATTTGGAGAAATCGCTGAGATGGTTTTTCAATAGATACAGTATACTGCTCCAACATGGCACTTAAGAAAGCTAGTTCAATAACTTGTGATGGTGAATATTTAGCAATTTGTGTCTGCCGAGGTGTGAATGAGAAGGATTCCTATAAATAATATAATCCTTGTAAATATATATGAGTGGTGTAAGCTAGTTTAGCTACATATGGCCTGTATTCAGAGCCCATCAATTTCATTACTTCATCATGTGTGCTAGTGTAGTGCAACCGGGCATTGAGTTACATTTATTATTTTCTGGAATATTGTTTGACATAGCTACACATAGTACATATATAAAACTACAGTATTCTTTTTAAATCACATGATTACATTTCTATTATATCGAATGTCATGGTGACCCACCTGACCATAGATATTTGGAATTTTATTTTACTTTCGTATATTTCCTAACTAGTTATACACACTACAATAAATTGCCATGGTAAATATTTTATGCTATTATAAGTGGCTTATACATGAATTTTTACTGAACATTGGTTTAAAAGATTCTAATTAATTTTTTTTTATAATTAAGACGTTTCATATGCAGTACTTTATAGTTTCAGATAATTACATTATATTAACATTAAAGTATTAATAAAAAATGCACTATTAAATTTAGTAAAAACATATGTGAAATATTATGACTATTTAAAAAACAGGGTAAATAGTTATTGATGAGTGAGTGAAGCGAGCGAGACACTATCAGGGGTAACTCAATTGAATATCGGGGATATTTGTTTATATATGTGGGGATGTACGTATGTCATTTGTACTTTGACCTTCACGTATTTTTGTGTTAGTTCGGTGGTCGACCCCAGCCCAAACTTCACTAAACAGAATCCTCTGGTTTATCGATTATTACCCGTATCACCCTAGAAATTGAATTGTTTATGTTTTAAATTCTTTTGCAGGTGCGGTTAAAACTTGAAAACCTACCGGAGTTCCATTTCTATTAGAGTTTGTGGCGGTGGTAATTCAATGCGCTATTTGGTTATAAGCCGTACGCAACAGTATTTACTTGAAAATTCATTGTCCACTAGACTAACCACGAAAGTAAGTCTTGTGTAGGATGTCCAGTGTGTGAATGTATTGTAGGTTACAGCTACTACTTAGCTAAAGAATATCACAAAGAAAACATTTCAATAATGTGTATAGTTTTGTTGTTGTTGTTGTTGTTTTTTCAATTCAAACAATTGCGGCGAGTGGCTACTATGGCATTGAAATACCTTTACCGTATAAACGTAATTTAAAAACTCAACGTTATTTTTAGTAGCTTTGAGTGTTAGAAGCTAAAATCAATCATATGACTAGGCTCGCTCCCCATTTGTGCTCAAGCACATCAGTGATGTTGCTGAGTTTTATTTATGCTCAAGCACATCAGCACATTATTTGTGCTCAAGCACATCAGTGATGTTGCTGAGTTTTATTTATATTTGTAGCTAATTTATCTAGTGTAGACTCACAAACTTTAACCCTTTCCCTGTCAATTTTATGATGATCAGTTGGGTTTCACGAAAAATGTATGAATATTTTAATTTTATGTATGAATATTTTATTTTTTATTTCATTTCTGCATAAACATATTCCAGCAAGAATTATATTCTTAAAGCATGGCAAGACCAAACTTATAGTATGCAAAAAAAAAAAAAGTATATTAGTCCACAAAGAGAAGAGCTAAAAATTCATACTTACCATTTCTAATGGTACTAGCTATGAGCTCAATTTCCGATGATCTTAGAGTTGCTACGGGTTTTAGACCGAGTGCACATCTTATTCACTGTCTAGTTGCTGACTTCTGAGCCTCAGAGCCCCTACTATAAAAAATTTCGGGTAGACAGATGCTAAAAAAATAAGCGTTTCAGTAGTCGTACTTTTAAAAAAATTTACAAAAAAACAACAACAAATACTGGACCACTCATTTTAATTTTTTTTATTACAGGAAGTACTACGTACATCAGAGCAACTTAGCTAGAATAGTTACGTTATATTAGATTATTTATTTTTAAAAATTGGAGAACCGAGAGTGGTGCAATGCTGAGAATTCTTGTCTCCAACAGTCAAAGGGTTTAAGATATCCAAAACATGTATTGCCAACTTTAAAAAAAAATTTTTTTTATTGTTATCTTACAGTATTCAATGAAGAAATTATAGTTTTTCATTATCTCTGTATATTAAACTAGCAATAAGGTAAAGCATCTTTTGGTTTGAGACCACATACTTTCCGGTTATACACCCAGCTGATATCGCAGCTTTAATGGCTTCTGTAGAAAGATGTTTTGCAATGGAAAAGCTTATAATAATTTTAGTATTCACACTTGATTTGATGCAATAGCTCTTCTTCCTTTGGTTTTCGCCAAATTATGATGACCAAATCCCAAAATATTACAAGAAACAAATTGCAACTTCATGTTCAACCTGCTCCAGCTTTCCCAGCTTTTGTGCAGGACAAATTAATGACATAAAGGCTGGCTAATTTTTTAAGATTGTAACACCATAAGCTGCCTAAGTAGGCAGGCATTCTTTATTCTTGAAACTAATACAGTAATACATTTTGTTCAATATGAGATCATAGTTGAGAGAAAAGAAAAAGAAAATGAAGTGTGCCAAACAAGATTTGCCATTATCATGTTTTGTTATGACTGGTTGTACCATAATATCACACTCACACACACATCGTTATTTTGAATTAGCATCCCCTCATATTGTCTCGCTTCACTTTATGTACTCTCCAATTAAAAATGACACCACTATAGGTATTATAGGCAATTTAAATTATAAGCAGGTGTACTACATTTAATATTGAAATTGAACTTGATATGACTTAGTTCATCTATAATGTGTTTAAGATGTACGCTTATTAAACTAATCTATCATGATTACACATTCCTTGTTCATACTATAAACTTTGCATGTACAAATTAAGAGTGAGCTAGTTCAGAAATGCGTCAAAATGTATAACACCATATTTACTTACCTCCATAATTAAAATTTCTTTTCTTATGGGATTGCAAAAGTGACTGTGAATAGCCACTTTCATTTTCTCCTTCGACACTAAATGTTCAGTTTTTTCTGTCTGAGGTGAAACATAATTAATCTGGATCATTTTGTTAGTCATTTTCCAATTACTTTTCAATTTATCCAGTTTAATCAAATATTCCCTTTCACCTAAAAGTATTTGACTACAGAACAGAAGCTGATTTCCTTCCAACACAACGATATGTTCACTTGGATACATGTGAATGACTGCAGATTTAACATCCGGTTTAAAATTGTCCACATTGCAGCTGATTTTGTCAGGTATTAGAGGTAATTGATACTCTTTAGGCTTCTCCATAACAAATGAATGTAATATCTGAGATCTATACTTTGCAATGTTGTGCTACAAAAAAGACACAAGAAAATTCCAATTATGTATAAATGTAGTGTATTAACTAGCTATATCCCTTAATTAAATTTGATTGCTACTGCATTCTATTAGTGACCTGACATATCATGTCTTTTAGAAAACAAAAATTTAATTATGGTTTGGAACAATTAGGAGCACTCATAAAATAAATTTGGACAAACAATATTAAATTGTAAACTAATACCTTTTTGATGATACAATACCATCTTCTTTTAAAAATTCACGTAACTTTTTTTGAAACATTTTGATTGTTAGGGTGCTAGTTGGAAATGTCTTCCATACACTTCCATTGCCATCAGTCTTCATAGTGTGTTGAATGACATAACAATAATGACCATATATTGCAATTTCTGATGACTCTAACATTATACCTCTAGAAATTCCTTCAGCCAATTTGCGACTGATAAATTTCAATTGCTTTGATTTTTCCACTGTTTCCTTTGAATGTGCTGGTTTAGATGCCATTCTTGAATATTGAGCAGTTCCACTTGATTTCTATATATATATATATATATATATATGTATGTATGTATGTATGTGTATATATATATAGTACTTATTACATGAGTCAGAGTGTGATATGGCGAACTATTTTATGAGCAGGCTAATATATTTTCACGAGCCAGAGGCGAGTGAAAATAAAGCCTGAGAGTGAAATATCTAGCCATATCACTCTGACAAGTGTAATAAGTGTTTTATTCCTTACTAGATATCTTGACTTAAGTAGTTTGTACTAACAGGTGTGAAGTTGGCCATAACTCTCTAATCTGGTTGGGTAGGCCGCTTCACTAGAGGAAGGTAGCCGTAAAAACACAGAAAACAGGTAAGCCAGGCCAGTTGCTATAACTACTAGGGTAATGAGCTTGCATAATACAGCTGTGAGATAACAACTTGTGATAACGTGTGTTATCTCACGGGTCACATTCCTAAAAATAACATTGTGAAGATATCTAGTGTGGAATAAATTTATATATATATATATATATATATAATATATTATACATAACTATATAATACACCTTACAATGATACTACTTCTATACATGCATGATTCCACTGCTATTTAACATCAGCCCTTAGCTATGGGTTCCTGTATAGTATTAATTTATTGGGCATTTATAAATGTCTTTTCTGTGAGCTATGAGATATAATGCTTCACTGAGACTGCATACATGTAAGTCATTTTTTTAGTCACATGGAGTTGGTTATCTCTGTAGCTTGTATCATCAAGTGTGTAGTTCACAGAAGTTTAAGCCTTTCAATGCCGTAACCACATATATTCGGGTGAGAACAGGTCCGCGTTCTCCGAATTAAAAAAAAAATTTAGATTAAAGTGGTCATTTCTTTTTTATACGTAAAGTAGGCTTTGTACTTCCTTTTAAAAATTAACCCCATACAGGCAGGTTACGTATTTTTTAATTGTTTGAAAACGGAGATTGAGAAATATTTTTGACCGAAAATTTTCAGGATGCCGAGCGTTTTTTTGTTGCTTGCGGACTTCAAACACTCAGAATAGAAAGTATGAAGCCTATAGAGAGTCCCTCAGCATTTTGGAAGAATATGGATAAAGTTTTTCCTACCGGACATCAAGAGCAATCGATTGGGCAAGTTCCTTGGAGTCTCCTCGAAACCTGCTGTAAAATGGACTAGTTCCGGTTCATTTTCAGGCTTTTAGAAGTTTTTGCTTGTAATAAGGTTATAGCTATCTACTTTATATGCCTGGCTGTTTGTTTGTGGATTTTTGCAGTTGCTTTGAGGCAGAAATTCAAAATCAAATTCAATTCTAAAAGACGCCCGAAGTGTTGGAGAAAGTCAGCATCTAACAGCTTAGCCTTGGAATTGGTGAAGTATATGTCTGTTGTAGCCCTTTTCTTTTTCCTTATGTAGTTTGTTGTTGTTGCTTATGGTTGGTGTGGTTTTGTTTTACAACTATTACTTCCAACAAAATATAAATAGGCTTACATCTTGTAATGAATCCATACGATGCAGTAAGTTTCCCACATGTTCATCTTGGAATTTCTGAATGTCATAGAGTAATATAAATTTTATAAACATATAAATAATTAAACTCACATCTTCAGATTCACTAGAAGTTAATTGAGTAACTTGAGAAATTGGTGCTAAGGTACCGGAGCGACGCTGGTATGCATAATGTAGAACAATTGGAAATAGGTCACTGTCATCATAAACAGCATGAAAAGTATACTTCATAGTGACATATTTTTGAATGGCTTCTTCAACAAATGGAGCATTAATGAATGGCTGACCAAATGTAATGCAAGTTACACTTTTTTGTAGTTCTTGAATGCTAAACATACTTTGACTATACAGATTTGCAGTTATGTAGCATGCCAACATTCCACCAAATGAAAATCCTATAAAAAAAAAGGATAGTAAACATACTCTATGTATTAATATGATAAAAGAGGAAATGGCAAATGATAAAATTTACTTTACAGATTGTATATTGTTTGCAATATATTATGTATTTATGTATATATACTAGTGGTGTGCTTCAGCACAAATGGCGAGCGAGATAGTCTGGTTTTAAAGGGAGAACTAGCTATAAGCTACAGCCCTCGACATAATTAACCCTTAGCGTGCATGCGCAAGAGTGTTATAGTAGTCGTCCTGTCTGTCTGTCTGTCTGTCACGCTCTGATTTTGGAGATTATTGACAATCAACCGTTCATTATGGTATGAACTTACTAAGAATGAAGATTTAGGACCTTTCATTGTGCTACTTTATTAAATTTCAGGCTAATTGCTGAGAAAACGTGAAACTTTCTGCTCCACATAGGTACCAGCTTTTGTGGGTAACACCCCCTAGCGTCACATCATAATACATGAGGAAATAATTTCATGCAGCCCGCTGTGTAGTTTGCTTTATACACAGGGAAGTTAACAGAGTTGAAAGAAGTGAAGTTTTGTGTTGAAAATGTATACCGGTGAGTGTTTCTGTCCTGTTTAGCTTCTTCTCTTATGAAGACAGGTTTCCATGTACCATTTTTATTGCTCAAGCTATATTGATGCCTGATTACAATAGCTAATAGATTCCTTGTTCTTTTAGTCTGAGATTACATTGTAATAGCTAGGTAGTGTTTATAGTAGCACTGAGGGTTTGCACATTATGTGCTTCATTTCAGTAGTGTTGAAATTAAAATGTGTTAACTTGACTTATATATTCAGTGTCAATGAAGAGAAATAGTGCTTTTGGGTCTGCTATGTTTTCATAAATAAAAACGTTTACGCGTTTAGGTCTGTTGGAATAAAACCTTCTTTCAAGACCCACAACTCCTTCTTTGGCAGATCCATTTCTTTTATTCAGCAAGATTACTTACGTAATTAGTGGCATGGGTGAAAAAAGGGTCGCACGTACCATTATAAATAAGCAAAAATAAATAAATAAATAAACACTACAGAATCTTAATTGTGTAACCCCTGTAGTGTCACGCTTGCTTTGCTCACTCACAATTTGCAGTAATCTCATAACCCGTTCAACAAATAACAGATATTAATATTACGATTTCACCAAACACATAGCTATTCTACCTATCTTTGTAGTTCAAATGTAGTTCAAATAAAGTAAACATTATCTTTATAGCTAATTGTAAATGTGACAGCAGGTGAAGCCTCTCATGATAAAATTTGGAGAGATGACAGTCAGGCTGTAAATCTGATGTTTATTACAACTAAGAGGAGAGGAAGCAATACTCTATAAATTAATCGAACACCCGATAGAAAGATGGGTCAGCTAGGAAACTACAGGGAACACCTTACAGTTTAATATATTTTATGAGTTTAATGTAATTATGAAAAGGAAAATATAAACAAAAGATTGACGACCTACATCAACGATGAGAACTGAAACATAGGTTTAATGAAAGCCTCCAAAGGCATTAGGCCTGAACAATAATATCTGGTATAATAACAATTTATCTATTATTAATATACATTTCATTAGAGTATTAAAAATAAGGCTATATATTACCTGATTAAAAACTCAACATACCTGTAAGTATGATTCTCTTTTTGGCTAATATTTCATCCTCCAAATATTGAATTGGAAAGTGGTCCATTTGGTCTATCAATCCTACAGATTGATACATCATGACAATAATTGCATTCATAAAATAATGGGCTAAGTAATAGTGCTACAATTGGCGATAATTGATTCCATACAATTGATAAGAGGTGCATGCAAAAATTGATGAGGCATAATATGATACACAGACTCAAGCCATTCCTAAAGTTCAAAGTTCATACATATCAGCACGAAAAATCCAAGAATGAATGTAATAGAAAAAAAATCAATGAATTAGACTTCAGTAGAAATAAGACCTTGTAATTATTTCATTCTCTCTACTTGCCATCATCATTAAGTGCAATAGCAATGAAGCACCAAAGGTGCAAACCCTCAGCGCTACTAAACACTACCCAGCTATTATAATCTCAGACCAAAAGAACAAGCAATCTATTAGTTCTTTTAATCAGGTATCAATATAGCTCGAGGTACATGGAACTGTTGTCTACATAAGAGAAGGAGATAAACAGGCTAGAAACACTCACCAGTATACATTTTCAATATGAAACTTCACTTCTTTCAACTCCGTTAACTGCAGGCTGCAATAAATTATTTGCTCACGTAATTATGACTTGACGCTAGGGCACATTACCCACAAAAGATGGAACCTACACGGAGCTGAAAGCTTCGCATTTTCTCAACAATTAGCTCGAAATCCAAAAAAAAGTAGCACAATGAAGGGTCCTAAATCTTCGTTCTGAGTAAGTTCATATCTAAATCAATGCTTAATTGTCAGTAATCTCCAAAATCAGAGCGCGACAAACAGACAGACATACAGATAAACAGACACACAGGACGAATACTATAACCCTCTCACGCATGCACGCAGTGAGGGCTAATAAAAGTGTAATGGGTTCTTCCAATTTCAATTCACATAAATGGGGGCACAAAAGCTAGGAATGCAACTAACAAAAGTAAGTGCTAAATCACTGCCATAATTAAGAAAAGAAAACACCGAAAACTATTTATAAAATGGCGATTTAGAGATGTCAATAGTATGTATCCTACCAAAGCTGTATCCACAGCCTTTTTGTTAGATATTTCTTTGTTTTGAATGCGCTCTTGCTATGTGTTTTCATCTCACTTGTTACAGTTAAATTTGGGTGACTAAATCAGTAACAACTATCATTTCAGCTATAATAGACTTCATTGCAACACTGAGGGATAATTAGAAACTGTCCACGTCAAAGACTTTCACACGGCAAACAAGTAATGAGCGAGCTCCTTTTATTAACTAATGCATAATGTAAATAATTTATTATCACCTATGGGAGCCTTACTAAGACAAGTCCATACCATCCATAAAGTAATGGTTGCTTGGAGAGATGGCACTCAACACTCAAAATAGCTTTACAGAAATACACAAAGAACTGAATGGAATAAAATGCTCAAGTATGTAGTCTTTACTTACAAACTAGCTCCGCATGCTAACATAGGATTATCTCCTTTTGAAACAATTTATAGGTGTGTGGTCCCCCTTAGATGTGATTCATGATGGTTGGCTTGGTGGTGACCTACCTCAGCAAAATGTAATTAGTGGATTGAGAAACTGAAGGACAAATTGGTTGCATTTGAGAAGTAGTAACTGACAAAGAAGGAACATCTAAGAACAAAATGAAGCCGAGAGCTGATATTGGAGCATTAAGGTGGTTGAACCAGGAGGGAAAATTGAATGACCAGTGGGAAGGTCCATATGAGGTTGACATCATTTAAAAAACTTCACCCTTCTGTAGGGCTGCAAAGTGCCGCTTGTTCGTTGTCAAGAGTCAGTGGTAGTCAGAAGTACATATTAATACTAGTGGTGTGCTTGAGCACAAATGGCGAGCGAGCCTTAAACTACACTATTGTTAAATGATTGATTTTAACAACTAACACTCAAGCTACTAAAATAAAGTCGAGTTTTTAAATTACGTATGCGG
>WLWI01004808.1_pt1 | contig 11366 bp, 15 predicted proteins | sample 6701501 | NCBI WGS metagenome assembly WLWI01 (sample SAMN12718690, study PRJNA515312) | sponge metagenome | isolation source: marine sponge | host: Mycale hentscheli | place: New Zealand: South Island, Marlborough, Capsize Point | collected 2014-11-01
AGCGTTTATGGAGAAAAATAAGCTAACCAAGCCACCAACCCTACAAGATGTCAAGACTGAAATGGAGTCTACTAGTGCTTACATAGATATTTTTCCAGAGATTTTCAAGCTAATGAACTTAATTTTGGCCCTCCTAGTCGGCACAGCAAGTGTGGAACGTTCCTTTAGTAAAATGAAACTAATTAAAAATAGGCTACATAACAGAATTAGCGATTCTACATTACCTAAACTGATGCGAATCGCCATTGAAGGGCCTGAGCAATCAGAAATTGACTTTAGTGAAATTTTAGAAGTATTTAAATAACAACCATCGTATTCAACGTCAAATGATTAATTATAAAAATTAATACCTGTAAATTCTGGGGGGGGGGGGGTTTTTTCGGGGGGGGGGGGGGGGAAAATCACAGTGCCCCCCACCCTCTCTATGAAACCCTGCCACCCATCCTTCCACCCCTTCAATCAGCCTTGCCAACTCACCCTCACAGCGTTCGCCACTTCGTCCAGATTTGCCGCCACTTGAGCGACAAGTTCTGTCACGATAGCCGAGCCATTGACAAGAGCAGGACTTTCAGGCTGAATGTTCACCAATATGGCCTGTACAGACACAAACAAACACAATAACAACAACAATAACAACAACAACAACAACAAAACCTGTGTGAAATAAACATCAATCTTTATTGTTTTGTTTAATTGCTGCCTAGGATCTGATTTACTTGGTGATATATAGTCTCCTCAGCTAAATCCACAATATCCTTTACTAAATATACCAGCAAAGCCTCTACGTGAACTTGAATGATAAGTACATGTATTTTAAGATTATATACGTATTTCATGAGCTTCACACCTGGTAAAATACAATTGTAAACAACAAGAAAGCATTGGTGGCAGTGAATAAAAGTAAATACTACATAAGTTGAAGGGTTCAGTCTGGTAGCCACTGTCTCCCAATTTACGCCTTCAGTCCTACTTTTGCTAAATTAGAACAAGTATAGCTATGTTTTTTTTTGCCACATGTCCAATACATGTATAATTAGTGAAAGAACATGGAAATGGCAACTTGTCCTAGATACATCTTTTCTATAGGGCTCATTTACTTGACATAATATTTCAGACTAACAAGTTAAGATTTAATAAAAAAAAAAGTGTCGTCTCACCTGTTTCATAGCAATAATCTCGGAAACTCCCAGTAGGGAAGACTGGTTTACAACCAAACAAGAAATGCTGAATAAACCCGAACATAAAAAGTATAACAAAAAAAATAATATAATAATAACAATATATATATAATTAAAATAATTATTAGAAACAACTCTCGTAAAAAATAAAAATAAAATATGGCTCACTTTCCAGCTTGGCAAGGTTGACTTTCACTGCATGCTAGACACAGCACTACTACAACTAGGAACAGAGAGATTTCTAAACATTGTTGCTTAGCCATAAGAATACTAGTCGGCCGAATTTAGTGCGACAATAGTAGCTCACAAAATAATGTCTGACTACGGCCCATGACTGGCTTTTTGTAGGTGCCTAACAAAACATTAAGTCCCCATTTTGTTTGTGGTTCTTTTTCCGCCATAAGCGATACCGTACCATTTTAACTATTTCTTTCAGGGTGGGTGTAGTCTATCTCGCGTTGGGTGCGGTTTGTGGAAGAGTTGAAGGTCGTTACCTTTATTGTACAAGCAGTTGTAACGACCCTTTACCCAGTAAACATGTTGGAAATGCCAACCAATATAGAGATAAAAGCGATTTTAAAGAACAGGTCTTATGCCCTGGAAGTTGCTAAGAAGCTAAACCAATCTGGAGGTATTGTTTCGTTTATTATTAGTAAATTTATTATTATTTTAATATAATTCATAGCAACAGTTTTGAAACAGCAAGATACCTTTTATAATGTACCTAACGGAAGACTAAAGGTATCAACAACATTTAATGTTAGCTATGAATACAAGTCTAATCTTGTACTGTGGCTTGCCATTCCCTTTCTTATTGAAAATTGTATGTATTTAACTAGCATTCTTATGTTCTTTTCATGACATATAATACATAGTTGGTGAGCAAGCGAAGTGAGCGAGACACTCTCAGGGGTTACACAATTGAAAATCGGGGATATTTGTTTGTTTATATATGTAACCGTCTATAGGAAAATCGGGCACAACGCGGCACCCTTCCAAAAAATTTTTTTTGCACTTACAGAGTTGTCGGTGTCCAGATATTGAGCTCTCCAAGTTTTATCGTCGTAACTTAAGTCGTTCCCACTATAATAAACCTAACCGTTCCCTTCCGTCGGCTTGAAACAATACATTTTAAAGAAACGGTCACATATATGTATGTGGACATACGTATGTTATTTTGTACTTTGACCCTCGCGTTTTTGTGTTTGCTTCGTGGTCTACCCCTTCCCATATCTCCACTAAACAGAATCTTTTGGTTTAGCGATCCCGTATCATTCAAGGAAATTAAATTATCTATCCTTTCATATTAGATTGTTTCTGAATGCCACAAGACGCACTTAGGTCTTAAAAACTTACAGTTGGATACAACACTGTGTAGTAATTCTTTAGAACTTCTTTTTTTTTCCAAGTCACCAAATGTTATGGTGAAAGGTTAGTATGGTATTGAAACCCTTTACCAGACTTAATTTTTTAAAACTCGGCCTTTTTTAGTAACTGTGTGCTTGTTGTCAAAAGATGCCGGTAATTCAGATAGTCAGAATGACATATATTAGACACTACAGAAAATACCTGGAGAGGAAAATCTAAAGTATATAAAGGTCACAACGGTTATCTACTTAGCTATACTTTTAGAAAAGGACTGATAGATTCTTTTGAAGTGTTTCGTTTGTGCACTGGCTCGCTCACCCTTTGTGCTCAAGCACATCACTAGTATGGTTTAAATAATGGCATTACTTTATTGAGTTTGAATTATCTGGTATAATTGTAATTATGCTTGTCCATTGATAATACATAGTTACGAGTACTAGAAGGAGAGAATACAGCTCAGTTAATATCTTACTCCAGACCTGATGTGAGTGGACCTAAAAGATCAGACTTCAGTGTAGCAAGAACGGAGGTAGGCTGTACATAGCATCTATGTGCTAAGTACTGGATCTTTCCATGAGTGTGCTCTCTCTGCTTAAGCATTTATTTACACAGGGTGGACCTGCCTGGAGTTAGGAGTCAAAACTATTGGGTATTTTTTTCTAGTCTACTGGACCCTCACTGAACACATTTTTCACCTACATCGCGAAAAAGTCTGGTCTAAGGTTCCTCCACTGTACCAGTGTAGATTATTTAGGCCTAAATGTAGTTGCCGCACACTCACAGGTAAACAGTCTCCAAAGTCAATGCAGTGTTCAAACATTATGTTATCTCTCCTACTGACCGCTCACCACCACAACTCCCTATCCTCGTCGTTCTTGCTACTACTAGCTAAAGTAATAAGAACTCACCCACAGCCAGTTTACCAGCACCTACCCACCCACCCCACATTACATTTGGTCAAGGGACAGCTACATCAAACTAGCACAAGTAGGCATAGTCTGGCGGAGCCACACACACCTAGCATGCCCGGAGGGTCTGGAGGAATGTGGAAGTGGTGAGTGCCCCACCTCCTTTATATTTGAATTTCTACCGCAAATTAACCATGATTGCTAAACCTAGCATAGGAAATGGTGGTGTGACATGCACAGGAATTTCTATATGTGGTTGAGGAGGACTATTCCCAGTAATTGACTGCCACAATATATGTGCAGCAGAACAAATTTGGTATGACCATGTCTCCAGACCCATTCCCAGCGTAGCAGTTCGGTAAAGGGTCTTGCTACGCCGGACTAAAGTAGGTATTGGTGCTGGTAAGGTTAAGTAATCACAGGATATTGCTTGTTCACCCTCCCCCCTCTTCCATCCCAACCTTACCCTCCCCCCTCTTCCATCCCAACCTTACCCTCCCCAAGCCAACAAATCGTGTATTTATTAATAAACATACCTGCAGATTCCACAGTGGAAGAGAGTAGCTTTCCTCTTATTTGTTCCCAACCAACTGCAGCCGCCTTCATTTCCAATACATTGTTTTGGGGTCTTCTTCAGGTAGTGGAAGATGAAATACCTTGGCGTCATCATCCTGTGGCCACTGATCAGGCTCTAACAACTGCTGTTCCTCCTTTGGCTCACTGTGACTTTGTTTCTGCAACGTCCTAGAGAGATAAGTCACAGACTTCCCACCTCTACCGTGCTTGGAAGCTGGCAAGGTAAAGCTAGGCCTGCCAGCCATACCAAACGAAAATACCAGACAGAAGAAGAGAATACTGGTTCTCACTTGCAGAACTAGGTTCAATTCGCGCGGAAAGATTTCCTAATCGCGTAAGTATTTTTAATACAACGTGGATCCCACTTACCCAAGTAAGGTTGGTTAGAAAGTTCTATTCTGTTGTTGTTGTTTTTTTTTCAAGTACGCATAGTTAAAAAATTTCCTGGATCGGGTGTTCAGTTACAGTGCGCAATTTGGATTCGAGTGACCACACCCTTGCTGTTCTTTCTAGTTCAGTACTGAAACTTCATGCCAAGCGAGTTGGCTACTGACAACAAAATACTGATATGGTCTATCTATGAGTCAGATATTATGAAGAAACAAATTGTTAAATTGTGAATAACAAATTTAGATATGTTGAAGAATACTTCTACAGAATTTAGGTACATATATAGTATAATAAATACAGAATTCTTACAAAAAAAAATCATAACTACAACATAAAACAATGGAATCTTTTCAATATGCTGCTTTAATATAGATTTACTTATGCAAAAAATGCATAAAAAATTGACCTATTGTTTTGGAGTGAATTCTCAATTAATGTACATATAGCACAATTTTTTATGATAGTTGAAAAGTGGATGAATCATTAGCTAGGCACACACCACATGCTACTCGCTGCAGTGTACAAGTTTGATTGCTCAACTTCACTGCCACTGCTGAAAGATCCTATATAGTTGCCAACAAACAAGTCGGACTCAATAGAGTTTAAATAACTGCTTAGTGTTTACATGTGCTCAAAGAGCTCATGAAACAGTTGAAATTAATTTCTAATGCTAACAGAAAGACATAATAGCAAATTTTCTCAGTTCTAATAGCTAATATATATACATTACATGTTTAAGTAAAACATACTTTGTAATATATTTCTATCTGCAAAGGTGATACTTTTACTGAGTATGTTCAATATACAATTATTCTACTAGAACAGCAAATTGCCCTAGAAAAGAACAAAACTCCTGACTGGAAACTTCTCTTCCCACTAGGTGTTACTAAAGGCTAAGTTGAGAGTGAAGCCAGGCTCATCCCAGAATATCTCAAAAAGGATTATCAACAATTAGTACAAGCATTTTGTGAAATGACCTCACACTAATTGCAACAAAAGCAAACTCAACAGATATTTGATTCCTTATTATGTCCCTAATAACAGAAAAAAGTCCTAAGGAATCCTCCTGGGGGAACAGTGTGAAAATCACAAAAATATATAACCACTTAATAGATTGTTTGTGGTTTTGTGGAATTTGGGTCATATCTCACTTATTACAGTAACTACGTCTAAAGTTAACATATCATTGAAAAGCTCTTTATATGAGCTATATTTTGGTACCAAAATCATTTCTCTTAGACAATTATATAAATGAATTGTTGGAATCATTGAATGATGCACTATGAAACTTTATTGTGTCAATGCCATTTTAGACAAAATTTTGGGTCAAGCTCATACTAAAGAAAGCAAACTGAACTTATTTCATGTTATTAGTATGTCCTCACTAACATAAACGTAAAGTCCTAAGGAATCCTTAGGTCATGAAAAACAATTCTTTTTTGCTATATTTTCTGTCACTACTGTTTGAGGTATCCTTTAAATCTCAGCTGAGGTTACTACTATTCTTCAATCTTTATATGCCATTATAAATTAGAAAGTTTTTTTAATGGGAAAGCAAAACTGGATCCAGGCAACCAACAACAGATAATTGTGACCCAACACATAATATTAATAATTTGGTATAAATTCCTTGGAGCTGACTATGCATAGTAGAGGATAATAGCTGTAAAGGTGCTACTTTTGCAAGCACATGCATGCATGTTACTCAATAGGCTCTATATATCTACTACATATTGAATCAAGCTACAGGAGGTATGTTGCTTCTTATTTTGTTTACTCGCAGTTGTTCAGTGGTTGGTTTATATTTTTCAGCCATGGAGGTGTCTGAATGTTGCGCTATTTGCACATATCCTGTAGACTCATCTGTATCAACTCTTGGAGAAAAGGGTAGTCCAGTTATCAACCAAGCCAGTAAATTGAGGAAAGACTGTATTCACACTGTACCTGGTGAAGAGGTACACCAGGACTGCTGCCGTAATTACTATAAGCCTGATCAGATTGCCAAAGACACCAAGCATGAGCAATCAAAGCCAAGTACTAGCAGTGACGGACTTGTTCTTAGATCATCTGAGGAGGGGTTTTCTTTTGCAACTGATTGTTTCTTCTGTGGCAGACCAGCCAAATTGGGGAGGGAGAGGAAGAAGTACGATATCCTGCAAGTGAAGATCATTGGATTAAAGGACACTCACCTGGCAATATGCAGTGAACGAGCTGATAGTTGGTCTGATACTGTGAAAGCACACATTTTGCATGTACATGACCTACATGCAGCAGATGCAGTTTATCTTGTAGTGTCAATTTTCGTACAGGAAAGCAAAAGCCAATTGCTCATCAGTCGGCAAGCACTGAAGACTCTATGAGACCAAAGCCTGGCCGGCCTCAAGTTGATGAGAGGGCAGTAGCATTCTTGCAGGTTGCACAATATCTGGAAGAAAATGATGATGAACAAATCACCATTGATCACCTCATAGATCTCATGGAACAGAAGCTCGCAAACACTGCTCATAAAGCATATGGCTACACCCACATGAAGAAGAGGCTACAAGAACACTTTGGTGAGAAAATAATTTTGACTGAAATCAATGGCAAGCCAAATGTGGCTACCTTCAGAACAACAGCAAGAGCAGTGCTTCATGAATACTACAAGCAACAGCAGCAGGAGAACACAACTGAAGAAAAGATGAAACTTGTACAGGCAGCTGCAAGACTCATCAAGGAAGACATCAAATCCATCACAATGACTCATGACATCTACCCATCTTGTGATGACATAAGATCACAAGAGGCTGGTATTGAATTTCTTCCAGACACTCTGAAAGAATTATTGAAATGGCTTTTTCCTGGACAGAATACTGGAGTTAAGGTAGCTTCTGGACAAGCTATAGTTCAAGCAGCTAGACCCAAGGTCTTACTAGCACCACTACAGCTTGGGTTGGGTGTGCAGCTGTATCACCATTTCCCATCATGATTCCTCATTGACTCCCTCCATCATCATGGGTTTTGTTGTTCATACAGTGAGGTGCAAAAACTTGAGCACAATGCTGCTAAGTCACATGGAACTGACATTCCTAATCTTACCACAGAGTTTGTGGAGTATGCAGCGGACAATGTCGACCCACATTGGATGGACATGGCACATTCCATGGTATGGGTATATGATTGCTGCTATCACCCCAGGAACAAGATCAGGCCAGGCAATCCCCAGAGCTAAGGTAACTTCCCTTGATGTGGCAAACATTGGAAGGGTGCAGATTCGGTACCACAAGGAAGACAGTCATGGTCTGACAACGGTGACGTACCAAAAGCTCCTTAATCTAAAAGCTCAGAACTGTTGCGAAAATTTGGATGTTCTTTGGAAGACATCTATCATGTTTGTGTCTCCTAGACCTGCATGGTCAGGAATGATGCAGTTCATACATCAGGGTGACCATCCTGGTAAGGCAGCTGTCATGTTCATGCCAATGATTGACATGAATCCCAGTGACAGCACATGCATTTACTCTACCCTGATGTTTGTCAGTGAGCATGCACGAAGACATGAAGTCACCCCAATAATCACTTTTGATCAGCCCTTCTGGTGGAAGGCTTTCATGATCATCAAATCTGAGCCTGTGGGAAGTGATTTGAGAAAAATCATCTTACGTTTGGGTGGCTTCCATACAGAGATGGGCTTCCTTGGATGCATTGGACATTTAATGGCTTCATCTGGACTGCAAGAAATGCTAGAGTTAATCTATGCTCCCAATGCAGTGGTTCATATGATAAGTGGCAAGGCCATTGCACGAGCAGTACATGCACACTTCATTGTTGATGCTGCCCTCAATGCCCTGATACTGAAGAGTGTTTTCAATGTCCCCCTACCATGCCAACAAGAAGTATCAGACTGTGAGGGTTCAGAAAATAATGCAAGACCAACAGATGAACAGTGTGCAAATGTAGGTAAGAATCAGGACATAGATGAAGCCTGCACTCTCTACAAGAAGTTGATGGCCAGGGAAATTTGTGTTGAGGAAGTTTGCAAGTTCGATGTTCTGACAAGAAGCAAGAACAACCTTCTGGACTATTCTGAGTCCATGAAGATATCCTCCAGAACTTCCACACTCTGGCTTCAGTATATGAACATGATGAACATCCTACGCAGATACATCAGAGCTGAGCGGACTGGAAACTGGGCATTACATTTACAGGCAATCCAGGAGATGCTCCCCTACTTAGCAGCCTCAGGCCATAACAGCTACACCAAATCAGCCACAGTGTATCTGCAGGAGATGTCCTATCTCAAGACTCAACATCCTGAAGTTCAGCAACTTTTGATGAGGGGTTCCACGTGATTTGACGAAGTAATCGCCTGTGGGCTGGTCTTCCATCTGACCTTATCATTGAGCAGGTTTTAATGAGAAGCTTAAAGACTAGTGGGGGGCTTACACGAGGCTGAGGAATGACTGAACATCAGCGCCTGCTGTGGCTGCTATCAAGGCCTGCCTGTGCAGAGGTCAACCAGGCAATGCTGGAGTTCACAGAAGTTTACTACAACACTGGGGAGCAGAATCAGGATATGACCAAATCAAGACAGGCTCGTGACTGGAAAGACACTCTTACTGTACTCCAATATCTGCAGGAGCGAAATCCATTCAGTAATGACCCAAGTTTGCATAATATTGCCACTGGAGTCCATGCCCACTCTACCGTGTCGATAATGCCTGGGAAGTTGGGGAGGCAATACTGAAATCAATGGATGAGAAAACACCTGCTGAGTACTCCTTCATTAGGAAAAATCAAGCTATAACTCTTGGCACAAAGTCATCTGTCAAGATTGATAGGGATCAAGTTCAGACTGACCCACAGCTACTCTTTCAGAGGTTAGTTACTGTTGTGCAGTCATCAGGTGATTTGAAGTCAGCTTTCAAATACGAACTTTGCAGCTATCCATCTTCCCTTTTACTTCGAAAAGCAGACAAACCAGCCCTTGCTGATGCAATATGGAATCTTAGCAAACCTCATGACCCAGCAGAAGTCTCTGCAAATGGCATTCAGTATGTCTTAGATGGTGGGACTCTTCTTCAACGCATACCATGGCCCCGTGGATCAACATAATATGGAGACATCTGCCGCCAGTACACTGACTATGTATCAAGAAAATATGGAGCTGCAATCATTATTTTTGATGGATATGAAAAATTTAACATAAAGGATGTCACACGTTGGAGACGGTTAAAAGGAAATGCAAGCACTACTGTCACATTTACAGCTGACATGCCATCTCATTGAATGCAAGCACTGCTGTCATATTTACAGCTTACATGCCATCTCATTGAATGCAAGCACTGCTGTCACATTTACAGCTGACATGCCATCTCAGTGAATGCAAGCACTGCTGTCACATTTACAGCTGACATGCCATCTCATTGAATGCAAGCACTGCTGTCACATTTACAGCTGGCATGCCATCTCATTGAATGCAAGCACTGCTGTCACATTTACAGCTGACATGCCATCTCATTGAATGCAAGCACTGCTGTCACATTTACAGCTGACATGCCATCTCATTGAAGAAGGGACAGTTTTTGGCTAATAGATGAAATAAGCAAAAGTTCATTTTCATGCTGAGCAAAGCCTTGCAGCAAACAAATTGTGAAACACACCATGCATCAGGGGATGCTGATCTCCTTACTGTTCTGAAGGCAGTTCAGTCTGCTGCATCCACCAACACTGTGCTAGTTGGGGAGGATACGGACCTCATTGTTCTCCTCTGCTATCATGCAAGCATAAAGTCACATGACCTCTTCTTTTGTCCAGAGCCAAAAAGAAACACAAAAAACCTCGCATCTGGAATATCAAGGCTACAAAGCAAATGATTGGTCCGGACATTTGCAACCATATCTTATTTATTCATGCACTTCTTGGATGTGACACAACATCTCGCCTATATGGAATTGGGAAGGGATCTTCCCTCAAAAAGTTTACGGCAAGTCACCAATTTAGAGAGCAAGCCAAGGTATTTAATACACATTCTGCTTCCATGCAGGATGTTGGAGAGAAGGCATTGGTGATCATTTACAATGGAAAGTTAACTGACACATTGGATTCCATTCGGCATCAGCGGTTTTGTGAGAAGGTGGCTTAAAAGTCATGTTATGTTAAACCGCAGGTGTTACCACCAACATCAGGTGCAGCAAAATACCATAACCTGCGTGTATACCTTCAAGTCCAGGAATGGAAGGGATCTGCAGATGAACTTAACCCAACAGACTGGCGGTGGCAAGAAGGTGATGAGGGATTTGTACCAATTCAGACATCACTGCCTCCTGCTCCTGAACATCTGCTGAAGGTCATCAGATGTAACTGCCACACTGGCTGCAGTACCCTGAGATGTACGTGCAAAAGGCACAACATTGAGTGCACTCAAGCTTGTAGTAATTGTAGGGGATCTGGCTGCACCAACACTTTTCAAGACAATGACGAAGATGAAGATATTGACATACATGTTTAGCCAGCAAAATCAGCATGTTTCCATGTCTCAAGATCATGACCCTCAAAATATTTCACCTAAAGTTTGTTGTGGCATCGTTTTTGTTGTTGTTGTTGTTGTTGTTTTATTTAAGAGATAATTTATGCAAAGAGCTTGTGGCGGTTCTAATCTTTAACTTTGATACTGGCAAGACTGTTGACTACTTACGTGAATGAGTCTTATATATTGTGAGACTGGCTGAGTCTGAGACTGCCTGAGTCAAGTGAGACTGCCCAGTCGAGTGAGACTGGCTGAGTCGAGTGAGCTTGCTCAAACCATACTTCTGGTTGTGTATTCCAGACGGTGGGAAATCCAAGACTAACAACGCTGTCTTCGGCCATGGTCCCAGAAAAGGTCCAGGATAAGTGTCCAGTGGGTCCAGGATAAGTGTCCAGTGGGTCCAGGATAAGTGTCCAGTGGGTCCAGGATAAGTGTCCA
>WLWI01004809.1_pt1 | contig 11365 bp, 6 predicted proteins | sample 6701501 | NCBI WGS metagenome assembly WLWI01 (sample SAMN12718690, study PRJNA515312) | sponge metagenome | isolation source: marine sponge | host: Mycale hentscheli | place: New Zealand: South Island, Marlborough, Capsize Point | collected 2014-11-01
TGTATTAATATTTTAATTATTATAAAACAAAAAAAAATAAAATAAAACAATGAAGAGTGGGGGGAGGGCGGGGGGGGGGGGGGGGGGGGGGGGGGGGGGGGGGGGGGGGGGAGCCAACAAGGACGTCCCTAGTTAATTAAATATATAATATCTACAATAGTACCAATACAGATTAATAAGTCCAATGAACATTTCTATACATATTTAATGTCAGAATAATAAATCATTAATATTTCTCTAAATTTCGTAATCTTAAGTTTAGTTAGGCTCTGCCCTATAGTTTGTGCTGGATCCACTCCTGTAACAACAGAGTTATAGTGAATTATTCCCTTTTCTCTAAGGTTACACACCAAGTGTATATTCCGTGTGCACTTTTTATTTGTATAGACTCTTGCACTGACTTTGATAGCCTACAGTTCACTCTTGCTGTCTAGCAACCTGTACTAGTTCTCTGTAGTTATTTATCAGTATTTGCAAAAATTGAATAGCAGATACACATAAACTATAACCATCTGTAATATACATTGAATTTGCAAACAAATCGATCAAATTATTTCGTTATTTTTTTTGCTTGTTTTTTAATAGAGAAAATTGATGTGATATCAACTGAAGAGTTTGTTTCTGTAACTTCTGACTTTGAAGCCAAGAAAATCTTCAACCTACTATTTCTGCCCATAGTAATTGTTGCAGCACTCATGTTCATAGCTGCTGTGACAGCTGTATTCATAATTCTTGCTATGGTCTTGAAGAAGAGGAACAATAAAGTTTATTCACAAGATGGATATGGTAAGAGAATACAATGCATAATTACAAGCATAGCTATTATTTTATGTTTCAACATTTATTTTGTTAAAAATACAATTTCCCTTCACACATTTTTTCTCAGCCTTCTAGATGTATTCTCTATCTTTCACATGTGCGTGTTTTACAATACAGAATTAAAATAATTAATCGTCACCAGGATTGATCTTGGTGACAGCCAAGTATTTTTGATTCCGTCTTGTTTAAAAAATATCTGTGAAAGAGAAAAACATCAGATTCTTATGTTTCATTTAGCATGTGTTTTTTTACGCATGACGTTCTTCTTCTTTCTTTGCCTCGTACATTATTTGAAAACAGTTCAAGTTAGTATTATACAGGTATGGTTATATAAAATACAATTATTATTTAACCAAGCAGTTTATTCAGCATTTGACTAATGAGAGAGTAACACGTTAAGTTGCTTCACAGAATATACTTTGTGATCTATTAATGTAGTCATAAGTTGTCAATCTTGCAATGTAATTTAGAACATTTCAATGAATAATATACCTCACAGGAAACAAGCATATGTCTTCAAGAAATCAAGATTTATCCAACTGCTATGAGGGTACAGAACTTAACTCATATCATTTGGCACAAGACACCATTCCTGCGAACATCGATGGTGTTAATGAAACATTTAATTCTAATACAATACATGCTGAACGGAATATAGCTTATCACATGAGAAGTATTAATATACACAAAAGTTCTGAACACTATCATGCCATCAAAAAAACTTAATTGGTTGTTATTTATCAGATGGTCAAAATTAAATATATATTTAAGACTTTTATTTAATGTTTGAACCACTACATAATGTGCTGACTTATCATTTTATAATTATATGGCTGTAGACAGGGGGGTGCTAAGGGGGGGAGTCTTTAGACACCCCTAATGTTGGCGAAAGTGAATATTATAGACTAAATTATTAATTAAAAAATGACTTTGAATATTTGAATTTTCTATTTTCACATGCTGTGATTATTGTGGTAACCAAGACAAGGTTATTATTAGAATTAAAATAGCAGAAATACACAAGTTGTAGTGATAGTGTTGATGACATCTTCCTTGCCATTTCAGCTTCCTATAAAACAGCTATTGTGACCACCTCTACTATCACCAAAAAAACACACTAACCAAACACTCTCTATCCTCCCTATTTGGTCATATGCAGAAATACACATATTATTTTATAATATATAATATACATCGAGCTATACTGTAGATGCAGGTTGTTTGGTGCCCCTTCTTTGTTGAGCGCTTATTGAGCATTTTTATTTGTTAAGTGCCTGTTTTGAAAACAATTAAATTATCTAGCAGCCTCCCATATAAAATATTGTTAAGTGATTTTGTGAACAAATTATACTTATAACTAGGTTTTGCAAAAAAAAATCATGACATGGCAGAACAAATTGCACGGCACAAATATAAATGATCCCTATATTGTTATTAGTAAAAATTTGCTATTTTCTATGTAATTATCAATAAAATTATTACTATAAGAGTTTGATACAAGTTTTCAGTTCACGAGGGATATGAAGCTCCATAAAAAGTTTGAATTTTATCTTTGAAATTATTTATTATTTAAATTATTTATATCACATAGTCATATATACTATCATGCTGCTGCCCATCTTCTGAAGTTGATGATAATGTTATGTCCCTCATTTCCAATGGCACTATAGCATAAGCTGCATTAGAAGAAATGCCTATTTCAGACTGATCAGTATTGTGAGGATTACTGTCTGGTTCTAAATTATAAAATAATATACCAGATCTTTACATATACACATGTGTATGTGTATGTACACATCCATGAGCAGATATTGACATTTCATACACTTAGCTATGTTATAAATTTAAAAAAAATTCATTGAGTTGTGATATTTGGTACACCATATGCAAAAATAGCTTCATTAATTAATGTTAATTACCAATGTTTTTGTAGTTAATAAAAACTATAATCATCAACATTATTGTAATATATTTTATGTGTACATTATATGAATATGTACATTATTTATTTATAAATTTTTAGTCATAGATAGCTAAAGCTTAAATACATTATAACAAAATAATATATTGTATGAAGTAAGTAAATATAAGATAATATAATATATCACTTTACAAGAACAATTATAGTCAACGTTAAGATCATCACTGTAAGTAAAGTTTCATAAAAACTATGAATATTCAATTTTTTATGAATTAGTTTTATTTCTTCATTTAAATGTTGCAAAAAATATTTTACTAACACAAGATAATTGAGATCTAATAATTCATGTTGTTTCATTTTATAACAGAACAAGGAGAGTAACAGAATAATGGAGAGAAAGTCATAAATGACAGCCTGCCGGAGTATATAAAATGAAAAAGTGATAAATATTAGCTTCTAATGCAATGGTTATGGCAAGTTTTTAGTATCTATGTTAGAGCTTATATTCAAGCTATGTTATAGTTAAAAAAAATTTTTGACTATAGTCGGCTAACATAACCCATCAGCATAGCATACATGGAGTTAAAACTATCAAAGTATAAATAGGCTTTAAACTGACTGTAAAGCATTTTACCAAACTCACGTATATCATGTTTTCTGTCCTTATACCATTTTCTGCACGGTATGACAACCAAGCTGGCAATCGATGCTGTAAATAATAGCATTACAACGACCACCACACTTATTGCTGACACTTGTTGAAATAAGGTAGATTCAGTATCTAAATTATATAACATGAATTAATCTTTGAGTAGTATGAATCATCAAGTATAATTTACATGTTATATTTATTCATACATGAGGAAATCACAAGTGGGGTGTGTTGTAGCTAAATATCACTAAAATGTTATCATCACAAATTGGATTTTATCAACTTGGAAGTTCACTCACACATATACATAACATAGGTAAGGATCAACACAATCACGGGTGATATACATCACTCAACACATGACACACATATGGTAGGGATCGACAGTAATTCAGTACATTAGACATAAGTTCACACTTGTTCACATCAGGGTGGGGTAGGGGGGAGAGAACCGGGGACACATGTTCCTCCCAATATTTTAGCCTATTATTTGATACTACCTGAATATATATCTGTGAATGTGAAGAGGAGTTCCTTAATGATTTTTTAGGAAATATTTAATATTTACCTACATCTATAGCTAGTATATTTTTCTAATTAAGAAATTGTCCCTTCCCTATGTTATTGGCAAGCCACTATCTGGAATATTCATGTTAAATTGTGGATACACTTCAGCCTGAGAGCGCTTCCATATTAACAATTGAGTTTTCAAATAAATTAGACACAAGAAACTATACTAATGAGACTATGTAAATGACATGTGATATTTTTACCCATCTGTTCTTCTATAGTTCACATAAACACTTACTCTTTATAATCAAATTACTCAATGTATACTTGTAGGCATATGCCTGCATAAGAATAAATAGAACATTGTATGTATGTGTTGTATGTATGTGTAAATGAATGTTACTTGTATATTAAGTGTTGATTGTGTGTTCATCTAATCCTTCTAGAATATTCTTCGTCACATGGGATTTATGTAGGTTTAAAGCATTGTCACTTTGTGTGTTTGTCTGTTTTTATGCCATTTTCCAATTTTAAATTGTATCCAAAATCCAACTCAATTCGTTGAAGGGGCTTGCTTATGAGTGAGGGAGATAAATCAAGGACCTGATGGCTGCACTAACTACCTGTGGGGAAGACTTCACGAAGTTAACCCCCACCTACAACCAAAATTTACCATTAAGCTTATCGTGCTGAATGTGGAACTTTTTTGTTTAGATTTTTCAGGAGGTAATTAATCAATCATATACCACTTCAAAGCAAATTTTGAAACTATTTTAAGCACATTATTCTAATACTAGCAAGTACCCCACCACAAAGTGGTGCTTGACATATGTTTTACTGAACTTCTCAGCTTTTCTTACCCCCACCTTTCCTTTCTTCAGCTCTTTCTACCTTTCCTGCTTCTGAATCTCTCTGTCCTAATCAACTATTATGATAGTGGACTTAATTTTTGTGAACATTTAGCCTTCTTTTTTGTACTTTCACCTTCCTCACTGTTAAAAAGGGGTGCTTTAATAACACCTTGCGAGGTGTTTGCCAGGAGGCACTGCCTCAACACCCCACTTTGAGCCCTTATAACTTCCACAACACATACATATGTCACCAAATGAGCATATATAATAATAAAATTTTATATCCTTTAGTTTCCCCATTTCAAATATCTTTTAGTTGTCACTAACTATGGAAACAATATAAAGCTTTAAACTGGGGTGTCCAGGCAGCACCTCCTACTTAACACTAAAACTGAGTTATCCAAACACCCTATTTTAAAAATTATGTTAAACCGACATCGTCTTTACTGTCAATTCCGTGCTCGTCTTATAGTTGCAATTAGCTAATCACTCACCTTTTTTATTTCTCATTAGTACTTTTGCCATCCTTGTGACAACATTTCAGGCATTCATGGAATGACGATACTCTACCAAACTGTATAAGCTCATAAATTATTCATAAATACACACCGTCGGTCGCTGTCGTTGTCCTTACTGACACACAAGCGCATTATTATATAGATTACAAATACAAAATAAAAAAAATGCACATGTAAAGTAATTGACCAAAATGTAGCCTTTCTCTGTCATGTCATTTCATTATAACGGTATATCTAAATCAGTCATACCTATAATTTTCACAAGATAGTGTTCAACTTTATTATTTATTTTCATTAATGTATCATGACGATGACAATTGGACAGTCCTCGAGGTTTATGTGTCTCAACAATCAGTGTTTAATATATCACATTTAAGGAATGGGACAATATTGAAAGGTAGATGCTGAAGTATTAGTAAAAAAATATCTCAATATAAAGACAGTCCAATATGTTATTTATTATTAATGGTTACATTGATACCATAAAACTATAAATAACAAACCTGGATTAGCACTGCTGTATTCAACTAATGTTGATGCTAGTTCAGCTGATTTTGATACCAGTTGAGATGACTTCAATGTAGATTTAACAGATGTTGTCGAGAAGGCAATGGACTCAGTGCTAACCTGATATTTATCACCTGTGAAAATAAAATAAAAAACTTGAATTATTAGTCATGCACTCAGAGCTTACAGTTCACAATGACAATGCACTTGACTTATTAAGTATGTTTGTTTCAAACTTACTTGAAGTCCCATACAAATGAAGTATCCATTGATATTTGATAGACATTTCCTGAACTGATATAGACAAAAAATTAGAACTTTCCATCATGTAGTTTTCAGAATAGGAATCATATCCCAGTACCGGAATGTCATTTTCTGAAGGTATAGCTACACCCACCACGGCTCCTTGAGATACACTAATATAGTCGGCCTCTGTTAATAACACTTTGTCGCAAAATATAGGAGCATAAGTCTGCACTAATTGTACTGTGATGTTCCTGATGCTGCTAAGATTCACTGTGTAAGTGTTAGTGGTCATGTCAAAAGACCAGACTGCTATAGTCATTGAGAGAATTGATCCAGGTGGGGCTGCTTTGGTATAGTAACAATAGTGCCATTGGGCAATGGTTAGATCACAACTAGCTGGATGAAGAGTGTTGAGGTAAGTAGCATAAGAAGCTTTAATGAAGTCTCCAGAAGTTGGATTATTACCCAATTTGCACTTCGGTATAAAGGCAGTATCTAAATGAATAGTAATTTAACAATACATAAACACCCTACATAATATGTACTAACATTAAAAATTATAAAAAATTACTTTAATTACAATATGGTGAGTTTGGAGAATGTGTTAAATAGGAGGTGCTTCCTGGACACAGGCTCGTATTGTCTCCATAGTTAGTCATTATTACAAGATACTTAAGGAAGATACTAGAGGATAAAGCTATCAATTATACATGCTCATTGGGTATAAAATGTATTGGGGTGTGTAAGTTTAAGGGCTGAAAGTGGGGGGTCCAGATAGCACCTCCTGATAAACACCTCAGGAGGTAGTTATTTAAACACACCATTTTAAAAGAGTGCACAATTATGTTTATTGGTGTACATTCACGAGATTGATTTCTTTTGGTATGGTAATTAGTTCAATGTACATGTGGAATCTATTAATTTCTTATGGATATATCTGTAGTTTTGATTTCCCTTTTGCAGTATACTGCGATATTCGTGAAATCACATTTGGTCCAACCAAGAAATCGACATGAAAGCTTTTTACTTTTGTTAATATTTCCTATTGTTTTTGTTTTCTCTTGTGTGACAAAATGATTTTTAGTCAAACAAAGCAGACAAATAAACAGTATGTATCCATTTTATATAGCCTATATGGTGCAGATTGTATGACTAAAGTGGATGTGCTGAATAGAACAAATTTGTTGTGATCACTACAAAGTGGGCCAGCACCACAGAGCCAGCAATGGCAACAACTCTCAAATTACTTATTTTGTCTATAACAAAAATATCCCAGACAATTGCCAGAATTACTGCTCCTTTATCACTAATAATAATTATATTGAATAAGGATTGTTTTGGTCTAACAATGAATGTTATATAAAAATTATGAATAAAATAAAAATAAAAAATAAAACAAATAAAGGGAGTTGAGAGCTTACCAATATATGCATTTGCATGTATAATTGTATCACTGTGAAGATTAAAAGTAGGAACATTAATTTGGTTAAACTTAGAGGAGGAACACGCTGTGAATGTAGGACTTTGATAGGTGAGGGTTGTCACTGTTGCCTGATGTCCTGCTATTTTCAAAGGATTATGATTGCCAGTGCCTTTTTGAGGCATACAAACTGCAATTATATCATTCTCTTTAATTTGAAAATATTCACTATTTGTCAATGAATAATTCATACAGGAAAAAGCTTCATAAATCTTTTTTGTCAATGTTATTCGTTTTCTGCTGTTTGGTACAACATGGTACAAATCACTTGTAAACAGCCTACGATATACCATGAAAGTAGAAGAAAGGGCGACGTGATTTTCAGTGTCAATCTTCCGAGATCTATAAAAGCAAAAATTCCATCCAGTGACAGTTCCGCTGCATTGAGATGGAGACTGGAAGTTGAGAAGTAGTTTTGATTTTCCAGCATTTTTCAAAGGCTTTGTTTGATTTGTTCCAAATATAGGACAACTCTCAGAAATCCCTATTTAATAGTCAATTGCACATTGTAAATGTGGCTTTTAATATTCCAAGAGTAGAATTACAATATATAATATATCTATGTATGATGTATACAATATACAATATTATATACTATGAACAATATTCACTGATAGTAACTGAACAATTAATACATGCATCTATAAGCAGACAGAAAGACACACAGACCGACAGACAGACAGATAGATAGACAGACAGACTAATAGACAGACAAACAGACAGACAGACAGACTGAATGACTGACTGACAGACAATACTGTATTTCTTTTTTAATATTTCTTTCTTGATAGTTCCATATAACAAGCATCTAGCAAGTTAAAGCACATGGACTAGTCACACAACATTGTGTTAGTCCACTTAAGAATATCTTGCATTTTTTTACAGAAAGCTGACATCTACCACTAAAATTCATTCCTATAATTTGCAGCTATGTAAGAATGGTTAACTGGAATTTCAGTCTCAGGGATTTACTGGATTTATGTATATAATATATTATATATATTATTGTATATATAATAATTATATTATATATGTAAGTATATATATATATGTATATATATATATATATATATATATATATGTATATATATATTATAATATATATAATATATTAATGGCAGTAAACTGAGAGCCAAGTTTTTTTAATTTGCTATTCACAGTTCAGTGGTTCTACTACATACAACCCAATTTATGGATTCAACAATAATGCTTAATTGCTTTTTATAAATCAGTAATAGTTGGATTATAAGTAATACATTTTCTATAAGTAGACAAGTGGAAAGTTTGCTAAATAGTGTTGATATGAGACAACACTATCAGAGATTCTACTGTAGCTAGTCACACTGCTATTTGCATTATATAGAGAATGAAATGTTAATAGTTAAAAACAAGAAAATGAACAATATCTGATTAAACTTTTAAAAATAGTTTCCCCAGAATTTTACAACTTGGGTATAATACACTCTTTTCTATTTGTCTGATAACTTACCAAACTGCTGATGTAATATCACTACCATAATACAAACAGCCATGTTTCTTCTTGCCATGGTTTATTACCGTGAAAAAATAACTCTCCCTTTTAAGTGCTCCTGGTCAGGTCACTTATTGTGCTGTCAGATGAAGCAAATTTCTATTGTATTAACTTAAATCTAATACGAAGTGAGAGCTGGCAGTAACTACAGCGGAGAAAGGTGTGGGAAAAACAAGTTAGCGCGGTTATAAGACAAATTCCGCTAGCTGTATGGCGGAAGCAATGAATTATTGCGAAGGCGGAAGCAATAAATTAATGCGAAGGCTGAAGACACGCCAAACTGCACCCAATCTGAACTAGAGCACTAAGAGTGCAAACCCTCAGCTTTAGTTAAAAATGCAATAATTTTCAAGAGAAGAAACTATTGTAATAACCAAGTTCTTGAAATGTTCAGCTTGTAACAATAATAGTTATTCTGTTTTTATGAATATAAATTTTAACTGATCAAGCTGGGGTATTTAGTATTGGCCTGTTTGCATCTCTGGGATTCTTCATTTTTAGGAGCATGAATATTTAGTATCGGCCATTCGGGAACATTGTTTGGATAGCAGACAGTTGATGAAAAAACACACCTCCAGCAGAAGAAATTTCAAATACCAAACAAACAAATTAAGCACCTGAACTACAGAACGCGCATTCGGGGTAAAACTTTTTATGCTCATGTGAGCGCGCGTGATTCTAAATGGCAGCCAAACGATTGAATATGCGCGGCCGTATAGCAACACTCACGGGTTGGCCGTATAGCAACACTCATGGATAGTGTTTGCCTTTCCTAAATAGTGTAAGCAAAAAGCTAAATACCATAAAGGTTGATACCAATTATATACATCATAATTATGGGGGAAAGATATAATGGCAAGTTAAAAAACAACAACAACAAAATTTAAGTATTAGTGATTTATTATAAAGATGGTGCAAACTCTATTTGAAATTGCTGATTTGCTCCAGTTAAATTACATAGTCATACAAGCTATCACTTGATCTAGCATATTGAATAGATGATACTTTGGATTTGAGATAGCTTTACATTGTATGCCCCATTAGATGAAGTTTTTTTGAAGATTAGCATCTGACTATAATTTATCAAACAGTATATTAATTATATGTCATCTGCATCTGTATCACCATATCTGGTCCATTTTAGTATGCTTTAAAATTCTGTGTATATTTTGGGAATAGAATAAGTAATTAAGATAAAACTTAGTGAATGTAACTGAAATACATTAATCTTTAATTTGCATGGGCCAGTTTCCATAGAAACGATCCTGACCTTTGAACCCATGATTTTAATTAATATATATGTTTCTGTATGTAGTCTATCACAGATTGGAAGTAAATGAAGTTTGTTTTTTTTTGGAACCAGTATAAGAGTCTTGATGATTCCAAGTTCAGTTTACCACAATTATGTAAAAAAAAATTTATTAATTTCTTTTGTGATGGCAATTTAATAATTATATAGTGTGTGGAAAATGTATGCAGTTTATGATACTTCCATGAATCATGTTAATAATGCAGAAACTATAAGTTTAATAATGTTTTTACAATCCCTAGTTTTAAAAATGTTCAAAATATTATGTATGTCTATGTTATGATCAATCAAAATCTACTGCGAAATGGCTATAGTTGACAGTTAATATAATATTACATTATTCATTCATTCCAATCCTTCGATGTTATTTTACAGCAGTTTTATACTTCTTTAATCTTTTATCAAGTTCTTTTCCTGGAGTGAGCCCTTCGAGATAGCAAAACATGTAGTGACGTACTTTGCGAAAATGGTTTTGAATATTTTCTACGGAAACAGAGTCATATGCTAGAGGGATATTTTTGCGAAGAGAGGGAAAGGTGTACTTGCAATGTCCCTTAGTGAAGCGTTTCAACTGTGCCTAAACCCTTTCAATAGGATTTAGTTCAGGATGGAAGAAAGCATGGGATAGGTCCAGTTCAGTCAGAATCTGTTCAATCATACTTTTCTCATTCCTGAAATCTGCATGTTCAGCTAAAGTTTCACGCATCCAATCTGCTCCTTTTCCCCAAGTAGAAATGCCTCGCTCCTCTAATACCATCTTAAGCCGCCCTTTAGCAACTTTAGTTCCATCAGAAGCTGTAGTGTACATACGCCATGTTTTTCCATTCCACAATGTATCATGCATTATTCTCTGTTTTCCACCTGGACGAACACTCATTTTATTTACATCCAAGACATCATCTGCCATTGCTGCATGACAGCTGCTGTGATCAAATACCCAGACATGCCTCCAGCCTTCCTCTTTGGGATACTTGATTTCAGCAATAATAACTGCTCGTTTCATCTGAGCAACAAATTTATC
>WLWI01004810.1_pt1 | contig 11365 bp, 12 predicted proteins | sample 6701501 | NCBI WGS metagenome assembly WLWI01 (sample SAMN12718690, study PRJNA515312) | sponge metagenome | isolation source: marine sponge | host: Mycale hentscheli | place: New Zealand: South Island, Marlborough, Capsize Point | collected 2014-11-01
TGGTAAATCATAGCCATATCAGTGGCATAGGAAGCTAATTTTGATTGGCCAGGCCAAAAAAGTGCAATATTTAAATATCTTCTTTATATATAGCCTTGATATTGCACTATGTATTATTTTAAGCACCCATCAGTAATTGCAAAATAACAAAAACAAAACAACAACAACATAAATTGAATAGCTAGCTAGCTATAAAAGCACAACAAAAGCATAAAAAACTTTAATATAGTGTTGCCACTGCATCAGCTACAGCTTGGTTATGTCAGTTATTCATTGTTACCTGATAGAGTTAATCAAATTGAATATTTAGAAATCGAGGATATAATGTTTAGTTTTCCTGACCATGCTGAAAGGCAAAATGCCAGCATTCTTAGGGATTTAAAGAAAACTAGCTACTATGTTACTATTGCATTTACTTATATTATTAAAGAAATATTCAAGACTTTTGATAATCCCAGATATAAAGGCCAGTAATAACATACACTGCATTGTTTTTGCTTAACTAGATGCATCTCATGACCACTGATTTAGTTCTTACATATTTAACTCCACTTATGAAAGGTAACACTTATTCATATTTATATAGTCTGCTGTTGCTAGGAACAATATCCATAACTATTTTATATCTTTTTCACTAGCATAAAACAATGAAACAATAGAGATGTTTCAACATTTATTCAGATGTCATCATCAGTGAGAAGAGAACAAATAAGTGAAAATGCCTAGGGAATAAACAAAAAACAACATGTTTGTGCTAGAGGGTGGATGTAAAAGCAAATGTCTTGGGGCATAAATATTTGTACTATTCTCACTGATAACATCCATATAGGTGTCAAAATGTCTGCATTGTTTCATTGTTATACACTAGTGATGAAGATTTAAAAAATAGCTATGTAATACTTATATTCATTGACGATAACATAATATTTCAATTTATGTAAAAAATTGAATGTTAAAAATGTAGTCAAAATACCTATCAGTTATAGGTATCAGACTTGATTCTAGATAGAATATCGGTTATCAATGTATCAGTTGAATCCTCTATAGGTACACCTCTAGGCATTGAATCTGCTCAGGACTGACAATCTTTTGAAAATTACAGGAATTGTTGATGAATAAGTTTTAGTAATGTCGTTTCTTTAGGTGTATACAACTTAGGGCTAGGTGGCTTTTGTGTCAAGCTACTTAGTGGTATGTACTGTATCAGAGTGCTTAACACTGGCACTATAAACAGAAAAAACTTCTCATACTGTAGCAGCAGCATAAAGATCGGTAAATTTGGCGACATCTTCTATAACCTCAGTTATTTCGTTGTTCATGATTTAAGCTCTAGAAGAACTCAATTATTGTCAGCATTAACGTGATGCATACATAGTTTGTTTTTATCTGTAAACTATATCGGCATGGCCAGGAGATCAACAACCGATACCAATAATGAAAAACTCAGTATTTTCACTCGCTTTCAGCTTGTAGTGAGCACAATTAAATGGATAACATTAATATATTAAAAATAGACTAGGCTGAGGAATTAACAAAAACAGTAGGTTCTTTAAAGAAGGGGGAGGTGCTTCCGGTCAACGCCAAAAAAGGTGTTATGACGGTCATAATTGATGGTCTGTTGAGCACGAGACTGCAGCAAGAGGCACTATTCAACAGTATAAAGGTAAAATATGAAGGTTTTGGAAGTCGTGGGTTGTCGTAGCTCAGTGGCTAGAGCACTGGTTGTTAAGAGCAAGGGTCCTGGGTTCAATTTCCCAGTAACAACTGAGATTTTTCACATTTTGCCATAGCTTTTCTTTAGACCTCTTAGAAAGGTTCAATCTACTAATAAACTTAGTATGGTTTGCTTGTCTAAACTTAATGGGTCTGTTAGAAATTTTTTCAATTTTTATACCAACTAAATGTCAACAGAACTACAGAATCTGATAAAATCTGAGCTATTCATGTAGCTTTGTCTGTGCACAGATCTTAAGAATATCAAATGTACCTATACATTATCCAATTTCAAGCTGTATTTAATAGTATATGTTCTGCTATCATTCACACACTGCACTAAGGTCATTAAAGTTAATATATACCTTCCTGAGGAGCCACCACTGCAGCTGTAGCAATCCACAATACAGCAGCAATGAGTATAGCGATGAAACTCAATATCCAAAATACAAAAATGATAATTCCTGCATAAAATATATTTTTTTAAACTTGCATGTATATACTTCCCTTCACACAACACTTACTTATCTTATCAGACAGTTCATTTCTGACAGCTAAGGCAACAGCAGCTGCAATGATTAGTAGACCAACAGACACTGCCCATAGCACAAGTCCAATGACCATAGCAGCAACATTCCCTCTAATGAGTTTAGCAGCATCTAGTAGTATAGATAAATATAATATTACCTTAGGCTAACAAAAAACAATTAAGAAATATTTTTATCCTTAAAAAAATTAAAATCTACACTAATTGGTAACAAAGTACTGATAGTATATAATTCAGTTCACACCTAGCAAGCAAGCAAGCTATCAATAATGATACATATTTTTATCATGAGTTTCCTTGTTTCACAAATTCATTTTTAATGTAAAAGTTGTAATATGTTGTGGTTTTGAAATGAAGTCATCTCATAGCTTGTAAAACTTTAGAAAACCAGAGCTATCAGTCATAATGACAGCAGCCAAGATATTTCTTTTGACTATTCACCCTAATAAAATTTTGCCACCATATCGAACTTAAAACCCAATACTATGTGTATATAAGTTAACAATAATTTTTTACAAATAAGAAATAGACAAGAATCTATTTGCAAAAATAATAATTGTACTTATGTCCTCATCAGTATATTTATAACATAATGAACTTCAACTAAATCTACAGTGTGATTCTAAAGCTTAGATAAGTGCATTTAGAGAGTATTTTAGCCTTTGTGATCTATGAATTGAAGGTCAATCTAAGTATTCGTAGTTGTATTTATAGTTGTACAATCCCCACATAAAATTTGAAATACATAAAAAGAAATTACACCGTTTGGTAAATTATCATCATATCTTGAATAGGTAAAGTGTCTTCCCATTCAGTTGACAGTGATTAATTGTAAACTAAAAATCTGGTAGAATAGACAAAGGAAGGTGGAGTAGGTTCATAAAGGAAGGCAAAAGTGTGAAAGTGAAGTCCAAAAGGTGACTAAAAAGCAGGTGGAATTGGCAAGGTAAGGCAGCGTAGTAAGTCAGCATAGTAAAATCACAGACTAAACGTGGCATAAGTTTAAGTGGCGAAAGTATGAAAAAGAAGGCAACGTCTCACAAAGCAGGAGGATTAGACGACATAAACAGGCCCAACACAAATTCATAACAACCACATTTGTATATGTGTGTGGTGTCACAGACTTTTAATATCCACGCACAAAATTACACATCATGATTTCAATAATTCATGACTGCCATTCACAAAGGATTTTAAATAACCCAGTATAGTGTCAAAACATTAGTGGCATCTATGTCTTTTGTCATTATATTCCAAACAAGCAGCTTTATATGCAAAAACAGCAGAAAGTCTATATTTATTTAGTTGCCCCGAAGTCAATGTTCTAGCTCTTAATCACCTAGTATATAATATAGGTAGATATCATTCTGTCCTTTTGTTCAAAATGAGTTACATGTAGCTTTGTAGCCATGTACTTGAGCTAAAAACAATTCTTCCCTTAATTTTCTTGAGTAGTGGTAGCTTTTGTAGTAAAAAATAAGCCACTCTGACTATCTAATCACAAATAATTCCTGACTAAAAGCACTTTAGCTACCACAAAGTGATTTCAATGCCATAGTAACCACTTGCTGAAATGTTGGACTTGAAGAAAAAAAAAAGCATTTCTAAGAAATTACCACACAGTTTTGAGCCTAATCCTAACTTACTGCTGTAGTAGCCGTAAAAGCTGACCTCCAAGCAAACAAAAAAATGAGGGTCAACAATGACACACATAAGTCCACACATAATATTAAAAAAAACAAATATCCTTAGTTCTCAATTGTGTTACTAATCAAGGTGGTATAGGAAGATGTTCCGGTATGGGTGGGTTCAAAGAGTATGTGTTTGTAGTTTACAGGTATTAATGGGAAACCTGATATTTATGGATTGTGCCCCCCAAAAATTATGGGAGGTTCCAGCTCACGGAGCTCCACCTTTCCTACGCCACTGTAATGATAGAGTCTTGCTAGCTTCACTCACTCACTAACAAGACTTTTGTTGTAGTTGATGCTCTTTACTATTTAGGCTAGCTGCGCCTACTGTCATGCTTCTTAATTTGTAACATTCATGACAATGCCACTGTATCACTGTTTGCAAATTGGTATTTTAGTCTTCTTGTGCAAAAAAGCTAAAACATGCAAGTCCAATGCCAACTTGAGCTATAGCATTACTTATAAAAGTAATGACTTAATGAGTGATCTTCCCATTATACACAAATATACATCACATCATTAATCCTTACCTCCTATGTCAGAAAAACTTCCTTCAGTCTCTATCATTTGGTCCAAGTTAAATCGAGCCACATAAAAGGTATCCCGCCTATTCAATAAACTTATTGTAGATATAGAGGAGTTAGTGGATCCAGTAAAAGGTATTCGTGACAATGCATCAGACTTGTTTCTTCCAATATAAACGACACATGTTCCATTAGTACTTGACACACATGTGATAGACTCCAGACAAATAGAGAGTATGACTTCTGTAATGGAATTGTTCATTGTAGTGCTACCAGCTATACCACAAAAACACAAAGTATGAACAAAAATGGATGTGACTAAAGATAATATTATATGATACATAGTAATAGGGAACAACAAGTGAAGCAAGAGAGATGTACATATTTAAAGAGAATAATTGAATATCATGTATGTATATAGTGTATGTTACTAGCATATAATGTATATCATATATAATGTTGGTTAGTGATATAAATACTTCAAAAAGCATTATACATGTAAACACAACAAGTAGATAAATTCCATACCATAAAATACACCTCGTGTTACTATGCAATTTCTCTCATCATTGAAATATATTAAGAACTGACCTATAGCATCGGTCTGGTTAGAAGAGCTGGTCCCTAGATCATTGTTACTCGCAATGATTTCTATGAAATATTTGTCATATACACGTTCCTGTGGAACAATGATTTCCTCTGTGCACTGCATCTCACTTGTACAACTGCTATTTAATATATTGATTACATTAAAGGACGCATCCTCTAGTTGTACAGTATATGTAATTTCCAATCCTGGACATTGCAATGGACCCTAAAAATATTAACCGTGTGTTAGTTACTGATATTAGGAGAGAAGCACAGTGAAGCAAGTCATGGTGTACAAATTCAAGTGAATTATTAATACATGTATGTGCATTAACATACGTATGACATACCAATAGAGTATGTGGCGGTAGTTGGAACTTATAAGAAACCTTTTGCTATTTACATAGCTTTAGATAGTTTGTTTGCTATTGCACATTGTAATAAAATCATATGTCTACGACATATAATATTTTCAACATCAGCTTAAAGTTAAAATTAACAGTCAAAATTTACTAATCACTCTCTTAAATCATTCAACAGTTTGCTAATTGAAAAAAAAAATTGTGGCTATAATCTATCATCAATCGCAGTAAATACTATGTTAAAGAAGTTAATATCAAGATTTTATATTTTTACATTTCCCCAATCAGATTAATGCAAATGTGATAATGCTGCTTCAATTTTACTTGACTTGTGTTGATGAAATTATGAGTTCTAAGTAATCCATAAAAAAACAAGTATATAGATCAGATAAATTCTAAGAAAGTGAAATAATAATAGCTCTAATAGTTGGCTATGCACTGGTAGTTTGAATTAAACAACCATTCATGTGCCCTCCCCTGAGTGAAGGATACACTTCTTGACTTGTGTCAAGTAAGAAAAAGATTCATGGGCACATAGTGTTATGGCATGAATTGTTAGCTACTGTTCATTCTCTGCATGCAGCAGATGCTGTTTATCAGAAGAATAGTGATGCTAACTTTTGTACAAAGAAGCAAATTCCTACAGATCACAGTATTGACAATCTGGGTTCCACCAAGTTAAAGCTAGGTAGACCACAAGAGATGGAAAGAACAAAAGCATTTTTGGAAGTGGCTAAATATTTAAAAGAAAAATGATGATGAACAGATTATAGTGAGTGACCATATAGCAAAATGGAATCCATTATAGCTGATTCTGGCTATTAGGTTTATGGCAGAGTGTATAAGCAATCCAAGAATAAATAGCATTTTGGTACTTAAATAGTCATAACTCATGTTGATGGTAAATCCAGTATTGTAATATTCTCTGTTGCTTGTGGCGATTGTTGGGGATCAGGGTGTATCTACTCAACCGAAATACTTGATGATGAAACTCAATAAATTGAACTACAGTAGCTAAGGAAAACATTTGATTTAGTATTTTATCATCAAAACTATTTTTAACAATTTGCATGAGTATTTTAATCATAACAACTGGATCAAAGTATAATGAATTGTATTCAATGCATTAACGGTTTAGCATTGTTTAGGTGTTTCCCATCAAGGGATTCCTTTGAACTTTTAGTATGTTAGAACAACTTGGTGTACCAAAATCTTGTGAGAAACCTTTCTTGCAATTTGTTTCGGTTTGACCTTTTTTTTCCCCTTAAAATAACTGGACTACAATAAAATATGCACATCAAAATATGATGTGGTGGATTCCCAGCAATAGTGGAATCCACTCACAAGAACTTCAGACAGTTTGTTTAGGATGTATCCATGTCGTTATCTGTTTGGTCAGTATCCCATGTTCACCTACAGTTCTCAAATATGTCTCAGTCATCTATTTACACTATATTTTACATTCCTTTAGTCCAGAACAGTTCTGTATATATGTGGCTGTTCTGCTCTTTCTGGGCAGTCTGTCTTTTTGGTTACAACTCACAAGCTAAACTGTTTAACCAGAAAACTTGGGTGACTAGCTACGTCGGTTACAGGCGGGTCCTCAACCACGACAACCTCCACGTACTAGGACTCGAGTGACAACTCAGGTGGCAGCGAACAATTTCTACCACATATGATAATGAATTATGATAAAACAAGTAACTCATCTGCTGATATAAATTGAGCAGCAAAGGTCACATAATCAGCAGCTATGAACAAAAAAGTGTGATCATTTGTTTTAGTATAGTTAAAGCTCAGAGAAATAATCACATCACACCTACCCCAAAATACTGTAATTCTCTAACTCACGCAAATGACTTAATATCAAAGTGGCTGATTGACCTGTAATCTGAATGAAAAAATTTTTTTTAAATATTTTTCATGCAGAACTAATGTACAGCTAGAAACTTCGTACACAAGGCATAAAATGGTTACTCAAAATCTAAGGTGACAGGCTATAGGAAAATAGACCACTTCACTCAATAATTGAAAAATGAGCTATTGTTATTTTTAAAAAGTACAAAAATTTTTCCATTTAAATGGTCTTTAAATATATTCAAAATGGCTTCCTAGGGCAAGTTATGAAGGCTGGAAGAGGACAGCCTGAGGTAAGCGTAATAGACTCAAACTGCTTTGCAGGTCTGTATCTTGAAATGATTTTGTGCGTAAAGTGGTCTGTTTTCCTATAACCTGCCACGGAAAATTGTGGTATTAGGGATTAATAGCATAATTGAAGTAAGAAAAATTTTAAAAGGCAAAGCCTAGTGAAATTTCTTGCTACACGAGTGTGATTAATCAAATACCAACTACAGCCAAAGAAGACAATTCATTTCTGCAGTTAAAAAAACTATAATCTCAAAATATTTTTTTTGCTAATGAAAAATTTTCATTCCGGTTCTGCTATGATTCATACTTCTTATCATTGTTAAATAGCATTGCCTAGGAAAATTCGCCATGGTATTACTTAGCAGATAAATGAGTAGCGAGGTAGCGAAAAGATTGGCGTGACCAATCAGATCATATTTTCAGTTTTCCAATGCTATGGTATTTCAAAATAATAGCACACTGTTTGTATTAAAATGACTCAGCCATGGTATTAAATAATTTATTCATGTTTTTGAAAATTTATTTTTGTATCCACTGTAATCTAGGCAAATAATTAGTATTTCTACTTACCTTGTTCTTCCAAACTACATTTATTTTAGAGAGTTGTAGGTTTCGATTAAATACAGGTGTCACAGATGTAATGTCAATATCTTCTAATTCTAAACACAAATATCAACAATTTATTAAAAGTTTCCAGTATTCAATGACATAAATACATCACTATAGGCATGAAACTGCCAGTATTTCATTGAGTTGCACAACACAATGGTTATTGAGACTGCACATCTAGTGTGTTAGCAAGCCAGTTAGTCTTATTTGTGAGCATGTATGCATGTACACAATATAAGCATTAAACCTTATATAGTAGAAGAATTGTCTTCATTGGTTTAGCACAAATTATGATGACATGAGCATGGTCTAAATTTAAAGGAGTGCTCCATTAATGCTAGGAAATAAAATTGGCTAATTAATCTGAAAAACTGCTAAAGATGCTGAGCATATAGCCAAGACCACCGAAGTTGTAAGACGAAATATGATCAACCAAGGGCCAATTTTTCTCTTCACATGAATAATTTGATCCAGAAGCGGAAAACGGAGTATACATTCTAGAGTATGGAGGACCTCTGTATTTCCATTCAACAGCTTCTGGGTGGATTAGACACTTGCCAGGGTTTATCAGCGACTCAGTTAATTGCCTTCTGTATGGAAGACTCCTTTACTGAACAACTTAGACATGAATGGGAAGTCTTCTCTGTGGATATTGTCAATCCACCAACCTCAGAAGAAGTGCTAGGGTTCCTGAAGAAAATGATGGCTAACTTATCCGTTACAGCCAAGTCATCTTCTAACAGTCATCCCTCCTCGATCTCTCATGCCAAAACAATATCCAGCAAACCTAAAGGACAGGTCTTCAAGATTGAAGAAAAAAAGAACCTCTCCTGTACCTTGTGCAAGGGAGAGTTGCATGGTTTTGGACTTTGTCCTACATTCAAGTCGTGGGACCAGCAGAAGAGGTACAACCACATCAAGTCAATCAACGCTTGCTTTAATTGTCTTCATCCCGAGCATACAAGCCGAGACTGTCACAGCAAATACAAGTGCCGAGAGTGTAATCTCAATCACCATACCCTTTTGCATCGTGACAAGACTCACACTTTACCAGATAACAAATCATCCTCTAATTTGGCTGACCCTGGATTTGGCAAGAACACCACAATTGAAATTTTACTTGGGGTAGGAGCTTGCAACAGAGCCTCTTGTGTTGAACATGTCAAAACAGAGGAGCCAGCTATCAGCTTGTGCAAAACCATTTTCGGCTGGACTATCAGTGGAGAGTTTAGGAATCAGACCAATGCTGCTAGCGACGATCCTTCCACTGGACTTGTTCTCTCAGTCACCCCTGCAAAGTTCAAAGAAACAGACCAACTCCTGCAACGTCTGTGGGAGCGGGAGGAAACTACTGAGTCATCTGCGGTAACCCAGTACTTGGATGAATATGTCCGTTTGCCATCTGGGAGATATCAAGTCTCACTTCTGTGGAAGTCCCCAGAATGTCGTGAATTGGGTGAATCAAGATCTCAGGCCCGCAGACTATTTCTTAAAAATGAGAGGGCACTCTTTAGGATGGACAAATTAAAAGATTTCAATCAAGTCCTGGAAGAGTATGAAACCATGGGACATGCCGAAAAGGTGCCCCAAAAGGATTTGTCAAAGCCAGAACAACGAACGTATTATCTACCAATGCATGGTATTTTCAAGTCCTCATCATGTACCACAAAACTTCGCATTGTATTTGATGTTAGTGCCAAGTCATCCATTGGATCATCACTAAATGATCTCCTATTGCCAGGACCATCATTATATCCAATGATCACCTCTATTGTTATCAAATTTAGAAGTCATCAGATTGCCATCTCTAGTGACATATCGAAAATATTTCGGGAAGTTGTCCTTAACCTTGAACATAAAGATTACCATCGATTTCGGCGGAACTCACAAGGAGCCATAGAAGACTGGAGAATGGTCAGACTGACCTTTGGTGTCAGTAGTTGGCAAGTCAGGTCTTACAACAAATAGCCAAAGATCATGCATCTGATTATCCTGAAGCCTCATCTGTTGTCTCGACCAATTTCTATGTTGATGACTGTTTGTCAGGTGCCAATACAGTTGAGCAAGCCCTCTAACTCCAACAAGACCTCTTCTCCATGCTACAGAAAGGTGGCATGCTCTTGAGAAGTGGAGATCAAACTCCAAAGAATTTCTTTCAGCCATTCCAGAAAAATACCGAGAAAAGGAACCCATTATGTCTATCTCTGGGGAGCAAGAGCTAGGCTTGAAGGCCTTGGGTATTCACTGGAATACCGAAACAGACCAGCTGTCTATTTCCATCCCTGACTTTAATGAATCTACCCCAACCAAGAGGACCATAGCTTCCATCATTTCCAAGATTTATGACGCTCTTGGTTGGATCTCTCCTGATGTGGTAAAAGTCAAAATACTACTACAGGATGTATGAAGACCAGTAGAAACTGGGATGATCCAGTAGAAGAGCCTCTACTTCCCCTTCAGAAGCTAACTGTACCACGTCTGGAGCTGTCAGGAGCGGTCATTTTGACCAAGATTGCTAGTTCTGCTGCCAAGGACTTGGACATTTCAACTAACGAGGTATACCTATGGACAGACTCCACTATTGTTCTAGCATGGTTGCGCAAACATCCCTCTACTTTGAAATCGTATGTGAGTCATCGTGTCTCTGCTATACTAGAACTATTACCTTCAACTATCTGGAGACACATAGCAATCCAAAAGATCATTGTCCCGAGGACTGTCTCCGAAGGAGCTCAAAACTTTTGGAGTCAAAAAAAGCTCAGTAGAAATTGTTCAGTTTGCCAGAGAGCATATCGTCAGCCTCAGAGACAGCTTATGGGTGAATTGCCGGCTAATCGTGTTGATATATCTCTACTTTTCACTGCTGTTGGGGTGGATATGGCCGGTGTCACAGTAAATACTGTCGCCCGGAAATTCTGTCGCAGCGGCGGCAAAATTTACTAGTTAAAATTGTCGCTCCCGGTCAATTTTGTCGCTTGTAGAAAGCGTGACATTTAGTTCCTAGTATTTTGTCCAGCATGGATCAGCAAGAATATGATCTCCTTTGTGAGTATATGAGAAGGAAAGAATTTCCCACCACTATAAGTAAGAACAAGAGAGATTCCTTGTAGGAAGAGCAAACAATTTGAAGTTATGGAGGATGGACCGTTATATTTCAAAGACAAGAAGAACAACAAGAAATTA
>WLWI01004811.1_pt1 | contig 11361 bp, 4 predicted proteins | sample 6701501 | NCBI WGS metagenome assembly WLWI01 (sample SAMN12718690, study PRJNA515312) | sponge metagenome | isolation source: marine sponge | host: Mycale hentscheli | place: New Zealand: South Island, Marlborough, Capsize Point | collected 2014-11-01
TTACACAAATTATTGATACGTTGGCATCTTCATTAAATGGCATTGAATGTGAAATAGCAAGTGATCCTGCAGCTATAAAATAGAATTAAAATATTCACTCAATGGAAATTTTCATGTTCACCGGTTTAACATATCTTCATATATGTGGGGGAACTGCCACCAGAATGCAACAACTAGACAGTTTATCAAGCTGTTTAAATGCTTTTCCACAGCCCAAACACAGAGGTTCAAATCTATGCTTAAAGTTTGCAGAAATTTAGATTTACTGAATAGCAAGAAGTTATACTGAAGGTTGCTTGCACTGCCAAGTCTTCATATATGTCTGAGCAGCACAAGCTAAGTGAGTGATGACATGGCACAAAAGTAATGGTGTTAATTGGATGTGTAGGAATATATATTAAGTGATGAATGTAATATTAGTGATAGCTAATTACAGAACATAATGTTTAGTGTTCTTGTAGAGAGTGTGGTGGTTATACTACAATATACAAACTCAATATTCTACAAAATATTATATTCAACTCACGTTCTGAGAAGAATGTCCCACTGTAAGTAATAGGAGTACCAGTACTAACACATTCCACACTGATGGCTCTGTTGGCATCAAACATTAAACTAGTCCAATAGTTTATCACAAGTGCATCAATAGACATATCAATGAAATAATCTTCAGAATCTGTCAGCATTACTCCAGCTAGACTGAATGTGGCTACATTATCACCACATATAAAACAAAATGGAGCTGTAGTGTTGACAACTCCTACAGAGACTGAACCAAATGGAATTGACAAAGTTGCATTCTCCTGACAATGCTGAGCTGTTCCTGCACATAATACAATTGCTGACAGAGTATAAACATAATGTTTAAGGAAACAATAGCTACAATGTGAAATTCATCATTGTAGTATCTGTAAGCAACAATATACTTTTTATAGTGTTTCAGTATCTGACATATTGTTCAAGCATCCATTTTTGAATGGTCATGTTACTACCTGCAACCAAACACAATTTCACCTTGTGTTTCCTTCATTTTAGGGCCAGTTATGTCTGACTACAATAACAAAATACTTTATAGTATATTTTGTAAAGTTTTCTTTAGTTTACATGCTAGTTGACAAAATTCTATAATGAATAATACTTTCAGTCATCTTTATTGTGTATTAGTGTTAATGAAAGTGAAGTTCTCGTGTGCCTTTAATGAACAATTATATGAAGCACAGAAAAATTAAAAATGCAAGTCACTTAAATGGAACTAGTTCTGAGTAATTATTCTAGTACACTCATAAACTTTAGTAATATATGAGTTGGCAACCAATTGCACACAATAAATATTGGCCTTGGTAGTTGTGACGTGCAACCAACATACAAAAATACACAAAAAATGTAGAAAATTTTGAATGAGAAGAAGACACAATAGCATCTAAATTTGTTTTAGAACTTATAACTTGTAGCTACTGAAATATTCAGCCTTTCTTGACTGTAACATGATAAAACAAAAGAAAGATGACCTTTCAAATCATTTTGTGTTGTGCATATTTCCATATATTATGAATATTGACTTGTATATTAGCTAAATTTTATATTTATGCTGAATAACAAAATGGTCTCAAAGGTATGTTAATGAAATTTAAGTAGTATATATTACAGCCCTCTTGTAAAACATAGTGTTTTAAAGTTAAGGCCTCGTGAGGTGTTTACGTTAAGGTTCTAAATTATCTCACTTTAAGTCAATTGCTTGTCATTTTAATAGCAAACTATAACTTTTATGTACTTATTATTGCTTCTTAATAATGAAAAAAATTAATCTAGCTACATAGAAAGGCTTACCTCGCAGAAACTGTCCTGGCATAATGATCAGAACGAAAAATAATCGCACTACATATAGAAATCTAGCCATAATGTTCACCACTGTATAATATCTATTTCAACAGACCCGTCAATGCTTTAAGCGCCACGGTACCGCTATATTAGTTGTAGGATTCATTATAACGTGCGCTATATAGAGTTGAAACGTGAAATTATTAGGTTGATTTTATTTATTTGAAACCAACGAATTCTTCATGTATACTTTCATTGTTATTTTTATTCTAAGTAAATTGAGTTACCCTAGGCCTGCCTACCATTATACTGCATTGTGTAATTATTATTATGTCACTACATAAATACAGACATCTGTTGTTGTGTTATTGGTTACCTTCACTAAGATTTTAAATAAACTTTTAAAGATTTTACTTTTCAATGGGTCAGCTAATTAAGCTTTAAAATTCATTATGAATACACTATAAAATCTTTCTGATTCTAAAAACAACATGACATCATGTGACTTTTATTCTAGGAAGAACAAACAACTAATACCAATTTCGTTTGATTGAATTATCTACTTTTTCATCATTTATTTAAAAATAATGAAGGAAAAAAAGATAAATAAGATAAACAATAACTTTTAAAGAGCATTAGAGGTGAGTATAAGCCTATAGAATACTAGGATTCGTTATAGTTAAGTTTACATTACAAAAGTGTTATAAGTGGTCAAATATCAGTATTTAATTCCTTTTATTTCTCTAGATCACATGTATTGTACAGACAGTTTAAATAATCATATTATGAACATTTTGAAGGTAGTAATGTAGTATTATAATTTAGACTAAAGTTTTTGGAACGATCATATATTTCATAATCTATTGCAAGCAGGCTATTCATTAATTATTTAAAAGTTTGTTGTATGTATAAAGTTTGTGTAAGTTCTACAATTAGTGAGTGTGCCTTTCTTATTTCTTACAATAATTAAAATTAAACATTGTGAATTCCTTAAGCGATTGAATTATTTTCACATTACCTCTTATCTCATCATTAATACCATCTCTCTATTGCATGAATCGCTAGAAATGTCATTTCAATACAATGCTTGATTCAAAGGAGAGCTGATGATCTCATTATCATATTTTTCTTCAGTGAAATTATTTTCAGGGTTGTTTTTATATGAAATGAGTATTTCAGGTAATTTATTGATATTTTCTGAAGTAAAATATTTGGGACAAAACTGTTTTTGTTTAATAAGTCATAGTCATGTATTTAGCTTATCATATTTCTTTAGGTTTTCTTACATGTTTTGGTAGCTGCTATAAAATAGTGGCAGTAATCATATAAAATATCACCGCACCCTCTAAAGAGTTCTACATGTGAACTCGTTAACTTTGAGAAGTCAGAGTACACATCTGAAACTTCCATTTCTCCTTCATTTAATTTCTCACTCAAGACTTCCTGTTATTGTCAACTCCTTTCCTCACTCTCTATCCATTCTAAACTAACACTCTTCACCACTACCCTTTCATTTCCAATCCATCACTTCCCCTCACTCTGTCTCCTTATTGACCTTTTCACCTCTCTTATGCCTCACAAACTGCTTTTCAATGGACAAACATTACGCCAATATCCTTAGAGTTTGCAATTTACTTGCAAGTTTGTAAATTAATTGTCAGTGGGCTACATTAAAGGGTTATATAAACACTACATAGCAAGGAAATGCTGGGTTTGATTCTAGTGTCTAACTTGTAATACTATTATAATATCTAATTTTATCACTGATAGTATTCAACAGATGTTGTTGTATTTGTATTAATCTTATGGTTATATTGAAAGCAAGAGAAGAATATTAAAAAAAGGACTAAGGAAGAAAAAATTGAAGAAAATAGCAGTAAATTATTCTCAAATTCAATTCTCTACTCAAAAGCTTAAAACAGTTAGTTTTGAAGCCATACACGAAATTTATTCTGAACTGAAATCACTCTCTTACCCTTATCTGCTCCTGGATATGATACCCTATTTCAAAGAAAATATTGCTGTTTTTTTAGATCACGTTATCTTTTTTTTTTTTAATGTCACTGTTTTTAGGTTATTGCTAGATTGAACAGTGCTTCAGAATAATTGTTTATCATAATAATATGATGTTTACAAAATACAATTTTTGGGGATTCATGGCTCATAGCACATACACACTTACAAAACACACATCAACCTATATGTATTCAATTTGTTTATATAAGAGTTATTTGGGTTTGCACTATTTCATCATTCCAGTTATTTGAGTAAACTTAGTATGAAGAGGTGCTGAGTATGTAAAAGCTTAAGTAAAAGCCACATTCCTGGGTTCCTTACAACACTATTAATGGTCCTGGACAATAATTGGCCTGCTAATCTAGACATGAATAAAATTACATATAATTGTTCAGTCCTTTTCGGAAAATATCTAGTTGAATAAAACCTATAACATTATTGTCAATTTGTGGCCATAATTATTGCACATTCTAATTATGTTCAAGAATAAAGTTATGGGTTTTTTTGCATTATAGTCCATACATATACAATGACTTTCATAACAGTCCAAATTCTGGAGGCACAGTCAAAATTGCTGAGAATGTAAACAAAATTAAATGGGGTGTGGCCTAAATTCCTTCATGCAAAGAAAAGTTGGCACTCAAGCTTGATCTATAATAATGATTGATATGCCTCATGCACACGACAAATTCACCATTATGAGGATGAGGATCGAACATAGGTGCTAACTTTTATAGAATTACAACTACAACAATAACAATTTTGGACTTTAATAAACATTCCATTAAACAAAGTTTTTAGCTATGCACAATTTCATATATAGGTCAGTTATGTTTCTGGTCAGTTAAAAGAGATGCAGATTTCTTACACTTTGAAAAAAGTCAGTAAAAGTGGATTCATAGCTGATGATAATGGTGGCATCATCTGCAGCATTTTAATAGATAGTGACTACTACCTGTGAAGTCAGCTGAAGTTTTGGTAATGCTACTAGATCAGTGGAGTCAAAATACAAATTGAAACCAACTAAGTAAATAAAAATAAATACTAAGTAAAATCACTTTTCCTACAACCAGTGAAAACAGGAACAAGCAATGAAATTATTTTAGTTAATGGGTTGGACAATGTTAAAAGCTAACTCATAATTTAAGAAAATGTAAGAATTAATTCACATCAAAATAATTAAAATTATAATTTTTTATAAGATAAATTTTGAGGCTAAAGTATGATAGTTTTGTACTTATTGTTACAGGGTATTCTAAAATTAGCTGAGATTACTATTTCAAAGCATATTAGCTAATAGGTACTTCGTAATAATGTGAAAAAAAAGTTTTATTCTTTTATCTTGTTTTCACGTATTTTCTTCTAAAACAGACTATACAACAACTCATAGTATTTATGTAGACATTAATTCATTTTTTGATGTTAATAATAAAATTGACATAATGTATAATCACAAAGGTTTTATAAAAATTAGCTAAGTAAGAACACTTACCTGAAGTTTTCTTTCATAGTGAAAAGTGTCAAGTACCTCACTACAGAGAGGTTGCTAAACAACCAATGGTGGTTACAAAAATTAACAGTTTAGCACTGCTAAAATATTTGTATGTAATAGTAACAACATACTGCCGTAATTTTGGGAGATACGTTGTTATTTTTTGGCTTATGGTGTAATGTTTACAAAATATATTATTTTGGGATTAATGGCCCATAACACTTAATGCGTAACAATAAACAGATATTGGGATTATATGAACAATACAACATAAAACCATTTGTATTTTATTATTACATTATAGTAGTTTAGTTATGTATACTACAGCTATCCTAAAGTTGTCCCAATCAATTGGGTAGTGTGGAAGAGTTGCTTGGACATGATATGACTTAGTACAATGCATAAAAATGATTGGTACTAATAGGGCATATATCTTGGTGGTTCTTTCTTTCCAAGATATCTAATAAACATGAATGGAAATTTACTTATAAATCATATTTGTGTAGGCTATAAAATAATTTGTAACTAGAAGAGTATTTTGCTTTCAGCTGATACAGCCTTATGCAATATCTAACCTGATCACTCTTGCAGTTTTGAAAAAATTATCATGACATTTCTGATTCCCTTGCAGTCATAATCGTTCGTCACAATATTTTCACACACTTTTTTTTTATCTTAGCAGGATAGTTGTACTATCCGTGAAATCTCTTTCCTCGCACTCTTTCTTAGTTCTTAGCATTATAGTTTTACAGTCCAACACACAGTACAAGATACTGATAAAGAAATAGAGGCTAAGAGATCTGTACATTATAAAATACTATATACTATCTCAAGGGACATGCAAATTGTTCATAAGTAAACTCAATGTCATTATTAAAAATACATGTACTTCAATTTCTAATTATTTGGTATGTAGTAATTATCAAGCAAATAATATACAAACGCTGTAGTTAATTACGAGGGAACTATTTAAAAAAATTGTAAAGAATCAGTTTGTATTATCTAAAATACAATTCTAGCTAACAATTATTTAATATTTTCTAGGTAACAATAACAAAATCTGGAATTCCGAGTTTTTAGCACCAAAGCCTCAGTCTTGCTTTTGAGCTCAGTGTCCAGTAATTTATTTATTTTTGATTATGATATAAATAATAGTCATGGGGATTCTAACTACAATTTTCATCTTGTTAAAAAAAATACAATGTTTTTATATTTATAGTATTTATAAAGAAATGTGTTACAATTTAATTATATTAAGGAACTTGAAGAATTCAGCAATATACAGTAAAAGAATAAACATAGTGAGGTGATACGCAAGTTAAAATATCTGAATAGTTACATGATGATTAGACTACAAATTATTTTAACTTCATAAATAATGAATGGATACAATCAAACTATTATATATCATAAATCCGAAAACTATAATGAAATATCTTCACCAATCAGTTATATTTTCTGCAATAAATAAAAATCATGAATATATAATTATTTTAATACTATTATTAACATTATTGTTATAATTTAATACAACATTGTAATAAACATAATTTTCCTTAAAGTAGTTTAGAACAAAATTTACAATTTTATTTCTAAGGAACAAGTTAATGTTATAAACTAGTAACATTCATCAAGCAAACTGGGCAGATTTACTGGAATCATTATCTATAGTGAGAGAATGTGGGAATTCTATGTTGTACACCATGCGATGCTGAGCACATACTGCTGAATTCTTGCTTTATCGAAAACACCAAGTAACTTATTTTGACAAATTACAAGGTATACAAATTAAGTTTAGGGGAATTAATACATTTTATTAATACATTTATCTATTTGTATTTGACTGTAATTATACTTACTTTGCGGAATTGCTCCATATACGATAGTATCTGTAATTAGCTATAAGTCCAATGGAATAAGAGATGATAATGATTATAAATGCTCCAATAATTGCAAAAGCAGGTATTGCCCCGGAATGAGCTGCAAACATAATGATAAAAATGTAACTTCCTATGTCCACTAAATTAATTCTGCTTGATATGTGGTCAAACGAAATAGGGTTAGTAGTACAATGTCCGGATTAGTAAACATTTTTATATACACAAGTCAGCTAATCAATTTTAATAAATTAAAATTAATCTGTTTTAGTCATTATTCAGTTGTTGTACTATTTCCCCTCAAATCACTGCGTCATAATCTGAGCAAAATTACTTTTGCAGTAAAATAAACAAACATTTATGGCTAATTTATGTTAAAAGGAACATTAATTATTTGTTTATGGAAAGGAGTACAATCAAATATCATGTAGCATACTTCTATACTTACTCACTTAACACTTATATCGTACATTTTATTGCAACATAATAATCTACATTAATGGAGCCAACAGTGTTGGTTATTGTGCAAGAGTATCTTCCTTGAGCTTTAGCAGTTACATTCAACCAAGTCAGCATGGAAGTATTGACATCACCAGACAATGAAGAATTGATGGTAAGACCAATATAAGCTGCAGTATTGAGTGGAATTTCATTGAGTGTCCAAGTCGCATTGGGTGAAGGCAGTCCAATGTAACTGCAGTTCAAAGCAAATACCCCACACATTGTTGTCTCAACATGTTCTGTAGTACTTTCAGCATAAATAATACAGAGTTAAGGAATAATGGACCCCAAACTCTGTTTATAATAATACTAATGAATTGGATGAAGTCTAGTGAATATAAATTGATTAGCATTTTTATGATGTTTTAAAGCAACTAATTCTTTCAGTTAATTTATTCATATGCATACAAAATAGAATGTCAGTTGTTCAAACTTCTTTTATTCGAACACTTTACTTAACTAAACACCGTAAATCTATAAATAGTAGAACTTGCAAACAATAAGAATTAATTGACTGTGCTCCTTCATTAGTGCTTTTATAATAAAATTTCGAATGTGTTCGGTTATCAGAACACATCTTGGTCCCAACAAGCCCGGATAGCTAACATTCTATGATACTATGATGTGAAACATTGAGTCAACTATGTTAAGAATATTACCACATGTTGGCTTGTCCTTACCATAATGAAATTTATTTTAATTATATTCATTGGGAAAATATTAAGTTTCTATATGCACTAATTGCAGGTTTCTAAATAACAATATTTATTAATAACATTTTTTAAAGTGACTATGTTGTAACAAATGTTTTCGATTTTTTTTACTTGAGGGTAATTAGTATTGTGTTGTACATTGTGAAGTAAATCTTATAAATTAGGAGTGTATATTAACTCTTTCAATATTTGCACTCCATTATTAATAACAATATTGACAAATAATTCGATTTTTTTTAAAGAATTATATACATAGGTTCCTGTGAATCAAGATAAAGTATGTATAAATTATTAGCATTTGTATGTGGCCTAAATTTAATAAAAAAATTTTTTTATGTTTCTACAATTTAACTAACCATAAGAGAAATATTGACATACTACTCTAAACTATTTCAAGCTACAGTATATGTTATACTCAAGGAAGATCAACTAACATGATAAACATGTTGTACTTTAAGTTAAAGTACATCAGAAATGAACTAACTTTATATGAATCACAAAAGGTTCGAATACTTAACGCTACACACCACTAGCTATAAAATACAAAATCATTACCACCAAAGGAATAATTTATTGGCAGGTATCAATATAGCTCGAGCAATGAAAACAATAGATGTGATAGCTGTCTTCAAAAGAGAAGAAGCTAAACCGGCCAGAGACACTCACCCGTTTATGGTTACAACGTGCCTATAGAGTATGTTACCCTCAGATGCTGATACATGGAGCTGAAGCTACGAATTTTCTCAATAATCAGCTCGAAATTAAATATGGACTATAAAAGCTGAGTAAGTTCATACCTAAGTCAAAGGTTAATTGTCAGTAACCTCCATAATCAGAGCATGACAGACAGACAGATAGACTGACAGACATATAGACGGACATACAGACAGACAGATAGACAGACGGATAGACAATAAGACAGGATAACTACTATATCACTCTCGCGTATGCGCACTGAAAAAAATGTAAATCTAACTTTATATAGCAGAATACGGTATATTTAATCCAAAGAATAGAAGATAGAGTAATTGTTATTCACCACTTACAATGTACTATTAAGTCAAATGTTGCTACAGGAACTTCTGGTACTACTGGAACAATACAATTATAGGTTCCTGCCTGGTGTCAGGTGACTCTAGTAATCTTTAAAGTTGTCAGTACTTTATTACTTGTACTAATATTACTGTCTATAGAGCTAATATCACTGCCATTTGGAGCCTTCCTCTGTGGAGTGCCTCGAAAATGCTGATTTTGATTTTACAAGTAATAGATTCATTGACATCTTCATTAAATAGCATCATTTGTGAAAATATTAAGTTGTCCTCCAGTTTTAAAATTACATAGAATTCAAGACATTCATCAAATTAAACACAACACAAATATATGCATAAGCATATTATACAATTATTTTATTTGCGACTTCATGCTGATGTTTTATATACATGTATTTCAATCACGTTAGATATGAGATTTTTTTATAATTTTTGTTAAGTGTTTGGGAAACCTAAAAATAACATCTTCAACTTCAATTTATTGAAGTAAAACAGAAACAGGGAAATAGAAGAGACAAGTACAACAGATATAACAGAAGAATAGAGAGGCATATGAACTCAAACTCATTGGAATAACAAGCATGATGAGCATGAGTAACTTAATTTATATTTTTTAATTTGAATAATGAAATATTAATTAACCTGTTTAATTTAAAGCACCGAGTGCTATATTATTATTGGTATGCCTGAGTTTGATTCATTTAAGTGAAGAAATTTAGCTTATTTACTTGGTAGTAGATCTCTTAGACTACAATGCATATAGCTGTAACAGTGATTTTAATGGCAGTTTCACAGTTTTTGCTTATCAACATCAATAAAACTGTGTGCATGTAACCTAATGAACAAATGTTCTAATATTATTAATAATGGAAAAATTATAATACAATGTTCAAACCAATGTATTGTATTTCCTTTCAGTTACAAGATCACACTCATGGTATTTTGCTCACTTCCAGCAAAAAAACTTTACTACTCCCACAAGGAATATTTCCTTCCAGCTTAGCTCATTATTGACAACTTCCAGTTTCTCATACTCTTCAACCAGAAAAATGGTGAAAAACATTATGCTATGACATTCATTTTCTGATACAGTAGAAGCCATAAAGATTCATACAGAGCAGCATAGCTGTGTACATAATTTCTAAATTTTCAAATTGCAAGTTACCTAATTAAATGAGTTGCAAAGCATTTGTTTGTGTGTGTGCACTTTATGTACATACTATTTGTTGTACATACAATTCGCACACCAAGCAATTGTTATAATAACAGTACCCCTTTTTGGTCAACCTTTGCTGACCTTTAGGTGCTAATTAAGTTCTTTATAATTTTATGTCATTAGTACACCTGTATTTAAATACAAATTTATATCTGGTGTATCAAGGTGTAGAAGACACAAAAAATAAAATAAAATTTGAATTATATCAATACTATCTCATCATTTTTTGTAACCATTACAAGTCAAACATTTTGGCTCTGAGATCTTTCCTCAGTGACATTGAAACTCATAAAATAAAATGATTTGCTAGGTAGCTTATAGTTAAAGCTTGATTCATTAGCAGAAACACGAATAGTATATACCATATTTTTAATGTTTGTAGTAATAATACAATTCCCAAATTGTCAAATCAAAAACATGTAGTTACCTTATTTTTTTTTGTTATCTTTCTTCAAGAAGTGCACATAGATTGCATTGAACACTGTCAGGGACTCCCCCCCCCCCCCCCTGCCCAGAAGAGCCGGAGATGGCAGTAGTGACAGGAAGTTCTATCCTATATTATGACTTAACCACTCAGTCTCATTTCAATGATTGTATGGCTTGACACATCTACACATTGATTTGCCTTTTTGTCCCCTTAGCTCAAATGAAAAGTTCATGCTCAATAATGTCAAAC
>WLWI01004813.1_pt1 | contig 11360 bp, 5 predicted proteins | sample 6701501 | NCBI WGS metagenome assembly WLWI01 (sample SAMN12718690, study PRJNA515312) | sponge metagenome | isolation source: marine sponge | host: Mycale hentscheli | place: New Zealand: South Island, Marlborough, Capsize Point | collected 2014-11-01
TATAGTGGGCGGATTCCGTAAACATTTAAATATACGCGTTTGCGAATTATGCCAGTTTGACGTCCTCTTCCAGGGGTGTTTATGATTTTACTCTCCACCACACAACTTGCACAGGCCATGTTTTACTTGCTACAACAGTGACACAGTTTTCTTCGTTCATTGTTACCGGGCAGTACACTTCAAGTTTAGTGCAGTAACTATACATCTTGGCAAGCAGATCCGGAAATCAAACTAAAATTCCCAGTTATCTTACTGGAAAAATTTTTCGGACTACTTACTACATGAACGCTTGACTGCATTGTAGCAGTTAGATTAACTACCTGGAAGACTTTAAGTGAAGATATACTGTAAGATGAACAATTATATTCAGCTTTGAATAGATTGCTACTTACTAGCTAACTAGGATACTAATCAACTTGAAGGAAAACTACTGTAGTTAATGCCTGAAACTATAAGTCTAATAAGTAAAGTTTTAAATCTATAGATTGTACATTTGTGCTCATTAACTTATCCACGTAACAGTTCAAGAGCAGTAAATAAAGTGTCTTTCTTTCTTATTTGTAACAGCAAGAGTGCACTATTTCATAATTAACAATATGGCTTAATAAAGTTGGTACACATCAGTATATTATTTATACAATACTACCACAAATCACTTTTTATGCTGTAATGCAAAGTAAAACTGTATGTATATTGTTATCATATATTAATGTCAAAATTATTGGACATGGATAGAAATACAAACAATAGTATCTACAATGTTAATAGTCTATAATAGTTAAAGTGCAGTAGATAAAATAAAATATTATATTGATGAGATTTCATGGTATTTGGGTAATGGTAGTTCATGGTATGAAGGAGTGTTGATGCAATCTCTACTGTTCAACACCTTGTAAACTTTTACTCTGGATCTCTTGTGCAAAAACATTAGCAGTGAGGCACATAGAATGCCTACAAATACAACATTGATATTGCAACTTAGTTACTTTCAGTTGACAAATTTAATGGTAGATTTGAAAGACAGCACATGATTGAGCAATTACATTATGCAATTAAATTTTTAATTACAACTCGCTACTAACATTGTTCTTATATGTATTTTTTTAACTATACAATGCATGTAAATTCAAAATGTAAGTCATTGTATTCACTTACCAATGAGAATGGTGAACCCAATGATGATTATGGCTATTAGAGGAATCACATATGAGACCTGTGTGACGGAATATACATGAAGCTAATACAATGTAAAGACAGGAAAATGATAATTATTACCAGTAAGTAGTTGAGTGAATGCAACGTGTTTTGAGTGGACAAATCTGTAGATAACATGAAAAAATTAAATAAAACAATAAATGTGTAAGATCTAATAATGTAGATAGTGTAATACAGTGGCAAACTGATTTTGTTGTAAATTATTTTCACATTTCTAATTAAAGCCAATAGTGTTAGAACTACATTTCAGGAGTCACTGTATCAAGTCACAGTGCACATATTGACCGATTTTGTGTGCTAATAAGCTTAGTCCTATAACACTCTATCTTAAAAGTTCTCTTGCTAGTGGTGTAGTTTTGTTAATTTGATCAATATCCTTATTGGAAGCTATTTTAATGGACTTATTGGTTGAAGCTGATAAGCAACCTTGATATGAATGTTGAACAGCAACAAAAAAATAAAATAACAAAAAACAAAATGATAAAAATATAGCAAATTTGGGAAGAACTGTTACTGCACATTGTGACATGAAATGGAGTAGTGCTACTAAAAGCATGGGAAAATAACTGATCAAATAGTAGTGGATAGTGTAAAGTGTTGTGGACTTTTTTGTTAAACTTTTCAATATACAAAAAAAAACATTACCTTCGCTTGATAGCTCCTCTTGACAATCATCTATGCCATTATATAGAAAAATAAAATACAGGGTAAGTATTAGATTGCAAATTTCCCCAGTTGTGTTTAGCTAAAGCAGAAATAAAATACAATAAAATATTAGATTGTGAGCACAAAAAAAAAAAAAAAAATGATATCACAAATAGAGCCATCTTCTCTCTTCTCAGTACTTGTCATTTTTAAAAATAAAAAATAAGGGACGAGGGAAAATTGTAGTGCATAATGATACATAGTATTATTCATTGCATACCTGAGGTAGGTAATGTACTGTTGATGTTCAGGATCCACTTCCTGGCCAAATATGTGCCTGTAAAGGAGGATATGGGACCCAGTTTCTGTGTGAGAAGCTCCAGCAGTCTGCTTGTGTGTCCTCCTCCATGATCTGATCCATAGGCATATAAGCTGAGGTTATTATCTACCTTCAGCACCCGAGATTTGTTGAATATCACTGAACTGTTCAATGTAGAGCTCTGCAATGAAAATACTTGATTATAATGAGCATACTTGACAAAATGAGTCATCATTTAATACAAAAAAAAAGAAAGAAGAAGTCTTAGGACCTGGAGCCAGGAACTACAATGATTTAGAAAAAAAGCAACATTATTTTTAGCTGCATAAGATATTATGTTTTTGATCATAATCAATATTTGTGCAGAATGTATAAAGTGATTCACAACCTGCTGTAGTTATTCTTGGTGGGGGTCGTTATCCCCCCCTGTAACTCAATATCACTGAACACTTAGGATATCTATTTGTTTGAATTGCTACTATCCACATGCAATAATATTTCATTGACATCAGATATGCATGAATCAGATACCAACTATTTCTCTGAGGAATTGTGCCTGGAATTGATACAGTTATACCATAAATTTACAGGCAAACAAAGTTATGTATTACTTTATTTTCTTATTTTTGGGGTCTAGTTTTAAAAAGTAAATATATATATATAATATAGTGGCATTCGAATTGAGTAGAGTATTCATTTATACAGTCATATCATAGAAATTTACAGGCAAACAAAAGGAATGTCTTTCGGGGTCTAGAAAAAGCAAATTATATACGTTGGCATTAGATTTGCCAACCAATCACCCTTAACTCACAAGTATGACGGTGCTGATCACCACATTGTTGGGTATATGGAGTGTCCATTGAACTGGTTCACGATTGGATAGCACCAGAACTAGAGGCCTTCTGTCATTACCAAGGCCCACATTCACAAATACCTCCACGGTTCTCGTTGGATGGTGATATGCTGTTTGATAGCTGTCTGCCTTGTATATGCCTAGGACATGGACAGAGTAGGCACAGTTGTGGCTGGATGAACAGCTATAGATGCTGTCTTGGACAGGCTTCTCTGCATAAAAGGGTTTCCCAATAGCGTTTGCATTGTTGACTTCCAAGTTGCAGTTGTTGTTAATGCTCACTAAAAAAATCAAAGAAAACAAAGAACAGTGATGAATGGTCCATAAATTATTTTTTAAGTGGCGATTGGGAGGAATTTGTAAAGTAATAGACATGAAAAAAATGAACATTTAATAGTTGCCATATAAATTAGTTATAGTTTAAGCTTCATAGCAGCTATTGTATTAGAATCTTGTTAGCTGTGCCTGGAATTTTGCTACTATTGGAAAAGCCATTCACAGATTAATATGACAATAGCTATGGTTAGCTAACATTCACAGAAGTAGAGCCATAACTATTCAAACCACTCGAGCGCGCTCAGCCTGTAACTACTACATAAATAAAACTTACTAGAAAGGGAAACGTAAGTCAGCAACAACAGCAGCGGCTGGTAAACCATTTTTAGGTTTGCACTTCTCCCGAACTACGCTTGCAAAGAGGAACGCTTTTATCTAACATCTTCATCCCACACACCTATATGTATATACTCTTCCGCACGCGCGCAGTGCGCAAAGATTTGCATTGACGGCGGCTGCTGTTATGTTGGCAACTTTTGTTGGTGCGCTTGTGTTAGAGTGCCAATGGAAGGCGAACTGGCACTTCAATACAATATAATAATTTGGCGAATTTGAAGTGATCTATTCTGTATTAAGATATGCTGAGGATCACAACTACTCCGTGGCAGGTATTCATCTCATCATTTTATAAGTTGCTGGATTAGAGAGTGGTGTGTTTTGTGTTGTGCAGATTGAGATGTGATGTGTAGTATTTATTTGTTTGTGTGTTTGTTTGTTATGATATGCACTCACTCACTCTCAACATGCAGAACTATGTTGGACATTTTCAAAGAAGTGCAATCATGAAAATCTCATTAGCAGATACAACTCGTGCAGTAAATTATTTTACAATAGGAGTTGGGTGGTGTTGCCATGACGTGTATATGATTACCTGTGAGATTCCATGATCCCCTTATATTCATGTATGTGTGGATGATTTCCTCCTTAACTAAGCTTCCTTGATAGTCAGGTGTTGGTTTCATGTTGACTGCTATGCACCCATACTAAATCTTCCGTGACTTGTTTGGTTAGTTGTACTAGAGCAGTTGAATTGTAGTAGTTGAAAATTGAAAGTGGATGTCACCCTCCCCTCCCTCCCGGCTTGCTCTATAAAAACATTCTAGTGAGGACACTGCTTAAAAATGTGACTCTTGTGAAAGAATTTAAAAAAATTTATTTTAAATATTTAAATTGAGCTGAGTGAACTGGTGAAATCAAGTGATTAATAAGCATTTTCTTGAGCAGGCAGTGCATTCTCTTGGTGGCTGGCCAGTAGGAGAATGAAGTGTCAGAATAAGCTGTTAGTGTACATACATAATGTGTTTTGTATGAGCTTAAGAATGACCAGAAATTAAATACGTATTATGCTTTTTTATTTCCAATCAAACATACAATGAACCATATTATCACCTGGAAGGATGAAGTATCCTAACGTAATAACCCTACATAATGACCAAGAACATCACTGATAGTGGGAAAAGCTAATTCCGGTTTAGCACCTGTGGGGCAACGGTTATTGGACACAGTTCAGTACATTGTGAACGAGCACATTTCACTTTCCATTTAACTGGACTATGTGGCTATGTTGAAGGGCATCATATTATACATGCCATAAGCTTCTATAGAGCCGGATCCATTGGGTGAACACCATCAGTGTTGTTTATTCTATTGGTTACAGCTTTGTCCTAAGGGACTTTTTTTTTTTTATACGGTGTCCTCCATGTTGTTTACCCTTGTTCCTGGGTCCTTGAAATTCCTGCTGCCTAACTGGTTATTTTAAGACCCATGAACTGATCACTAAGCCATATTCCATGCATGAACAACCTCAAGAATAACTGGATATTCAATGCAAAGCAAATTGCTAATAAGCTCATTTTAGATTTTATGGATTTCTTTGTAATATGTGGATTAATATATTTAATGTAATACTTGAACACTTGAGGAGGATACATGCATACACACATAAGCTCACACACATATGCTCACATGCACATGTGCGCACAGACAAATGTGCTCACAGATTAATATGCACGCACACATACTTTGCTCTGGAAGTATTTAATGAATATCTTTGATGATTTCAAAGGTGGAAAGCAAAAGTTTGTATGGAAGATTTATGTTCCTGGCTTCACTGTGTCATCTATTGCACCAATAGTGTATTCAGTGGCTGTGTGTGTGTGTATGTGCGTGTGTGTGTGTATGTGTGTGTGTGTGTGTAGCTGCGCCACTTGGCGGCAGTGCTGCCTGTGCGAGTGCGTCTCCTGAGTAAAGCAGTGAGCACCGAAGAGGATCGCTACATCCAGACGAGTCCTTTACCCACCATGTACTTCCAGGATGCCATGTTTCGCTTGCCCGTGCCACATCTGGACAAGACTCTGGAGCGCTACTTGGCAGCGTTGGAGCCTGTGGCTACGAGTGAGGAGGCCTTTCTCACCACAAAGGGAGTAGCAGAGGATATAATGACCAAGAAGATGCTTAATAGTATGTCACTATTGGAGGGTTTTGTTGGTGGACGTTCGGCTGGGTTATTGGGGAGGTTGGGGGTGGGATTGATTTTCTGCAAGTATTTTAGGCCACATGAGGGGCACTTTTTCATAGATCTCACTAAACCCCCATGTGTGGTTCTCTCTCTCTCTCTTTCGTTCTTGTTGTTTCCTCAGTATTTAATGTAAAGAGGTTGTCAAAGATGTGATTCATTGCCTTTCGGCTCATTTACTGTACAGTCAATTACTTTTAGTAGTAATCTGTTGATGAGATTTACAACTGTAGATACGTACATTGTAATGTATTGAAATGTGCAGTGCCTCCAGGTCTAGTTCAAATGACTGTGTGTACATTGACTAAAGTGGGGATTTTCTTGAAGTTGAACTGGTGAGGATTCACTGAAGTGGTTTGTTGGTCCTGTCTGGTTGTCTCATATTTGCAATGTTTGTCATAGTCTGTCTTTATCCTAATGAATGTGACGGCTTTGCTCTTTAATTAGAGAATTCCAGTGATTACATCAGTTATAATTCATTAATAATGAGGAGGCTAGCAGTCTATTTTGTTTCAGTGGTCAGTGCGGGAATTTCGAATGTGCCCTTAGGCACTGGAACTCATTGTATTAATTATTCATAGATGTCAGTATGCAGTATTATTGTCTTTGGCAATAGAAGAACTAAATTATCCGACCCTATTGCTTTACCACTTAATTATTGTCTTTATTTTTCTTTTTAGGGGGAAGGGGTTGTCTGTTTATAGCAGATCTTAGAACATAGCTGATGTAGTTTTTGTATTGTGGCAGAGGAACTTTAAACTGCTTTGGTCCTTCAGAGAGGGACACTGTTAACTTAGTGCCCTTGCCTTGAGGGCAGGGACACTTAGTGTCCCTCTAATTGTGCTTAGTGTCCCTCCGATTGAATTGTTAGGAGGAGTCACTATGTTCTAAATCAGTTAAGCGCTGCACAGCCGTCGTGAACCACCATTTTTAGGGTCCCTTATGCCTGAAGTAGCACCCTCGCTGCACTCGGGACGCTACAGCCTAGGGCCTTCAGGACCCTAAAAACGGTAGTTCCCTTTGAGGCAGCGCCTAACTATTATTTAAAGACTGCAGCATTCTAACATTATTTAACTGGAATACTCCATGAGTTGGTTCAAATAGGTCTTTATTAAAAAAAACAACAACGTTTTGTTTGGGGTGGGGGGAGGGAGGGAGGGAATCTTAAAATTAACAAGTCCACCACTTCCTACTATACATATACAATCAAGTTGGGAATCATTGAGAGTACAGTAGTTAGCAGGAAATTAAGGAGAAACATTTTCTATGTAGTTCACTTCATGTTGTGATATGATGCCCAAACTGAAAGCTATAGTACTATAGCAGTAGATGTATGTACAACTAGTACTGACTAATGTAGTGCGAGCTTTATGCTGTAAGTAAGATTCAACCTCAGCATCATACTGTGCAAGTTGGGGGAAGCTGGAATGTTAGTGGAGGAAGATGAAGCTGTGTTTTTTTTTGTTTTTGTTTTTTTTTTTGCTAGCAGGGCCAGTCGAAGTTAAATCATTTGAAATGTGAGAAACAGTTATGGAAAACCACATGACTTACCTTAGTTGCACTATTGTAATTACACTTGGTGCAAATTATCGTATACTCTTTTCTATCATACCGGGGGTTTAATTTTTAACTTCATGAATTGTTGAAGTTAATACTGAGAGCGTTGGTCTGGAAGGTTCTCCCAGGTGATTGGTTTACAATGTTTGTGTGTTTGTGTAGTTCAGTGTATTGTGTAGTTAATGGAGCCAACAGGCTACAGTAATGGGGAGACACTATGCTGGAGTGTGTCTGGTCCCCCCCCTTCCCAGTTACCCTGTTAGTGGAGCCAGCAGGCTACAAGTAATGTGTTAGTGGAGCCAGTTCCAGTATGGTATCCGTTTATTGTTTATTGAAGCCTCATGATGTCAGGAAATAATACCTTTCTAGAGACAGGATGGAGTAGTGTCATTATGACCTCCACTTTATTGGGACTATGTAATACTGTACATGTGCATTCCCTGGAGTTTCCCTTTCTTCTGTTCCTCCTGGTGCCTGTCTGATTATTTTATAGGTGAGTAGTACAGACTTGCAGCATTATTTTGCCCGGGCTAAGAAGATGTAGTTCAGTATATTTATTCCTAAAAATTCAAACATGTAGTGCTTGATCATTAATTTTAGCTAATGAACGATGGAATTACTTTTCCCCCTTAATTTTCCCTGAGTAATGGTTGCTTCTGTAGATAAGCCAAGGAGCAGTAGCTCCTGAAATTACATATGGTAAAGGGTTTCAATGCCAGTAACTACTCACCTACATTCTTTTTTTTTTTTTTAACTTGGGAAAAAAAAAGGCAGCAACAAGCATGACTGGAGGAAAGCTGAGGGAAAAAAGTCAGATTTATAATGGTATTCATTAGCCAAACAATATTTGTAGCACTCAACATTTCCATAGTATATACACACACACACACACACACAAGTATTCTTTTTGTGACTGGTCTATTGGACAATGGATTTTCGAATAGAACAATACTGTTGCATAGGGCAACCACTATGACCTACCACGACTATTAATAGAGAGTTAACTTTGGTAAGTTTGTAAGACTTAACTGCATTCCCAAAACATTCAGAGGAAAAATAATTAAATAGCCTTGGATGGTACTGGTAATGATCGACGAACAAATATATTTATTTAGTGGAGTATGAGATGGGGTTGAACACCAAATGAACACAAAAATGTGAAGATACATATTTTCCAACATTATAATATAAGCAAAAGAAAAAATTTTTTTTCTGATTTTCTATTGTTTGCTCCCTTCGCTAGCTACCAATAACATATACATGTATACATAAGTATTGTATGTGTAGAAAAAGTTTAAAATTATAATGGCTGATTTTCTGCCTATACTTCAATCATTGAACTGATCATCCTGTGTATGAGTTTTATAATGGCGTCGTGATTACTTAATAAACTTGTAACCAAAAGTTATGAAGAGTTGGTGTGCTAATTTGCTGCAATGAGTATTTTAGTTGTAGTTGTGTATACCAGTTGATTTGCAGAGAATTAATTGCAACTCGTTTATTAGTAGATGTATTTTCTGTACAGTTTAAAATAGATAGAAAAGAAAGAGAGAGGTATGTACATCTAATGAGTAAAAGAAGGCTGAGAAAGAAATTGTGAAGTGAAATATTAGCAGAGTAAAAAAAATTCTACGGATGAAAGGAATATTTGAAGAAATTTTTTTTTCCATTGGTCTGTTGAGAGTGAGACTGTAGCTAAGGCTACGACAGTCTAGACAAAGAATATTCTTTATCTACACTGTTTTACCCCTAGCTGTGACAGTCAAGGTCTGGTGAAGAAGATGTCACGGGGACAGTCCAAGGAATAGGAAATAGTGAAATGGTTGACTCTAGGGAATGTAAATAAACTACAGTAAGTTGTTAATCTAGCTAAGTGGTTTCTAGGGCTGTAGAAGGCGCAAAAGCTTTAGCTTCCAAACCTCCATCACCCACACACACACGCACCCACACACACACCCCCCCCCCCCCCCCCCCCCCCCCCCCCCCCCCCCCCCGCCCCCCCCCCCCACACACACACACACACACCCACACACACACACCCCACACCCCCGGCCCAACCCTGATTTACTGTACATGTGTTCTGACCATCCATCAATCCATGGACAATTAGTCGGTCCCTAATTCATACCTACACCCGATTTATTGTGGCAGAGTTTAAAAAGTATCATCCCAGAATAATGTTTTATTAACCTGTACATCCAATCTTAACAACCTTTCAGTCCCCCCCCCCCCCAACCTTATCTCTAGATCTGACATCTGGTAGGTTAGCTACAACACTTATACATGTACAGAGTGGTAACACTTTCCTGCATTACTTCCTAGAACTGACACACACTTGTGTACTTATCAACTTTTGCTTCTGTAACTCAGTCATACGAATTTTTATAAGTTGCACCAGTGATTGTGCTAACTTTTACACACTATTCTGTATTGTAATCCTTAAAGTTACATATGCCATGGTAAGTTACTGTTTATTGTAACACATTCCAATTAAAGCCACCCATGATGAACTGATAAACAAAAAGCATTGCGATTTTATCTAAAAGAAGTATACAGCATAAGTGCCAAAACATCATTTGGGGTAAGTGTTTATTGTTTATTCGTTTGCACTGTTATTATTTGAAGGTTATTTTAACAACATTCCACATGGAGTAAGGTCAACACATGTTGCAGCTCAACTTTGGACTTTGGCACGTTCCATGTATGTATCACACTCATTATGGAAGTACAGGATTTCACAGAATCAGGCTGAGGTAGTAGTAGTAGTAGTAGTAGTAGCAGCAGCAGCCTTGTAATGATTTCATAGTGGTTAGTAAGACGGCGGTTCAATTTCTCTGCAGTTGTGGAATGTCATTACTTTTACATACAGTATCTGTCATTTTAAAAACAAATTCTTCCGCTAATCAGCATATGCATCAATCCATCTCCCTTCCGATAAACACATGCACACACACACATGCTCACACACACATGCTCACACACACACACACACACACAAACATGCTCACACACACATGCTCACACACACATGCTCACACACACATGCTCACACACACACACACATGCTCACACACACACACACACACACATGCTCACACACGCACACACACACACACGTTACCAGTGCACATAGAGCCACTCACAAGGTAGGTGTGGGTCAACATATTCTCATAATTAGATCACTGTAAGGTGTGAGGTATATGTTCTCTGTTTGGACCCGTCCTATCAGAGAGACGCTGTTCTTTCTTGTGCCACACAAGTTAATTAGTAAAACTCCTCAACTTCCATATGCAAGAGCCTCTGGTATTCTTGTTTACCATTAGTAAGTGAAACTGGGGACTTATTGTGGTGGTTTAATGCTGCAAGTGTGCAGGTGTTGGTAGGTAGTAAATGGTGTTCAGTTGTTGGCATTGGTTCTTTGTGAATGAATACGGTGTCTCGGGACAGAGTGTAGTCTTCTTTAGAGGAACCTCGGACCTCTGGTTCACCATTGTTTAAATGGGGATTGGAGGGAGAGAGTTTGTGGTGGATGAAATACTGTGAGTTCTTCATAGTGGATGCGCTGCTGCACTCTTGGTCACGACTTGCCTTCCTTAGCATGGTGTCAGTCAGTACCTGGGAGATTCCCTCTGCTGATACATTCATACATGATAGCAGTCTCTGCGAACATGGAGTGCCTGATAGCAGTCTCTGTGAACATGGAGTGCCTGATAGCAGTCTCTGTGGACATAGAGTGCCTGATAGCAGTCTCTGTGGACATAGAGTGCCTGATAGCAGTCTCTGTGGACATGGAGTGCATGATAGCAGTCTCTGTGAACATGGAGTGCCTGATAGCAGTCTCTGTGGACATAGAGTGCCTGATAGCAGTCTCTGTGAACATGGAGTGCATGATAGCAGTCTCTGTGAACATGGAGTGC
>WLWI01004814.1_pt1 | contig 11360 bp, 9 predicted proteins | sample 6701501 | NCBI WGS metagenome assembly WLWI01 (sample SAMN12718690, study PRJNA515312) | sponge metagenome | isolation source: marine sponge | host: Mycale hentscheli | place: New Zealand: South Island, Marlborough, Capsize Point | collected 2014-11-01
GCTTGTCAGTGCCATCCTCGTCGAGATTGACGATGAATGGAGCAATGCCGACAAGCGATATATCGTGTGGAACGACGATAATGACTCAACCTAAATCAAAGTTACAGACGTAGGGTTGCACAATCTGTACCGGAAGGAAGAGACGACACAGACACGAAGACTATATTAAGCTTGAATTTTACTTTTTGACCGACTAGCAAAGGTAATTTGGTAGTTATTTCTGCTGAGCATAGAAAGCCGGGCTGCGGCGCGTTTATTTACAGGTATTGACGATACTGTAACGCGCTAAAGCACCGGCTGTTTTATTAGGATTCTGGATCGATGAATACACATAACGCCGGATCCACTATGATCAATACTGTCAGCAGCACCGCAGTAGTCACATGCGTTGTTCCCAGCCTCAGGGCCCTGCTTGGTGTATTAAGAGATCACCGAAAAGCATTTTGGCATCGCACTTATACCTAACGCATGTGCTTGGTACCCCCCCTTCCTCCAGCACTAAGCTTTCTCAACACCTCACCGAATCCACAAAGCCTTTAATCGGCTTTACAAGCTTTATTACGAAAAATCCATCCAAAATTTTCCCTAAACTTTGGATAGATAACGCGCTATAATTATGCCTCCAGCTACCCAGCTTGGAGTTTTGTGTTACCCCAAAGCCACTTTTTATTTGGCCTTAAGGGCGACTTGTTAGCTACCGCTCGTCGTGCTTGCTCTGCCATCTTTAGTTGCAGTTTGATTGAGGCACCCGGGGAACCGACTATGTGTCGTACATTTTGATAGCGGCTGCCTCTTTCTTTAAAAGGTCATTGTACTTAATCCGCACAGATTGATAGACTATAGTAACTCAGTGGGAACTTTGGAAATTACACCCTTGACTTCATTTCCGACATGCTTTGAAATGAAGATTAGTTTTTATTTAAAAGGAAAGTATTCCCATGTTAACTGAAACAACTAGCAAGCCAATTCTTGGCTCGGGCTTTTCTGGTATAAAGTCCGTTGCTCTGGGCGCGAAAAATATCGCTGTCGCTCATCCAGTCATAACAACAGCTGTAGCGGTATGGTTGGGAACGACACTTTACTGGGTACTAAAAACCAAAAAACTCAGAAAACAAGTCAAAAGTGCCACAGCTTAATTCGTTTGTGGGCTAGACTTAATCCCTGATCGACTATTGTACGGATAATAGCTACTCGTGATGAGCACTTCTTGCCCATGCGTGTTACTAAACGCCTATCCGAACGTCCGCATTACCAAGTAAAACAATATCGTGAAAGATAACGCTACTCCTCCCATTTCGATCGAAGATAACGTGACGCCCCCTGCTCCGATCAGAGATAACGTTACTCCTCCTACTCCGATCAGAGACTGGCTTAGAAGACAGCGCCCTTGGATTATTATGTTGTTGTTGATTATCGTGCTGATTTTCGTGTTTTTCTGGAATCGCACCGTTATTACGATTGAGCCGGGTGAGGCTGGTGTGTTATTCCGGCGTTTCAGTGGCACCGAAATCGACCACGTATATAGTGAGGGCCTACATTTATTCAGTCCACTGGACAATGTGTATATCTACGAAGTGCGGAAAATGGTGGCTTATCATGAGTTCGACGTCATCTCAAACAAGGGCCTATCAGTTCATCTATCACTGGCGACTCGTTATCGCCCAGAATATGTTCTACTGGGTATTTTGCATCAGCGTATTGGACCGGATTATTTACAACGAGTTATTCTGCCACAGATCGAATCGGTCATGCGTAAACAACTCGGTAGCTATACTGCTGAGCAAATCTACACCAATGAGGCTGGTCTACTGACCAATGCTATTTTGACGGCACTTGATGAAGTCGGGCGCAACTACGTAGAAGTGGAAGACATAATCATCCGTAGCATTACCTTACCGCCCCAAATTGTCATTGCGATTGAAGACAAACTGCGTCAGGAAGAATTTATGAAATCCTATGAATTTCGCATCGAGACTTCGAAAAAAGAAGCTGAACGTTTGAAGATAGAAGCCGGTGGTATCAAAGATTATCATCGCATTGTTGATCAATCTCTGACCGAGTCCATCCTACGCCATAAGGGCATCGACGCTACATTAGCACTGGCCAGTTCCCCTAATGCGAAGGTGGTGGTGGTTGGTAGCGGCAAGGACGGTCTACCTATCATATTGAATACTGGCTCGGATGCTGTGGCATCCGTCGCCGCCGAGCCACCCGCAACCAAGACTCAGCAAACACCTGTCAAAAGCACCACTGGTACTACGCCGATTATGCAATATCCACCAGTAATTCATGGTTCTAATAACTAGCCATGAAGCGTATTATTTTATTGCCGATCGGCTTAATAGTGTTGGCAATGGTATTGACCTCTGCCGGCCACCCTGATTTCAGTGCTATGGCGGAGCGTCGCTTAGTTTATGCAAGGCAAGCTCAAGGCGATATCGAAATTGTGGCATTTAAAACCCCCAATGAGCAACCATTCATAAACGGCGTGTTACTCGCCGCTGAACAAATTAATAACCGCCCAGGAAAACTGCTAGGGCGGAAACTAAAGGTTCATATTGAGACAGAAGGCGATTCTTTTAAGCAAAGCAAAGCAACACTAAGGGGTATTGTTGCTAACCCAAGAATAACCGCTGTCCTAGGCCATCCTCGATCAGACATTGCCGTTCCAGCCTCAATGATGTACGAGCTGGGCCAGATGGTGTTTCTCTCAGCTTTCGCCATCGCCGAAACACTGACCGGACATAATTTCCAATACGTATTTCGTATGGCACCAGGCGCTCAGGTCATGGCCAGCCAATTCGCCGATATCGCCGCAAACCTAGGTTATCGTAAGGTTGTCCTTCTCTATGGTCGCAGTAGCATCAACCGAGAGCTCGCTTTTCGGTTTGAGGACGCTGCTATCGAACAAGACATCCACGTCATCAAACGCGTGTCGTTCTTTGACAAAGAAACGAATCATCGTCCCGTCATCTCTCAATTTAGTAACGAAGATTTTGATGCTGTGTTCATCGCCTCATCCAGTGCTGCCGGGGGTGTAATGGTTCGTCAGCTACGTGAAATGGGAGTTGAACAACCAATTATCGGCAATAGCGACCTAGCGCGCGCCAATTATTATGACACTGCGGGTGAAGCTGCGAACAATACAGTTGTGCCAACCCTGCTTCACCGCACTCGAGGGCTAACCAAAGCTAACCAGAATTTTATCCAGCAGTATCAGGCTCGATATCATCATCCGCCTAATCACAACGCGGCGCAGGGCTATGATAGTATGACATTACTCGCTTCTGCTATTGAACGTGCAGGCTCCACCCTACCTCCATTGCTAGCATCAACCTTACATTACATGCCAGCGTGGGCAGGCGTTACTGGTATTCATGCGTTTGACGACTCAGGCGAGATACTCGGCAAGCGGTATGTTTTCAGTGTCTGGCGCGATGGGGAATTACACGAGTTGCCAGCTATCCATGTGCCGTACTTATTACAACGATTTGCCAAGTCTGTGGAAGAACAGCACGGCACCAAGATTACTGATTTTTCACAGCGGTTTGGCCGGCGTCTACATGATGATGACCATAAACTTTATTTGTTGGAGTTAGCTTATGAACTGCTACGTTTTCAGCGTCTCGGAATTATTTATGAGAACACCAAACACGGACGCAAGGCGGCTAATCTCGCCTTAATTAAATCCGTTGCATCCAAAAAGGACTTCGACGTTATCGAATGTGAAATTCCGTTTTCACTACTTAAAGAGGCACAGGTAACGCAGTCCTTGATCGACTGTTACGGTAAATTATCATTAAAGATAGATGCACTATTAGTCTCTGATTACCCATATAGTGATTCCAACTTGATAAAACATCTAAATGAAGGACTGGCATTTTACAAAATACCGGCGATTGCGATTGCCAATCGCAATAGCGATCCAAACGTCAGTGTTCTATTGACAAAACGTTCAGACATTAAACAACACAACGCTGAGGCTATGCGTGTCTATAACGGTTTATTGCGGGGCCTTAAGGTACATGAACTTTCCGATCGACTACAGGGCTTACCTGAGATATCATTAAACCTAGCCGCTCTACAACATTCTGGTTTGTCAGACCGCCCCTTTCTTAAACTCTCAGCCGACGGCTATCATCACTCTGATGGGCTATTTGTCCTACCTGGTGAAAAGCCGTGATTCTATTTTGGCAGCGATTAGTGTTGTTCACTTTACTGCTACTTGCGGGTTCAGCAGTACAATCGGCAAACAGCAAAGAAACCAATCATTTATACTTTGGCATTGAGCAAAACCGCCTACCCTATAGCCATGTAATTGAGGATATCAAAGCCGAAGGAATACTAGTAGACACATTGCTGACAATTTGTGAGGCTATTGATGCAGAGTGTCACTTTGTGGGCGGCAAACCCGATCAATTGTTACAAGCGCTGCAAACCTATCAACTCGATGCGATGTTGGTGATCGACGCTGTCGTATTGCCGGAAATCGATAAGCTACAACTCACCAGCCCGTTATGCCGTATCAGACCAGCCTTTCTACAGCGCAGATCATACTCCACTATCGAGGGCATCATTCACAGCGCTATTATTGGCGTTCAGCAAGACTCGCTACTGCATCTTTACTTATTGGATGAGTATGATGGCAACGCCGCACTGAGGGCTTATTCTTTATTGGAAAACGGCTTATTTGATTTGACTTTCGGGCGTATTGACGCCTTATTTGCTGATGAGGCATTCTTTCAGGCCCATAAATCACAAATCGCAAAAAGCATGCCAACATCCACCACTATTCAGGTCAGTGAATTAGACTTGTCTGTTGGTGCCATGTCTGTGGCTGTTCGTCAGAACAACAAGACATTATACAGGGCACTTGAGAAGGCCATAAAAAACTTAAGCGGTGTTCCTCTCCCAGATTGTGTCGGTACGGTTGATAGTCGACATGAGTCACCGGCAACAAATATAACCAGCCCTAGTGGTTAAACGTACTGGATCCATGACTATAAATTTTCCTACTACCCGCACCCAAGCACGTCAGCTGCCCGTCTTAGCAACAATAATCCTATTCTTGTTATCGTTTTGTAGCAATGTGGCCATGTCTGCAACATATGACGCCGAACCACTCGCCCTTAACTCGAGCCAAGACCAGGGTGTTGGCAATATGTCAGTTAAACTGGAGCGGGTTGTAGAACAACGGAAACAAAGTCATCTTGACCTAAAAGGTATCGGTAGAGTCAATTCATCTGAAACCATTAAAAAGCTGCAACAAGAATTAGAAACCCTCGCAAGAGATGCACGCACCAACAAAGCCGAACTGCAAGTGCAAAAATCCCTCATCGAAGATAACTCTGTACGGCTATATAACATCCTTATAAAGATCAGTAATGCCGTCGACGCCATTCAACCGGAAGAAAGTGAAGGGCTGCTAGATAAAAAAACGAATGCGGAAGCTAGGGCAGCACTACTAGGTGACCATAGCGTGCAGCTGGAGCAACTATGGGCGTTACTATTGTTAGCACTCGTATTTACCGCCCCACTGGCCTTCTCCCTAATTAACAATGGCCGGCTGCACCGCAAGAATATATTGCTCAACGTTACTGTCCTATTGCTTGCCTATCTGATACTCGGGTTTGGTTTGACGTATGGCGTCACAAATATGGGGTGGATCGGCAGCCCAATCTATTTACCCGGAGATGCCGCCCTGTCAGGAATGCACAAACTGTCGATTGGGTTCATGCTACACCAAACCGCATTAGTGGTATGCGCTGGGTTGTTTATCCATACTACTATTAACCAACACTTCTCCAGCACAGTACAACTATTGCTGGCGCTATTTATCGCGACCTTGCTGATTCCCATCTTCAGCCACGGACTATGGGCTGAGCAGCTCATCCCTGAGAATCATGGCTGGTTACATGGGCTCGGGTTTATCGATGATTCTAAGATTACCACTATGGGTTTGGTCGCTGCTTGGTTTGCTGCCACTATGCAACGGCGACTAGGGCCTGTTAGATCGAACAAAGCCCCTGCTGGCGGCCCGGTTTATTCTGTTCGTACCGCATTACTGTTCTACCTTGTCTGGCTAGGGTTCGCTGTTGGCAGCAGTGTATCCATTACCGAGATTTCGATTAGTCATATAGCATTAAACATGCTACTCGCAGCAGCGGCAGGTGGCCTCAGCGTGTTTATACAAGGAAGATTTTTCTATCCTAGCCAAGACAACAACTCTATCGACCATGTACCAGGAGGGTTCATCAGCGGTTTAGTCGCAATAGCTGCTTGTGTCCAAAGTGTCACCTCCGTTGAAGCCTTGCTCATTGGCGCATTTGCTGGATTCCTATATCGTTTAGCCCTTACTCCATTAAGTCGCTTCTTAGGTCAACAAACGGGACACGCTCCTTGCGCCGAGCTGATCGTTGTCCAACTTGTTGCTGGCATTTGGGGGCTGTTATGTATTGGCCTATTCGGCACAATCGGTCACTTCACGTTTCTCAATATGAGCCAGTTAATAGGCCAACTAAAAGGCATCGGCATCGCGTTGATATACAGCTCTATTATGGCAATGCTGGCAGCTTTCCTACTTACTCAGCGCACAAAGACCAGAACACAAGCCGACTAAACGGAGACCTGCAGTGAAGATTCTGGAATTCATGGCGCAGGAAACAGCGGTGTCAAAGCAGCGGGTACTATCGCTCGCCATGGTATCTGGTGTTACTAATAGCTTGTTATTGGTGATCATCAATCAAGCCGCCACTAAACTTCAGGATGGTGTGGTAGAAAAACAACTGCTTTTTCAATACTTGCTCGCCTTTCTCCTATTTATCTTTGCTCAACGAACCTCCCAGCGTCAGGCAGTGAGTGCTGTTGAACATGCGTTACAGGGATTTCGTACACGCATTGCTGACAAGGTACGGCGATGTGAACTACGCACTGTTGAACAACTTGGCGACATTAGTCTTTATTCATCTCTGACCCAGGGTGCAAACACCATCTCGCAGTCAGTGATGTATTTAATCACTGGCATTGAGTCATTGGTGGTGCTGATTTTCGCCAGTCTGTATTTGTTATGGCTATCCCCATTGAGCTTCCTGATCGCTGCAGTTTTAATCGGCAGCGCCGTCACTTTACTGATCCGCCATTACCAAAAAACCTTTCAGGAGCTTTCCACCGCAGCAGGTAAGGAAGGTGAGTTTTTTTCCCGTTTTGTCGGCATATTGCAGGGCTTTAAACGACTAAAGATTCACCAACAGGAAAGTGATGCTGTGTTTGCTGATATCCAGCAGTTGTCAACCGAGACTGGCAACCTAAAAAGCCAATCCAATGTCAGGCTGCTGGAAGACATTCTACTATTGAATGTTATCTTCTACTCACTGCTACTACTGGTTGTGTTTATGTTGCCTTCTCTATTGCCCACACATGAGGAGAATTTGTTTCAGATCATCACCACTATCTTGTTCATGATGGAGCCCGTTGCCCTCATTAGCGCTGCATATCCGAACTTGTCAAAAACCAATGTTGCGATTAGTAATCTATATCGTCTAGAGGGAAAGCTGGATACCACACATAGTCATCAAAGCAATCAGCCACAAAAATCATCCTACGAACACTTTAATAGCATCGGTCTACACCAAGCCTCCTTTGTTTATAAAAACGCCGAACAACGACCCTTGTTTGCAACTGGTCCCACTACACTAACTTGCCAACGCGGCAGCCTCACTTTTATCGCTGGCAACAATGGTAGCGGAAAATCAACATTATTGAAGCTATTGACCAGTTTGTATTCGCCAAATGATGGGTGTATTCAGGTCGATAATCAACCGATTGGCGCTGACGATTACGGGGGCTATAGGTGCTTATTCTCAGTTGTATTCAATGATTCCCATTTGTTCGATCGGCTTTATGGCGTTGACAGCACCTCAACAAAAATCGTCAACCACTGGTTAGAAAAGCTAGGGCTATCCGACAAAACAAGCTACGAAAAAGGGTGTTTCACTAATACTGATCTATCTACCGGTGAACGGAAAAGGCTTGCTTTTATCAATGCCATTATGCAGCGTAGACCCATATTGGTACTTGATGAACCTGCTGCCGATCAAGATGTCGTATTTCGGCAACTCCTTTATGAGGAAATTTTGCCGGAGTTGAAGGCTTCCGGTAAGACTCTGATTGTGAGCACTCACGACGAAGACTATTTCAGTTATGCCGACCAGGTTTTATACCTGCAAGATGGCAACTTGAATCCAAACAAGACATGAAACGATTACGCTGGTTTAGCCTATTTGGGTTAATACTGTTAATAAGCTATGTTAATAATATGGCATTAGCGTATGGTGACAACAGTCTTCCTGTTATCAGCATCGACGCTGCTGAACTGAGTCCAAGGGCTATTGGGTTGGAGCTTGGCCGTCAGAGTAAAACCCTATTTCCTGACATAGAGCGCCAGTATGATACTTATCTTGCGAGCCTGTTAAGGCAGCGCCGATTTGATGATTTACTGCAACACAGTCTTCCGAAACTGGTACAACAATTATCTGAATCGTATCAAGAGGAATGGCAAGGCGTCGTTGATAGTTGGTCAATCGTGCACAATAGCGTACTTGGCGATGGGCATTTGTCGATAGATGAATATCAGCTACTCAATCTATTACCAGACTTCGGACTACCGCCTGGTGGTACTGGTATCGGCGTATTCGGCGAGGTGTCAGCAATTGGTACTGTTGTTGGTCGAAACTTGGACTGGCACAGTAATCCCGAACTACGAGCACTACAGGCCATTACAGTTTATCACCATAAAGATCGAACCATCGTTAATCCGGGGTTTGCTGGTATTACGAGTGTCGTAAATGGTTTTAACAGCCATGGTTTGTTTCTAGCTTACTTTGACGCCGAGGCTTATTCCCCGTATCAACAATTTTCACCACACTCATCTCACCACTTGTCCACAAATGTTTTTATGCTGCGTCAAGCACTGGAAAATCACCAATCTGTCCATCAAGCGAGCGCTTATCTCTCAGAACAAGTCTACGACGCCGACCGTAGCGTGTTGCTCGCTGACAAAAGGGAGATCAAGGTATTGGAATTCCCCAGTTTGGATTCTGCCGAGGTACGTGACTGGTCCAGTCCTACACAGACCGCCAGACCTTGGCAACGTCCTCAGCAGATCGCTGTGGTTGGGTGTCATGTGCTAACCGAACTCAAAAATCATTGTCCCGATGTAAAAAACAGTGTTCGCTGGCGGCGACTACATGAGTTGTTAGATTTTAGCGAGACCGAGCCTGCTGACGTAGCTGCCATGGGTAACATTCTTTCCGATACGGCAAACCGAGGCTTCGAGATTTTTAATCGGGATACATTGCAATCGATGCTTTACCTCCCTGGCAACAACAGTCTATATCTCTATGCGGCGCCGGTCACAAACGATCTATCCGCTCCAGTATATACCCCTTATCCGACATTGTTATCAGATAGGGCGTCTGCATTAGCCGTTGATACAGATGTGTCGTGGTTGATTTGGGTGGTGTTGATATTCTTGCTTGGAGTTGTCTTGTGGGTGGTGCGTAAGCATTAACGAAATGGCTGACTGTTTTAGTAATTCTCTAAAGTAAATCATAGACTGCTTAAAAACAGACAAGCAAGTTAACCTCTCCTAGGGCGTCCCATCTATCCATTAAGCGATACTGTTGGTTCAAGCGCGCAGCTGATAGAAAAAGCAGAAAGATTTTCTGTGCAAACAACCTTTTCTACTATCTTACTTGTTAGTTCAGTTGCACATGTAAATGGCCCGACACCAGTTGGGTATAAGGAAAGACCTTATCGCCCACTTGCTTGGGTACCAATTTCATTTCTTTGGATAAACTGAACTGACGCACAACACCACTACCCTGTGTTACCTCGCCGCATAAGCTAATGGTATCACCGGGACTAAGGACAACAATATCTAATTCTTGTAATTCATCAACTGTAATTTGTATTTCAGCGCCGTCACGTAGCACCCAAATCTGCAACCTAGATGAATTTAGGGATTGTGAAAGATCGACATGATGGCTGATGTTACCGGCCTGTAACAACAACTTACGAGTACCGAAAGAAAACAGTAGTAACACGGACGCCGCCAGTGGGCGGCCTGTTATTAGGGTGCCCGCAACACTAATGATCTCAAACAAGGTCAGAGGCGATCCTCGTCCTTTTGAATCAGATTCACGCAGGGTACGCACAAAATGGTATGCGTTGTAGCCCAGAAGAGGTACGCTCATAAGTGTCGCTGGGGCATAAAACCAAGCCCCTGCCGCCGCAAAAGCAAAAGCATACCAAGTTACATATTGGTAGTGCTGCAGTTCACCAACATCGTCAAATACCTGAACACCAGTATCACTCCCTTCACACAAAGGCTGATTCTGATCTTCATTATTCACCGCTGATTCCGTTTCCAGATAAAGCGACTTGTCTGGAGCGATGTTTTGGTGACGATTTTTATACTGCCGCCACAATGCCCCTCCAACGCCCCCAGCAACTAACGGTAGCATGATAGCCAGTTGAATCATACGTGACCTCTTACACAAGCATGGTTTTTGCCAGCAATGTTCTTACAGCAAAAACGCAGCAGAACCAACTGCTATCTGATACGTTTGTACTTCATAGCCACATTGTACGACAGTTACTTTTCCTAATTTTCCGTGGCTTGACTGGCAGCTCCCGCAGCGGCTGGACGAGTAGCTTCTGCCTCGGTTTGACCGCTAGCTCCTGCAGCGGTTTTTTCACCAGTTTCAGTTTTCGCCCCAGCCTCAGGATCTTTTTTGAACAAGCCTTTAACGTAACCAGCGCCAGAGCTTACGCCTTCTTTAACTTTTCCGCCCGTTGCAGCTAGCTTCTGTCGGGCTGACTCGTCTTTATATATATAAATGCCTGCTGCGCCAATGGCGACGCCTAGCAGCAAATTAAGTGGAGGTACCATCGCAAATTCTCCCGAAATGAAAAAGATTACCCTGGCAATGCAAATCACAAACCAGGAACATAGCCGCCATAGTCTTGCACGGGTAGCTATTGCGTAGAGCATAGCAAAATATTTGTCCGAATACATGAATTATACGCGTTACTAATGCTAAAGCCATATGAGGACACTCAGAAAACCATCCTTGCCGTAAATCGCCTTTCTACAGAAGCCACTAAAAGGCTTAAGAAACGCCAGCCATCTAAGTGATGTCAGATTCTTATCGATGCTCGTTGGTAGTGTACCCTGAGGTCTGTAACTTTGATTTAGGTTGAGTCATTATCGTCGTTCCACACGATATATCGCTTGTCGGCATTGCTCCATTCATCGTCAATCTCGACGAGGATGGCACTGACAAGCCTGAGTAAAGATG
>WLWI01004815.1_pt1 | contig 11358 bp, 7 predicted proteins | sample 6701501 | NCBI WGS metagenome assembly WLWI01 (sample SAMN12718690, study PRJNA515312) | sponge metagenome | isolation source: marine sponge | host: Mycale hentscheli | place: New Zealand: South Island, Marlborough, Capsize Point | collected 2014-11-01
TAGTAAACTCAAAGATTCATTTAAAAAGTCCCAAAGCCAGTCTCTAAAAAACTTTATTAAATTGCAATACAATAAAATACTAATTACAATATTTTTCCAAAACTAGCTACTTCATTATGCTCATAATATTATACTTATCATGCTAGCATATGCTAGTATGTATATCACTTATTATGCTCAAAATCATGCCAGCACAATTTGTCAACCCTTAGTGATAGGTACACTTAATCATGAAAAAATGAAACTGATTCATGAGAAAAAATGACGGAAAAATGACGGTACAAAGACATTTTAGCTATTGATGAAAGTATAGTTATATTATTATCATATTATATTCATCCATGAAGAAGAAAATTGAAATAAGCAACAACCACTAAATTCTGTCCAGAATTAATAATGCTGGACTTGTTCCGCTTTGATATACTACGAATTTGGTCTGCCATATTGTATAAGGACACAAGTAGTAAAAAATCTGACTCAGCATATCAATAAGTGGAGGTGTTGTGTAAATCCACGGATTGCCCTCTGTAGCTGGGTTGTAAGGCCAGCTATGCGCAAAAATAGTTCAGTCAAACTTAACTAAAACTATCTTTAGGAGATAAAAACAGAGAGAGTGAAATGATGCAAGGTTCTAGTTTAAATAGTGGGATGAGGAAAGGTGAGCATGAGTGGAGAATATACATATATGGAAAAGAAGTGTTTGCATGAACATGTGTGTATAACTGTTCCACAAATTAAATAAATCGCATAATGATACAGAATGAACGGGTGACTGTTAATGGATCAATGTTTATTTAGCTGCAGGAGGAGGTGACTAGCAGGTGTGGTGTGAGCAGGGAAATGTAGTGAATAGGTGAGAAGTGGGTGAATGTGAGAAATGAGTTCAAAAGAAGATTGCAATTACTGTTGGAGTACTGGGGAAAAACAACGGCAAACTAAAGGTGACTGCTATTATAATTTTATTTCCACTTACAGGTACGACATACAGTAGCTAATAATGAGGGCTCCTTCTGAAAAAGGGAGTGTTGGGCTAGCAGGACACCTGTCGAGCCCCACGCAAATGGAATCCTGGTTTGAAATTGCATGTGGAACTGCACCAACACTCAATTTAATTGAATATTCTTGACAGAATGTGCCAAGTGCAAACAACTGAGAGTAATTGCTGTGTTTGATGATCGTGCCTTGTATGGCTGGTACATCCAACAAATTATTTTTCAAGTTTTGTACATCCTTATTGCAGGACTTCACATTGAATGTAGCCAGATTCTTTAGCTAACCACTAAGCGGAGAAAGGGTCTGGGGACAATGTTGCACCTTGGCTGTTCTACAGCCAAGATTTTGGGCTGTGATTAGTTAACATTTTGTTGTTGTCTCCTTGCAGCCCTCGGTGAAATTACTATCAAAGTGTTGGTGATTGCTGCGCTTGCACAAAAATACTCTGCGTTTGTACTGGGTCAGCTCGCCCAGCTCTGAACAGCGCTACATTTGGGTTTTTTCCAGTAGTATACTTCATATAATTCCCCCAAGCAATCTCTCTACGATTGATTTTTCCAACGTAATAGTATAAATTGGGAGTAAAAGTAGTATCCGTACATATTACGGCAAGTTTATCCTCTCGAAGAACGTCAATGCTAGTGCAGCGGCCATTACTTTGATCGACATAGTCGCCGCACGTAATAGTCGCTCCAACGGCCATGATTAGCTACAGTACTTATCTCTGGTATGAATCGAACTTAAACGGATTTGGTCTACACAATGGACGAGTTTCTATTCCTGCTACTGAGTGGCTTGGGATTTTATGCTGCTGCAAATCATCGCTGCACATGTTGGCTGTAGAGGTAAGGGGGAGTGGGAAGTTCCCCAATTTTCTGGCAAAGGGGAGTATTGTAGATTAAAATAAGAATAAATGATGTACCTTGAAATAGTTGAATTTTATCTTTGAAGCTGCAATTAATTTGTTCCACCAGAAAGTGGTAGCTATAGATTAGCTAGAAAACCTGACTTCTTAGTGGTGGAGTTGATTGCATAATTCTCCATCGTACATGCCATTTCTGTTTTCTCTAAAAAGAGTCTTTTGAAACCATCAAATGAAAATGTCACTATTGTCCCAACATTACAATCACCACAAACTTGTCCACCATTATGGAATACTAAAATTTATTCAGCAAATAAACCCCCTGCCATCCTATGTTCATGCCCACAATTTTTTTCTCTAATCTTTTGTCATAAACAAAAAAAATCGAAGGTTTAACAGTAATTAAACCATGGGCTAATGTTACAAAGTAATTCTGCTGTATTTAAGGTGATAAGAGTAAACCACCTGCCAAAGGTATCCATATCCTGTTTATGAATAATTTAGATGGGTATACATAACTAAATCCTGTCCAGTCATCACAAGACTCAAACAACCTTTGTTAAGTTTTTGTTAGTATTCATCTACCAGCTGTTAAAGTTTAGTTAAGTGGATATTCATCTGCCAGTTGTTAAGGCTTAGCTGGTATAAGTAGATATTCACCTGCCAGACATTAAAGTCTAGTTTAAGTCCCACATTCATCTGCTTTACCTCACACAGTCACACTAATGTCCTACTTTCTACTAATGATATTCCTTTGTAGGGGGAAAACAAGAGATTGTCATGGAATACTTACCTTTATTTGTTGCTATTGTTGTTAATACCTAGTGTCTCAGTGCACACTTATGTTCATACCTTGCAATGGTCAATTTGTTCCCTCCTGGGTGATGTGGACGATTTCTTAATAATCATGTTTATTGAATACCAGTACAGATAATCTTACTTTGTTTATAATATTGACTAAGTGCAATTTCAGCTAATTGCATATGTACTTTTCAATCCAACTTGGTATGAGAGTGTGCTCTCTTTTATCATACATCTTTAGCTATCCTGAAACATGGGTACCAACTACATGTGGCACATTGTCTAGACAGCAGTAACCACTATCAGTGGCCTCAAGATGTGTTTGGTTGTAACTGGGAGGAGTTTGGTTACACTGATTAGTACATATCAATAAGACTTTTAGCTATTGCCAAAATGACAGATTTCAGTATTTGTTCCTGGGTTTATAGTTATGGGGAAATGATTCATCCTCTGATATAAATGGACATGTTTATGTAGGTTTCAGCCAAGTATATTTAATTAGCCAGGTATTTTATGTTAAATTGTTGATTTATTATCTATTTATATATGTATATATTATTTGTGCATTATGTTTATTCCTTTATACTATCAGTTATTTATTTTAGTTAATTTAATTATTCATTTTTGATGTTTTATTTACTTCTTAAATTTATTTACTTTATTATTTTTATTTATTACACATTTATATAGTTATATTTTGTTTAATGATTTATTATTTACTATTGTTTTTTATTTATTTACTTTTAATTATTAACTTTTTATTCATTTATTGTTATTTCCTAGTTTATTATAATTGTTTATTTACTTTTTGTTATTTTGTTTATTATTTTAAGTCCATTTATCAAAACTAATAATTGGATCACTGACTGATTAATTTCAAAATAAGTCACAAGTGATGCCTGGAATAATATGGGTGACGCACAGAATAGAATATAAGGTATTTCACACAAACGCACAAGCATATTGTTATCTTGAATGATTAATGTTCTCGTCTCCCTCTGCAGGTATGCTGTTTTGTAGCCAATTCAGCCTCCCATGCCAGACTCGGAAAGAAAAGCTTCATAAGCTATACTTCACCTCCTGTGCAGGTGAGATATTAACAGTGTAGCTATGCCATTGTTACAAACATGTGAGCTGAATAGGCAGTTTACGATTTTCTTAAACAATTTGTGTTTGTACTTGACTTCAAGGTGTTTAGGGTGTGGGTGTTAATTGAGTGTCATGCACACAATTTGTGTGTTTGTATTGGACTTCAAGGTGTCAGGGTGTGGGTGTTAATTGAGTAGTGTGCACACATAGTGTTGTACAGCTACACTTACAAGAATATTATGATTCGCCAGGGTTCTTATTTATGTATTTTGTTTTCTGATTACTTTTTTAATTTATTTTTATACATAATTTTATTAATTTACCCTCAGCGCGCATGTGTGAGAGGGTTACAGTACTCAGTTTGCTTATCTGTCAGTCAGTCAGTCATTTTGTCATACAACAGCGTATCTTTGAAGACGGTTATTTATTAATTTTTTGGCCTTATTGATCGTCTTTTGTTGGTGATGCCCCCTATTGTCACACGGTAATCACCTGGCAAATAATTTCTTGCTGCCTGCGGTAGTTTTGCTTCCTATTCTCAGTGGTTTACTGAAGTGCTGGAACTGGAGTTCCCCATTGAAACTAGCAGTGAGGTGAGTGTCTCTTGCTTGCTTAGCCTCTTTTATGAAGAAGCATTTACATCTATCATTTCATAACATAAACTACACCAACTTGCATGAGCCATGGATTGACTTGTATGTGCTACATATCGACATATTGATACTACACCAATTTAGGTTTTGTAATAGCTAGCCATTTTGTAGTAATGCTGGTGGTTCACACCTTTGGTGATTCACTTATTTATTGTTTATAACTTATTATTAATTCTTTGTTTGGTTGTCTTTATATTTATTTGTGACCGTCTACAGGAAAACCGGGCACAACGCGGCGTGCGTAAATATCGAGAAAAAATCGATCGATTTCTTAAAAATGTATTGTTTCAAGCCGACGGAAGGGAATGGTTAGGTCTATTATAGTGGGAACGACTTAAGCTACGACGATAAAACTTGGAGAGCTCAACATCTGGACGCCGACAACTCTGTAAGTGCAAAAAAATTTTTTTCGAAGGGTGCCACGTTGTGCCCGGTTTTCCTGTAGATGGTCACCTTTTATTATTTATTTATTGTTTTTTAGATATATTAGCTATTTGGTTTATTATTTGTTTATTTATCATTTGATTCATTTTATTTATTATTTGTTTTATTCCAGGATGCTGGCTGTCCATGCTGCATGCAAATCATCTTCAGGATATAATCAACAGTAAGCTGTAACCTCATGTAAAAGCTTTCCCCTTTCCTACAAAGAAAATGATCTAGATAGAACATGTGACAGTTTTCTAAAGAATGATCTGAAAGGAGGGTTGAGGTTTTCATGCTGTAGTGGTCCACTCCCATGTGTTAACCACACACACACGCACACACACACACTATTGAGGTCGGTGTGTTGGGACAACAGTCTCAGGTTGGTGGTCTGACAATTTCATGTTATAAATGACAGTGACTTTCTGTTCAGCAATATTGTAATTGTGTTCGATCTAATTTGAGTGTGTGAGATTGAGAATACAGGTTATTCAAGGGCGCAAGTTAATAATTACCCTGAATAGAAGTGAGTGGGTGGGTTCACGGGTATACATTAAAAATGTTTGGCAAGTTTATTACAAACGGAGAGCTGTGTGGGTGTCAACCTTGACACATTCTCCAGTTCATTATTGTAATATTTTTTCTTCAAATTCAACAACAGCGAGATGAGTAAGCTGTCATTGGCAATGGGTATCCAAGCAAAGCAATACAATTTAGTAAGTGGTTTGTTAGCTAACTAGCTGTCTGGCTGGGTATGGGGGTTAACATGAAGAGCATCAGGTCGAGCAAGTCAGTCATTTGGCATCAAGCAGTTAGATAATATGCAGCAGAGAAAGTCAGATACTCAAGTCACTTATTGTGATTGTGAATGACTGTTTCAGAGTAATACTAACCAGTGTTTATACTTTATGGACTGATACCGGAGTTATTAACTTGGGAACACAGCCTTCCACATGGCCTATTTGAGGACGGAATTATTCAAGGTGTGCAATTTAATCGAGGAATGAGGAAATATGGTATGTCTGTTGATTATGTAAAGATATGAGGCTGTTTTGCTGCATGTGTAGTAGTACACTATTGGGACCAATAGATTGAACTTTTATGAAAGCTGTAATTTAGCCGCCTTCCCCGCCCACCTTCCTTCTGCTGATTATATTATATGAAACAACCAATATGAAGTAACCTCTACCACTTAGGTAACTAAGTTAATGTAATTGAGTAAGCGACTGCAAGGTCACCTCGTGAGGTCTAACTCCACGAGGCAACACACATATAATGCACATTTCCGGCTCCACACCTTGCCGGGGCACAATAGATACAAACACACGCACATACATATAATAATACCAAAACACATCACGCAATACTCACAATAAAATAAATACATGATGCACTGTTCAATGTTACATGTTCTGCATAAATGTTCATGTGGGCACGCCCACAACACACAATAGCCCTCTGACATACACATCCTCTGACACACACACACAAACACACACACACCTTCACACACACACCCTCACACACACACCCTCACACACACACCCTCACAAACACACCCTCACACTCACACCCACACACACCCTCTGATACACACACACCTTCTGACACACACACACACAAACACACACAAACACACACCCTCTCTCTCTCATACACACACACACACCCTCTGACATACACACACTCATGCACTCACCCTGTCACACACACATCTTTGCTGCACACACTAAATGCAGTTAAGAAATAACATGTTTGTGGGTGTTTTTTGTTTTGCTTTGTTTTTTTGTTGTTGTTGTTTTTCATATTAGTTGAAGATTGTCAGTATAGTGGGCTATATTACTCTTATTGTTAACATGTGTGCATTTTTTTGAGTGACTTGTTCATTTTTCCAATTACCTATCTAACTAAGGTTTGACTTTGTTTATGCTCTCTTTTGATATGTGTTTGTGTGCTTGTGTGGTTTGTAGGTGTCAACGAACTTGTGGACACTTTTTGGCATGAATATAATAGGATGTCTGAAGAGTACCCATCAAAGAGCAAAATCATGACTTCCTGACCTGTGATCTGAGTGATTTCAAGAATATATTGAGTGTTAACTCTTCAGGAGTAAATCAAGGAGTATATTTCGTGTATACAATGATTGCTTAAAGTTCTAATGAACAAACGTCTGCTTATACCGCTTCTATTGTATTTTATTCACATTTAATTAGTAAAGTAGAAAGTCGACAATTAAACCCTTTACCTATTTCTCCCTTTACCTATTATTCCCTTTACCTATTATTCCCAGCTGGCCTAAGTAATTACAGTGGGTACAGGGTTTCTCTATGGCATGCTCACTATCTGTTTTGGATTTGCAATACCAGATCCAAGCATTAGAAAATTACTGTGTTGCTTGGGAATTAGGGGAAGTAAGTTTTAGTTTCCTTACTTGTTTAAAATTTGATGATTTTTTTTTTCTAGCAGAGCATAATGTTGATTAATGTGATATTGTCCGAGCTGTAATTTTTTTTAAAAAGTGTATCTGTACAACTTGGCGTACTATAATAACGTCCTTGAAGTCTTTCAATGAGAGATCTGACAATAAAAAAAATGAATACAGAATTTAGCGGAAGGTGGTCGACAATGTAACAATTAGCGCCTACCGAAGGCCGACTTCAAATACGCGTGATCGGACATTCGGGGAATAGAGACTTTTTCTGCAACTATCTCTTCCAATGGACAATTGCTGGCAGTAGCCGACAATCTGGGTACTGGTCGAAGTATTACGAGTTTCTTAATTTGGGCTTGTTGGGAAACCAGATCTACTAGGGTAAGAAAATACCAAGTGGTCAATGTTTTGTGGCCAACAATTGAGGGCTTACGCTACATAGTTTTTGCTGTTTAAGGAAATAGAGGGGCACCAGCCATGTCCTCCTGGTATATCCACAACCCTTTTCCAAAGTATCATCATATTTTCATCCACCTCACCCACATAACTTTTCAATGAATGATTTTTCAATAATACCATAACCACACATTTGCCAAACATTGAAATGTCACGCATTTCTCCTATCATATGGGGCTCTAACTTGGACAGAATCCAGTGCATTGTAGGTGCATTTCTGTACTATTTTACCTACTCCACACCCGTTTTCTCCATAAACAGCAACCACCTCACCTCATTATTGGCACATAGTTCAGGATTATTACCTTCCAGGAGTTCCTGACTACATTCTGGACTTTGATCAACTTTTTGTCCCCATTCACTTTCCAGATGTTAAAACGGCATTTTTTCGGTAAGTGAGTGTTGTGTGCTTGAACGGTGAAAATATTTCCATTAAACTACTTCATCAGTAGTAAATTTACGACTTTCTCCGAATTTTACTGTGGTCCCTCTAATTTCTCCAAGAGAGCAATACAGGCCGAAATCATAAGTACAGTCAGGGACGGGAATGATAATATTTTCTTCTTTAAGTCGTCAACGCTGGCACAGCGGCCTTTTCCTAGAGTAGTGTAGTCGCTGTACATAATAGTTGAGCCACAATATTCTGACTCATTGGCTGCCATTTCTGGAATATTTCTACCTAACTAGCTGGTTCGATTGGTACTGCACATATTTTAGCACTTTAATAAAGGCTTGCCACCTGAATCGTTGGTCACCAGTTTACTCGTTGCAGCATTGATAAAAGAATTCTACCGGTGTCGCAGGGAATACTGTCCCCGCAAATAATGCATGTCACCCCCCCCCCCCCCCCCCCAAATTCAAATTCAATAGTGAATAGTTTCCCCTCCAGTGAATAACGTCCCCCCACTGCTCCGGTCAGACTGCGAACGCTAATGGCTTTATTTTGGATTACCCTTTACCATACTACCCTGGTTGGAGGTGGAGAATTTTTTGGACTCTGGTATATACCCTGATTCGTTCACCAAGAACCAAAATCGAGTACTGAGAAGGATAACCAAGAATTTTAAGGTCAGTGAACCACTCAGTAATGAAATCCCACTTGAAAGTGATGACGAAAGTGAAGAAGATACTAGTATTTAGCTAGTAATATTAAGTAATTTTGATGTATATTTATTAAGATACAACTTAATAGTGATATTAAATAATAAAGTGCTAAGTTAGCTTGTATTATTGTTAAAAAATAATTATGTAGTAGCTACTTTAGAGTTATTGGGAATAATAAAGATTTGACACTTGGTATATATTCTATACCAAAAGCATTTTTTTGTGTTCAAAATAAGCCTCTCCACTTCCTGTGGCCATGTATTGCCTCTATTTGCACAACTACAATTAATTAATTTCAGACTAACGATTTCAAGTATAATGTCTGAATGAAACTAACTTGTTCTTTCAAAATGGGGCCTAAAAATAACTATTAAGTGTTCAGTTTTTAACTCAAAAACCTCAAAAGCAATGTGTGCATGTTCTCTTTATTAAACAGTACCTGTCTCTTTTGAAATAGGGTAGCTAAAATGAAACATACCTTTTCTGCATCAATATCTGTGCAAACAAGACAAGTTTTGTCTCAATTGTTGATCACAACTTTGGCCCCCCTGAAGATATTCAAAAATTTAAACTTTGGCCCCCCTGCTCTTATTAAAAATATTCAAAAGTTAAAAAGAAAATTCAATGCAGAGCCACCAAATTTATTCTTGAATTCTCATTCCCTCATCCTGACTTAAGCAACAATTCTCTTGCCCTTCATATGCTACTTTGAAATTGTTATGGTAATTATCATGATTAATTCACTCAAACATCAAAGCGATTGTTTTAACATTTATCAAAGTGAGCATCCAAAACATTAATACTAGATCTTCTCTTCTGATAAATTACTTTAAAGCATATTTGAAGTGGTACTTGTCAGAAACAAATGCCAAGTTTATGAAAAAAATTGCCTCCTAGAAATTTCACAATTAATTTATTGATCAAGAAAGTCAGGTCTAAAATTATTCAAGTATTATGGTCTTACTTCAAATTCATTATGATCCAGACAACCCATGCTTACGTCACTATGTGTCCAATCATGTTTTAAAGCTGCCATTTTCACATTCATCTACACTAGAGCTGAAACTTAACCTTTTGTTCATTCATGTAGGTTAGCTACCTGTCCAATAGAACTTATACTTCAACATTGATCTTTTTTTGTTTTTGTTTTTGTTTTTTTAGTCACTAAAAAACTTGAACTAAGACAACAGTATTTTATACTACAGTAAGATGAATAGCTATGACACAAAGTAGGCAGTTCAATAACTGATAATCTACTCTTAATGATGACTACATAGTGAATCCTGTCCATCTGTATAATTATGGCTAATTTGCGTAGGACCCCTTGCAGTTACGTAATTTTTAATTACGTGAGGGCGGCCATGTTGGTAAGATGTATTTTTCACAATTTATAAGATAGCTTTTTTTTATCTAAACCATATGCATGTAGGTAAATAAGAGAATGGTAAAGTGATTGTTTCCCACTGTGATTGTATGGCTGGACAAGGCGAATCTTGCACTCACATAGCATCTGTCCTATTTGTCATTGAAAGTGGGGTTCGTATAAGGGATTCAATGACAGTGACCCAAAAAAAGGCATACTGGGTTATGCATGCCAACTGGCGTAAAGGAAGTAAATTATGCCCCAGTTAAAGATATTGTTTTCTGTGGAAAAAAACCGAAGTTCTGCTATGTATGAGTCACTAGATAGTAGTAGGCCTTTCAATTTCACTCACTCCCTCCCTCTCTCCAGTACCATGCTCATCTAGAAGCTCTACACCAAGTACCCCACGGGAATCGAAATCCCCTACACCTACTTCTTTTAAGGCTCCGGATTTTGATGAAGTTAAAACTTTTTTTGATGCTCTTGCTAATTGTTCATCCAAGCCAGCAGTTATTTCTTTAATTGAACCATATTCCTCTTCTTACGTCCCCAAATCATTAGATATTAATCTACCCATCTGTCTCACAGAGTTATATAAGCCTGATTATTTATGTTTAAGCTATGGTGACCTGCTAAAATTAGCTTCGAGATTACAATGACTGAAAAAGCGGCTAAAAATGCCGAACTTCAAACACGTGCTCAAGCCAATCACGTCTCTGGTTTAGAATGCGGGCTGGAAAAATAACAGTTTCTCGTCTGAAAAACGTTTGTTGTACAAACCCAGCTCAACCATCAATCAGTCTTATAATGGCAATATGTCATCCTGAACTTGCTAAATTTCGAAGTGTAGCAACCAGTTGGGGTTGCGAGCATGAAAAAACTGCCAAGTCAAACATGAATCTTGTTGCACATCAAGATTTTAAATTGATTGAATGTGGCCTATTCATTTCTCCTGAGTTTCCTTTCATCAAAATAGAGAAAAATCATGTAACTAATCTATTATGTTAACCGTATCTAAATATTTTCAAACAAATTTATTATATTGTGCAAAATCTTAATTCATATTGAGGTGAATTGTACATAAATTATTTGATCAAAGTTACAACTGAATGGTACATGAATTATTTAGTCAAAAGGGACAACTGAATCACACATATTTATTAAACCACAGCTTACATAT
>WLWI01004816.1_pt1 | contig 11355 bp, 6 predicted proteins | sample 6701501 | NCBI WGS metagenome assembly WLWI01 (sample SAMN12718690, study PRJNA515312) | sponge metagenome | isolation source: marine sponge | host: Mycale hentscheli | place: New Zealand: South Island, Marlborough, Capsize Point | collected 2014-11-01
GCAGCTTAGTATCAGGTACTCACTTGTGTGTGCTGGAGTTGTTGCTCCCACTATGTAGAATTTACTTATTACCTCAGCGGACTGGTGTGTGTGAGGTTACAGTGCTCATCCTGTCCTTATTATTATTTTAGCATGTTATGTTACTAATATTTAATATTGTAGTAAGTCTCTGCAGTAATTACCTACAGGCAGTGTGGTCAGACTTGACATAATTGTTCACACTAAAAATAGGATGGACTGGTCCGTGGGTGGGGCTGAAGCCATAGCCATTTGCCTGATCCTTCATTAATCAATTTCATTAGGCACGGTGGCACTTGCCGAACAGCTCGTGAGCTAAGTGGCGGCACAATGCTGGAGCCCCAGTGGCAGATGAGCACCATATGTGTTCCATCTTCAGAGTAGCCCGCCCCTGGTACTCACCTATAGGCAGGCAGTCCGGCATCAGGGCACTATTATAATAGCTGTGGTGATAGAGTAAAGGTTTATTGCTGATATTATATATTATATCTGAAGCTGTATAGGAGCATTCACTTCAATAAAGCATTCTGGCTTACTTTACAATTACTCCAATCCAATTATGCAAATTCCTGTTTTCCCTTGTGGCTGTTTATCACATTATGGCATCTGAATTAGTATTCTAGTATTCTGAACTGTTAAGGACAGAGTACCAAAAAAAATGTTCAGCTCCCTGGTCATCCTTGGTAACTGTAGCGGTGGTACCTTGTATTGTAAGGCAGGCTAGAGGACTGGCAGGCTGGAGGACTGGCAGGCAGACAGAGCCAATGTAACTATGGTTATACAACTTACTTAATAATAATAACAATAGTAATAATACATCCAGTTAGCTTTAGTATACATAGTAGAACATTCAAAAACAATATCATTCATTGTAGAAAATATTCGTTAATTATAAATAGGTAATATTTGCCCATTACAATCTGTGGTAGGAAATTTCACTGGTACCAATATCATCTAGTACTTCACAGAATATTTTCCTCTGCCCTTGTATTGTTTCGATACCCAAGTTGCCTCTGATTGGCAGGCCTTGAATAATCCATTCATCTCAACTTTTAGTTACAAATCCCTTACCTGTGCTCATACTATATCTGCACTGTGTCACTGCCAGTGGAGTTACAGAATATGCAGGAGGGAGGCATCTGTAATGTCTGCTACTGAAGGCTCTCAATAGAATGAATCTTTATGGAGATTATAGTGTGCATCTTGTGAGGGTCTAAACTATGTAATTCTGTAGAACAAATTGAGAAAATGTGGTAAAGTAGCTGGATCAGTTATTTGTCTATTACCATAGCAACCATGATCACGTAACACTACACAACTATCGCCTTTGCCAATTTAAGTCCAATACAAACATCTGTTTCAAGTGATATTGTATGGGCCCACATTAGCAACTAAACAATGAGGCTGTTGTTATGGAGACAGGAGTGGAAGTGTCACTGAAGAAATTGTGCTATGGATTGTTTTGATGGAGGTCAACAGAACTGCTGTCTGGTGTAGTAGTAGTCACGAGTGTCGATTACCTTCTCTTTGCTTGTTCAGGATATTAAGTGGGTGGGAGGAGCAAACTGTGAAGTTCACAAGTATTCAAGTGGAAAATATAAGTACTCATGAAGTATCTTATATCTTACTTTTTTTTTCTTCGTGCATATGGCTATATTTTTTACAAAATTTTTTTGAAGTCCTGATTGCTGTAAAGTCAATCAGTCTTGCTCTATAGTGACCCTTACCCTAGCCGTTTCTAGTAGTACCCTAGCCAGCCCGAATTCTAGTCCTTGTAATACTCTAGTCTCAGTACTGATCCTTATCCTTGCAATATCCCCATATCAGCACTAACTATAACTCCATTAGTCCAATCTCACAAATACATGCAGTAGGTGGATGGATCCAACTAATGCAATTTATCAATTAGTCTCAGCGTCTTGCAAGCTACTTGGGCTGTACTCCACTTGCTATTCTACTAAGTACGTTCAATTGAAACACTTTCAAGTTCACTCCACTGTGTTACTATAACAATCAATATGAGCCATGCCTGCCTCTACTTGTCCGGTAAGGGTTGATACATGTGTGAGAATAGAGAAGCCTGGGGGAAGTGTCTGGATCTCTGTCTGCAGCTCACTCCCACTCTTTCCAATACTGGGTATCTGGGGACCATCTATAAGGGAATTGTGTGTGTGTGTGTGTGTGTGTGTGTGTGTGTATGTGTGTGTGTCCTCAATTGAAAAATGTAGTTATCCATTTAGAGGCTTGTCCCAGAACACAGCTCACAGCTGAGACAGGGCCAAGAGCTTGCCTAGAGCTAACCCTAACCGGATTAGCTCCTACCTGATCTCTTTCTATTTATAAACTGGTCTATAAGAACACATGCATTGCTGGCCTATATGTGTGGGCTCTTCTATATAAGGGTTTATTTGCAGATCTTGTATGCCCTTCCATCGGTTTTTATTCACATTCTTTAGGGTTTGGTAATTGTATTTGTCCGTAATAGCCTCTCAGTGCGCATGCACGGATAGTTGAGAGTATTCACTTGCTCCGTCTGGCTGTCTAGCTGTCTGGCCACTCCAGCGAAACTTTATGGGTGCACTCACACAATGCGAGGGTTTTAACCACACCCCTTAATAGCCCTGTTCAGTTAGGATGTACAGTAATCTCGCTACAAAACAATGGATTGAATAGAACATCAGAACAATAAACTGCTACTTGTCTCTCTAACAAGGCTATGGAATATCAAAGGGAGGAGGTTGCTTCACTGTGATCTGAGGATGCAGTTTATCTGTGGAGCAGGCAGACTGTCTGCACACCCACCCATCCAGTGACATGTCTCTGATTGGTGCTACTGTTTGTGACATTGATGACCAGAGTGATCCTAGTTTGCACAATAGGACTTGTAGTTAGTTTCCTCCTGCACTGGCAAAGTGATAATTAGTGCACTGTAATTAAAGAAAAGTCTTGCCTACGAATATACCACAATACTGTGTTATAGTGTAGGGATCTTGGCATATGCCACGATTGGAAGCGTAATAGTTGTTGTTTTGTTGTTTTTTCATGTAATATTGAGTGGAAGAGTTTGTTGGCCAACAATTAACAAATATACTGAATTGGTGGAATTTATTGAAAAGAGGCAGCTGTTATTTATATGTTTCTTATTCTCATGACTAAATCTGCTGGCATAGCTTGTTTCTGGGCAATAACTGACACCTCTTAGTGCTGTCTTATACCAAGGATGCCCACAGGCAAGAGATAATAGCCATGAAGTTGATATCTACACTAGATATAGTGATGTTCCGTGTGGGCCAATTGCTGGCACGTGCTACTGGTATGTTCGCTAGCTATCAACTTGATTAATGTTTTGGTCAATTCCATTTACATACGCAGGTCTCAATTCGCATATCGTGTTGGTAAACAAATGCTGCGTGTGTGTCAAGTTTTGTTTGGATGTTTAACTGTTTACTGCCAATAAAGCCACTTGTCACTTGGTATTGTTTTGGAGTTACATGTCTAGCATCCAATAGGGGAGGTGAAATGCTTTTCACAGGTATTGTGTATCTGGTGTAAATCTGTATGTCTTGTTTACTTTTTTGGAATATAATTGCACATTTTGTAGTACGAGCGAATGAGTGATTAACAAACATAATCTAATCAGCGTAATTTTGATCATAATGCCTACATATTCAATAGTGCTATTAAATATCCAGTATTAGAATTCGAATATTTTTATAATTAATTTGGTGATAAATTACTACCATGCCCTCTAAATTAAATCGAATACAAAGCACGGAATAACAGCACACCCTTTGCAATACTTTTGCTGTGTGTACAACATGATTTTAATACAGTGTATATTTTCAATCTGACAACACATTCATGTGTTTCAGTTTGGGACCTTCTTTAGCAGTGAAAAATACTGCGGAATTGTAGCTCAATTATGTTGAATGTGGGTGTCATAACAGCTTAGTGTGAAGAAAACATTGTTTTGGTAAATATTGTTTTCAAATGCGACCATTCATTCAGTTATGGTCTTTTTGTTGTAATAGTGTGAAACTATCTGAAACTCTCTTCACAATGGGATATCAGTAACTGCCTCTCATTTCACATGACTGCTGCTTTCTAAGTAGACCTTGAGGAATGTAAACGTCCTGGGAAGGTAGCGCCAATGGAGTGGGGAGGGTGGGCACTTGGCGGCATTGTGTCTGGATGGGGTGACATAGATTGTCATTGTTCGTCACTAGTGACCTACAGTATCTAAACATGCATCAATTCATAGCTTGCCCAATCCTCTTATGGTATTGTTCCTGGAGGAGGCAAGGCCTCGTAATTGGATTACCGAAAGTGGGTGGGTCAACTTCCTGGTAATTCCTAGTCGGACGGCCTGAGTCACAAAGTGTGAAAATCATTAGTTGCAGGTCTAAACAGCACTTAGTGTCTGATCTTTTGGGATGCCATTAGGCATTTGTTTATTTTACTTTCTTCCCACCTTTTATCTCTATTCTTTAGTTAGTTCTAGACGTCCTTTGCACTTCCAGCTGACCTTAATGTGAAACTTTTGATTATTTAATTTATTCAGTATTTTGTGTGTGTGATCATATAGGGGCGGAGTCATATATTCAAGATTCATGCAGCTAAGATGAGCGTGGAGAAAGACATCAGGTTTGAGTTACTGGCTCGTCTCTGTCCCAACAGTACTGGTAAGACACTCAACTCAATAGTAACTATTTAATACATTTCAATCTCACACGACTACATCGTGTGTCATCTTCCTCCTTTAGTTCTCTCTCTCTTTTCCTTCTTTAAAAATAAATCGAGGTGAAAATTCCTTGTCTTTCCCCTAACCAACAATAAAGAATCCAATATTTGAAATCCCTTATAAATTTTTATCTGTAGTGTGACCTCAATCTTAGCCCCTTTAATTAGACACATCTGTTGGCTCGATTCACCATGGCTTCATGCTGTTGTTCTTAATAATTATCTTTCATCCCATTATCTTTAGTTGTGTATATAATTTGATTAGTTAATTCAATTAGTTCTACCTCACAATGGCCCCAAAGATAGTCCCTCTGTAAGGATGAAGTTCTAAGTATGCACTACCTCTGGAATCTTACATTTAAAATGTGGTAGGTAAAGAATTACACAGTCTCACGGTTCTCGCGGCACTTAAGGCTAATTCGATGATCTGTAGCAACAACAAAAGTTTTTTCTCCATTAGATTTCCTTTTATTTCCTTGGAGTGTGTGTAATACAATAGTGTTTTGTATACTCTAATGAGAAACATAATCGTGTTGATGTGGTGACAAACTGGGCTTTATGTGTGGACCAGAGAGAGTCTCAGAACTGGAGGTAGTTCCACTTGTGTTTGGTTTTCAACCTTTTCACAGGTGAAGTATTTCATTTGGTAACTTAAGTAGGTGAGTTATAGGTATTATGGTTTGCGGGTAGAGTAAATGTGTTTTCGTGGATTAGTCGTGTTTGAGGAATAGGATGAGGACAATTAGGAAGTTAGCAATGATTAATAGCGGCAGATGAAGTGAAATGTGGCTTACTAGTGCTGTAGAATTCAATGGCCAGCCCAGGCATTATAAAGTAGTTAAAATCTAAGGTTTGCTTTTCTACTCTTTTTTTTTTTTTTTTTTTTTCCAGTCTAGAATGATGAACATAAAACTTCATTTTCCAAATTAAATAAACAACAACAACTTAACGGGTTCATGAGAAATATACTGAAATTGAGAATACAAAACAATGATGATGACAGTGGCAGTAGTAGTGATAGTGGTAGTGGTAGTCAGTGTTTGATACGGGGAGGTGGGGGAATATTTTCTATTGAATGGTCTGGTCTATAGTAGTGGTAGCTGTAGTAGCAGCAACAGTAGTAACAAAAAACAACAATGGTACTGTATCATATTATTTAGATTAACTAATTGAAGCATCAATCCTTTGTCGCTACAATTAGGAATGCGTTAGGCATCTATTATGTCTGGTCTGGAGCCAGAGTGGCACACAGGACTAAGGGAGTGGCCCTCATTTGTATACACTAATGTACAGCTCATCCCTCAGGCCCATCACCCTGGTATGCTAAGATGAAGTGAGTGAGATTACTTTATCTCAAACTGTATCTATCTTATGTCGGCCGCCATCTGAAGCAATCAGGTGCGATATTGTGATGAAGTTGAGTAAAATTGACTTTAAAAAAACTTTTTTTGGGTTGTGGGTGTGATTTCTGGTAGCAGCTGTGTAGAGTTCAAGGGTCTAATCAATGTTTTCGCTTTGGCACTGCTTCAGACCAGAACAGATTCCATACATTGTACTGGAATAATACAGAACTGCTAATTTAATTCGCCACAACAAAGGAGAGGACCGGTGTGTTGCTACTGGTTCCAGCACTGTTTATTGATAATAGAACCTGTCAATTCTCTCTTTCTTGCTCTGCTCTATGTCTGGCTTGGTTGTTTATAGCCACTATTCAAGTGGGAAGTTATTTACAGTCAACATTATGTTTACCATGCTGAAACAAGAACTGATGATTTTGTTACGTAATGAAGTTTTTGAAAATCCTATATTCTGTTGTTGTTGTTTTTATTGTGATTTAATTTGAATGAGGATGTTGTTGTGGTGCATAAATTCTGCTACCTGGTCGGTCAGGTTGAATATTTTATTACAGATTTCTCTATGGTTTACCTACTGCCCATGATTCTAAGTGGTTTTCTTTCTTACCGCATTAGGCAGCCTTGAAATAATTCACATCTGTGATAGCAAAAGAAATGGTACTAAAAATTTTTGTAAGTGTTCAAAAAAAAAAGTTGGTTGCTCAAGAATTGGTTGCCCTAAAGTTAGTTAAGGTGATTGTTGCTATTGCTATGAAATAATTTATTATTATTATTATTATTATTATTATTATTATTATTATTATTGTAGGAGCAGACATTCGCAGTGTGTGCACAGAGGCAGGGATGTTTGCTATTCGTGCGAGGAGAAAGGTGATTGAAATGAACTTCATTACAAACACACACCGCTATGCATGAGTGGGAGAGGGTCTACGATTAATAACAGTTATCTCAATATTGATTTCCAGCTTATTTAGAATATAACAATTTTTAGATTGGTGATGAAACAAACCAATAGGTGTCATCATTGAAAACATTCAGAATGATGAAAAATTAGTTAAAAGACCAAACACTGAAACAAGAGAGTTTGTCTACTGCTGAGTGATGCATGTTCTATAGCATGTATCTGGGCCTCCAACCCTCAAGGCTTATTATTAAGGGCGTATTTTTGGTATTTTCCCCCCATAATTGATGCTCATTCCCTCAAACTAGTTACATAGTCTTATGCTTTATACCCTTTACCATCTGATACATCATGAGCAATTTAAAATGGACACGAGAAATGCTGAACTTCAAGATAATTTGGTCCATCCTAAATAATGCTTTTTCAGTTTGCTCACATCTGAAAGTGGTAAAAATATAAATTACAGATACAGATATATCTGTAAAAATAGAGGCTATGTTCAGATGTGTGTTAGTGTATTAATTTATTGCTATATATTTATGTCTGACCAGGTTGCAACAGAGAAGGACTTCATTGATGCCGTGAATAAAGTGATCAAGGCTTATGCCAAATTTAGTTCCACTCCACGCTATATGACTTACAACTAACCCAGCAACATTGATAATCAATACTACATAGCTATTATTATTATTATTGTTCTTTTAAACTATATCTGGAACAGTAAGTAATTTAAATCGTAATGTGACATTAATATTAAAAATAGAAGCCAGCTACCAGGAATTAAACTTTATCAAATTATTTCATTTTATTGCTAATACAATCACTTGGGGAAAGTGTCTGCCGCTGATTAGGTTAGCAGCTCAAAATTAATTGAAGCTACAGTTTCCCGTAAATTGCGTGGTAATGACGCGCGCGTGGGCGCAAAAAGCACCCGCATATATAAATACCGCTCCAATCGCCGTTCTTTGTTCAGTTGAGAGTAACCAAGTTTTTTCGGGTAACTGGTTTGCAAACCTTCCTGAGGAAATCTTAGCCGGTGAGAGAGGTTAAGCTTTTCAGAACTGCGAGGGAGAACTTCTATCTTGCAACGTCACTGCATTGAATTGTGAGCTTATCCTTAATTTGCAAGATTTCGTTGACTTGCTCGGCGATTCTCGGAATAGCTGTAAGTGTTTATCTCTCTATCGAGATACAAATCAATAGTTTCTATGCTAATGCTGCAAACAGGGATTAATAATTATTAATTTCACATAGAATTATGGAAGATCGAAGAACTCTAAGAGGATGTGTACTTGTTGTGGCTCTCGTCTTGCTGGCCTCAGAACTAATGATCAACACCAAAGTAGATGCCTCACCTACCTCATGGTGGTAAGTGAATAGAATAAAGATAAAAATTGTGACCACTTTATAGTCAACTTTAGCCGAAGGTGTGTTAGTATACTATTCTAGTTTTAGAGGACTTGTTGCACTTCTCCAGGAAGAAATGGCAACTTGCCTTTTTGAAGCTACTTGTGTTAATTGTTACAAGGGAAGCAGCTATTAGCACCAGATATTGTAGCTCTTTTTGTTAGTAGCCAAGTTGAGGAACAGACCCTGTGAACCAGTGCAGGGTACAATATGAGGGTCACCAATTGTCCCTAGACCACAGAGGATCTAGTAATTGGTCAAACTCATCCAAATGCATTGAACATCTCTTTCATCATTCTTTAAGACCTGCACAAATTGCATCAAAGAAACAAAATGTTTTAAGTTAATTTTGCAAGGGCTAGAGAGTAGTTATTATTTTTGTTGTTCTCTCTTAATCACCAAGTGTAGTAGTCATAACTGCTGGTCTGACAACTTAGTTGTGTGTCATTGTGCAGTCTGGTAGTGGAGTAGTGGTCACCCCTGTGGGGAATAAGCTAGACTTCCACTCCTCCCATGTTCTTGGGTCATTGTTTTACTGTTGTGGTCAAACCTCCAGCCTAGGAAAAATGCCCCTGGGCCATCCTTCCAACCATTGTATAATTCCCAGTAAATGTGAGCAGTTGCTCTCTATAGCTAGCTTAGTTGATGCTCAGTTGTGACTTGTGGATTTTTGGATATATTTGCGTGGGTAACAAATTGGGTTGCATTGGTAAAAGTAATTATTGGGTAGCTTCTTCAGTGGAATAGAAATGCAATGTTCCAAATGTTGCTTCATCTTCCATTGGCTGTAAAGCAACACTAAGGTTTCCTGGATACTGACTGCAGTCCTAAATACCTGGGTGTGGTCAAGGTGTTATCAGGAGAGATTGTTTGTTAATAAATTGGTCACTATTTTTGTGTAAATATTTCGTCCACAAATCAACATATTATCTTATGTTTTCATTCTTCCAGGAGTCTTGGCCTCATGGGCTGTGATGTGCCAGAATCTTCCTACGAAGCTTGTCGAAACTGTGCTTCCATGAAAAGCCACAGCGTCATCACAGATCAGCAGAATGAGAAGTGTGTGGATGATCCCTCTACTGTGAGGGCTGTTTCTCAAGGGTCCAGACACGCCATCCTGGATTGCCAACGTCGATTTAACAATTCCCAATGGAATTGTTCCACCTTCATTTCACAGCCAATCTTTGGAGATTTCATAGGTATGCAAAATTTTCTGATTGGTTGTTGTCGTTCTGAAAGTTGACAATTTTGTTGCTTTATTTTCACAGAAAATAGCACAAGAGAGAGTGCCATAGTATACAGCTACATGATGGCTGGGTCCATGTGGGCATTAGCTGAAGCATGTGGCCAACAAAGAATTGTCGATTGTCCATGTATGACATCAGGGACAGAGCCAACGGATGCTGCTGGAAATGTTATATTCTACAAGTGTGATGACAACGTGGACTACGCAATGAAATTTTTAAAAATGTTTGCTCCAGTAGAGAGACCTGGTCCCAACAGTGACATCAATACAAAATGTAACTATAAGAACAGCATTGTTGGAATAAACGTAAGTCAATGTTGACCATGTTAATAAGGGGTGAGGTTATAAATATGCTACTTCCATGCCAACCATTATTATGTATTTCATCTCTAATTTTTCATACAGATAATGAAACAACGGAGTAGAAAGTGTCGTTGTCATGGTGTCTCTGGGACTTGTTCTGCTCAAACTTGTTATGAAGCTGTGATGGATGTGGAAACAGCTGGGGAAATCATTGTAGAGCGATACAACGAGGCAGTGCAAGTTAATGAAACTGTGACGATTCCCCAAAACGAAACGGAAATCACTGACATGGTATATAAAAATCCTTCTCCAGATTTCTGTAACAGCAGTGAAGCTATTGGTGTGCTGGGAGTGAAAGGGAGAGTTTGTGACCCCAACCATCCCACGAGAAACTGCACCTACTTGTGCTGCGGAGAAGGAAATTTCAACACAGAAAGTGTTAGGAAACCTATTGAGATATGTAAATTTAAATTCTGCTGCGAAATTAAATGCGAGATCATAAGATACGAATATGTCAGCATTTCAACATGTAAATAGCACCAATTAACACTTCACTACCAAAGCACTACATAAACACTAACATGGCAAGCAAAGAACTTTATTGACCAGGTTTCTTATTTTGTTGTTTTATGTTCTATTTCTCACCTATACATGTTTGTGTTGGAGGTCACAATACTTCTATTACTACCCAATGAACATCAACTATATTCTATCATTTAATAGAAATTATTGTGTTGTATTATGAATAATAAAGGAAATGGAAGGAAAAAAAGCAACAAAATCATTATTATTTTTTAATTCACCACAAGGCCCAGGTAATCTTCCATCAATGTTCCCACAGCAAACTGCAAAAAAAATAAATTAAAAAAATAGTATGCATGTAATTAAATACAATAAAACTCTTCCTGTATATACAACTACTGAGAGTTGGTTGCCATAGCACCATTCAGTTTAAGAATACACTAATGTAGAATTTCACGTGGCACAAGCAAGCAATCACATGCACACACATTGTGATCTCAACTGCCAGAGAACCTCAGGAATGTACCTCAGTGTGTCTGGCATCCCATTGAATACTTAGTGGCACCACTAACCAACCACCAACCAACTACAACTCCCTCCCTTACTTACACCACAAACTTCTAACCACACCCACCAACAAATTTTTTTTAAAACTTTGTATACCGAAGACAAACATATAACTATTAAAATTGAAATAGCAACACATTAGGAAATTGCCTTATAGTCAGGAAGTAGCAAATGGGCAACCATCCCAGCTAGCCTTCTATTCCAACATGGCAAGTCAGCATCTCCACCAGAAACCCCACCAGTGCAACTTGCCATCAAATTACGGATTCCCAAGTCCTCTAATTAATACTGAGACT
>WLWI01004817.1_pt1 | contig 11353 bp, 8 predicted proteins | sample 6701501 | NCBI WGS metagenome assembly WLWI01 (sample SAMN12718690, study PRJNA515312) | sponge metagenome | isolation source: marine sponge | host: Mycale hentscheli | place: New Zealand: South Island, Marlborough, Capsize Point | collected 2014-11-01
AATTCTCTTAAATTATTAGATTAGTGGTGTACTTCAACAAAATTGCAGTTGAGATAGTCCAGCTATATTTTAAAGATTTACTTAATACTACGTTCTCAAAAAAGTTCACTTTTTATCCATAAACTTATAGAGTAAATAAAATATATAGCTTTGAGATATGCACTTTACCATATTTAGTTTCTTACCTCTAGTTTCTTGAGCCCAAGTGTAGTGCTTAGCACTTGAATTTAAATCTAAAACTGTAATTTGTGAAAGCCATAACAGCAAAAATTATAGATCTGGTAAGAAGATGAAATAAAAGAGTAACAGCAGCTAGTCATACACAATGACACAGTCTGCGATAGACTGATCATGTTATGCCAGCAGCAAATATAGGCTAATTTTTACATAAATCATATCCTCAGGCTTGTGAAAAATTCAGTGGATACATCACCCGAATTACACACTTATATTACACAATAACTTGCTCATCTTAAGCCAGCATATTCCACCTGTACCAACAAAAGTAGAACTGATGCCAAAACCTAACCAAAGCTGGAAACACAGTCACCAGATAAGAGGATGGTCTTATTTGTAGATATCATTAGGCACATTTTTCAATGTGCACTAAAGTCATGTACATGTCAGGTGAGAAATATGTGCTTGTATTTTTTCTTGTACTGAGTTTAATAATGTGAATTCTGAAATAGTTCTTCACTGCTTCAGCACCTCCCAGCTAACACAAAGACATGTACAAAATGACATATGTACATCCACACACTTATATAAAGAAGCAAATATTCCTGATTCGTAACTATGCATCCCCTGATAGTGTCTCTATTGCTCTGCTTATTTGAAAATCAAGATTTGGATTAAGTATAGAGTAACTTGGGTTCAAAGATCCTTGAGAAAAATTATTTATCGACCTCCACAGTGACCCACACCCAGATAGTTAATCTGAGCAGGATAATACGAGGAAGAGTACCTAATGACCAGTCACATGACACTCACATGCATGACAATGAAACACATCTCAAAACATAAGAGTTTGATGCTACAATGGGAAATTATTCCACAAGTTTTTCATTTTGGGATGAATTGTGGTCATCATAAGGCATTAAACTTTTCATAATCATGCATTAAGAGATTGTTGTGATGGAATATATTATTTCTCACAAATTAAGTCAAAATTAACAGATAAGATTTGTAGTTATACGAGAACTAATTGACACATTTAAATTGTCCCTCTCAATCACATTATGTTATCAGTAAACTTACGTGTAAATTAGATTCATGAATTCTCTCCAGGTTGCTTGCTCTTTCCAGTTTCGACTGTATTTCCTTTAGAAATCCGTAATTATGCCTCTTGAGTTTAAACTGCTCCCAATGTTACATATATAAACGTATCATTCTTGCAGTATTTGTCAGGAAATGGTGATAAAACAGAAGATCCATATCTGGAATTAGGACAGCTCACACCTTCTGACCTCCCATCTTTCTCCTACCAGATAGCAGCAGGCATGGCTTATCTCTCTAGCATTGGGATTGTCCACAGAGACCTGGCCTGTCGCAATGTCCTGGTGGATGCTGACAAGGCACTCAAGATAACTGACTTTGGAATGTCCAGAGAAACTGAAGACATTTACGTGCAGAAGAGTAAGGGGCGTGTCCCATACAAGTGGATGGCGATAGAGTCTATAATTGCCCGAGAGTTTACTTCAGCTTCAGACGTGTGGTCTTATGGAATAACACTCTGGGAAATAGAGACAATTGGTGAGAAATATATTCTCTTACAAATGCTTTCAATTCATTAAATTGTTGTTGTTGTTTTTACAGGTGGAGTTCCATATCCTGGAGTGAGCAATCCTGAACTACTGCCATTGCTGAAGAGAGGTCACAGAATGGAGAAACCAGACACATGTTCCACTGCAATGTAAGTAGAGAATGTTTGAGGCAATCAATTAGTATTCCCATGCATTACTTACTATTCCCTATTATCAGATTTTTAGTGTATGCTGACATCAGCATTCAACTGTGCTAGGCTTTCCATAAAAATCCAGAAGTTTTTCCAATTCTGTATTTTTTTTTTTTTGCTTTTTTTTTTTATTGGGGTTGCTAAATGGGGTTAATTGATAGCTGTACTTTCAAGGGCAAAAAAAAGTGAACCGTTTACTCAGAGTATTTCTGCATAGTTGTGAGATTAGGGAATCTATTATTTTAGATAGCAAAAAATATTACTTAAAATTATTACCTAGTCCACTTAAATTTGACCCCCCCAGCCAAAAATTTCTAGATGAAACCCTGATACAGTAGTATTATGGCACAATAGAAAAATACAACCACCATTTCTACCGTCCATTGCACAATGAGTTATACTTGTATTATGTCTTCATTTTTACAGATATGACATAATGCTGTCATGTTGGCAAGAGAAACCTAATCAGAGACCTTCTTTCCAAACTTTGAAGATAAAGTTTAATAACATCTTGGCTTCAAAAGGAGAAGATGCTTATGTTGATTTATGTATCGACCCCAATAAATCATACTACAAGACAGAGAATGAAACAGACATTCCTCCCTCTAGAAACCGTCTTCAACCGTTGTTGAGTTACAAAAGGAAAAGTAAGAAAGTGTCCCCAAATGGATCGTTTGAAGGTATCACTATCAACAAAACAAGCCCATCCCCTCAGGCTAGCCCAAGAATCAGCCATTTCCAGAAAAATGTTTCTCCCACTCCTTCAATGGATAAGGCTTTGGTTAGCCAACCTCAGAATTTGAATCAAAGACAAAATGAGCGTCCCAGTAGCATGGTGGGCTTTAAAAAGAAACAGGATGAAGAAGAGAGAAGGAAGTCTGGTCTGGACCAAGACTTGGGGGAAAACGATGATGAGAGATATGTCCAAGACCCTTCTACACTGTTAGGCATGAGAAATGCTATGTTTGATGAAGATTCACAGAGTGTTCTACTCTCTAAGGAGTAAGGAACAGCTTCACAACTCTCAGTAACCTATTAGATAAAATAATGTACTCTTTTTTTGACTTTTTGCATAGTGTTAGAACATTACAAGCATATTTTAGCTATGTATCAGCTGATGTTTATCGTTAAGAAGTTCGACATGTTTGTTTAAAAAAAAGAACCTTTAAATGTGGTGATTGTATAATTAAATAATTATTTTAATAAAATTACTTGAAATCATCACAATTCTTTATAGCTATATGTAGTTCATATAACCGTATACAATCAAAGTGGAACTGATCAATAATGGATATTATTGTGTAGAAAAATGAATGTTGTAATGCAAACTAACTATGACTTGTTTACAATCTGCAGCATTACATTTTTCACATAACTACCAATAAATAATTAAATTGTTGTGGTGATTATTTGTACCCTATAGCTTTACACTATTTAAAAAGTGCATCGTTTAAATTAATTTTCAAGTGCTCTAGTGTTAGGAGTTTTAAAATTAATGTATGTTAGGAACATCAGCAAATTAACCTCTCATTTTGTTAGCCAATGAATAATTTACATAGTATAGTAGTGTAACCTTAAAGAAAAAAGAAGCAGACTACATGTATACTGTGGACAAGTTAATTGCCCCTGCAATCTTACTTTACAAATTCAAAGACCTCCAAAAACCCTGGTCTTTGGATGATGGTGTGAGTTGAAGTGTAGATATAAAGAATAAAAGAACATAACAACAGTATTTCATTCTTTTATTAAACTGATTAGAAGAGTAGGACGACCTACAGTTATTTACTATTTGCATTTTGAAAAGTCATCATACTGATTAATATCTACATTTCAACTCACACCGTCATCTAGAGATATTAGCAGGTGTGGTCTAGTGCCACAAACACAGAGCCATCCAGGTGTGTGATTCCAACAACATTGACCAAGAAATACAGCATTTAGAGAAGACTTTCCATGCCAACTGTTACCCAAACAGTTTTCTGGACCCCATACTGAGCACAGGCCAAATCTGAATTAATCCTAATTGCTTCTAGCACTCTCCTCTTCCAAATATTTCTTCTTCCACAACTTTACGCCATCCCAGGCAATCTGATGTCTGTGTGTACAGGCATGTACAGCAATGCTGTTCTTGTCATCATATCTCTTCACTGCTTCATGTGCTTCTTCCTGATTCACTGGCATACACTTGACTTCATCAGTCCTGACTGACATGGCATCTCATAGACTATTCCTGTCTTCTTTGCTTGTGGTATTTTGTTCTTTACATCCACTAATTTTTCTCTGATGGTCCTCCTATGAGATTCGATGACTTTCACGTGGACTGTTTTGATCTTTGTACAGGTTCGCTCAACTGTATCTTTCCTGGGCTTCTCCTTCCACTAGGTGAAAACTAAAATTTCCTGCATGTTGCACAATGTAGGAAATGTACCTATTCCTACGTAGGATAGAGCTAAATTTCATACAATTATGAAATCTGGCTCTATCCTACGTAATGTAGGATTATTTCCTACAGTGATGTGGGACATGCCGGGTGTCCAGTATCTAGATGATGGCTTGAACCTCAGTAGCCGTTGGCAACCAATCATCCACTTGACAACCGAATCCTTCAGACTATTAACACAAACTATTTGGCTCCTCACACTATAGAAATATTTTTTCAATATAAACTCCTACTTAAGCATTTACACTAACAGTATCATGCCATTCAATTGATATATTATGTAATGCTCTATTATCAATTCCAATAATAAGGATTTCTATTGTTTTAACTAGCAACCCACACTCCTCTCACATCCTTAGCTTTTGTGTAACACATATTTAGTTATATGTCATGCTCACTTGTTTAGTTCTAGGTCATGCTCACCTGTTTACTGGGCATGTGCAAAGTTATGTATAGGGCTGAGCAGGAGGTCAGTCAGTCAGACAGTTTAGTTGATATAGTTAACCTCTGGCAATCTTGTCATCTCTAGCTAACTGAGCCTCACGAGGCCAGCTAGGCACACAGACCCAGCTGTACTGATTCTGGTGGCAGAAATACTTTGTTGCCTCCACTTGTTATTAAGTTGGCGGAGTACCCCTCCAGTCATCCCACCCCCCCAAATATTTCTTGATCTTCCACTGCTGCATAATGCAACTTCAACTATACCCTTAGGCTATGCTAGGCTGAGTAGTAGGCAAATCCCAAACCTCATTTCTTTCATAGTTGAAATTTATCAGTGCAATAAGAACCTGGCAGAACACAAACAAGGCTAAGCCAATAAAAAAAAAAAATAAATAAAAAAAAGCGGCAAAAAAAAAAAATACCTGGAAATTCCGGTAGTGGAGGTAATGGTTGTCGCGCTTGCAATTGTCACGCCCTTAATGAGGCCGCTGAGGTTGCTGATAGGTATGGCCAGACGTGTGTAGAGTATTGAGGTTATCCTTATCAAACTGAACGATTCACCTTGCTAGTGAATTCATCTACATGTACATATATGGATGACAGTCTGTGAAGGTGTTACAGCTACGTTGAATATACAGTTTTTATTCAGGCTTGTGAAAAGTCCACTAACTTTCTCTAGTAACCGTTTCCAATAAAATAAGTCAGAAACTGTCCCTCAAGACTGATATAATGCAATTTAGTTCAGAACCATTGACTTCAACAACATAACTTCTACGAAAACTACAATAAACTTGCTTTCGTACTCAACTATCAATTCGAAAGAAAACCGCAGCTTCCGCATTCCTTAAATAATATAGCGCGGGCGGGGTGCCCAAAACTGCTGATAAGAAGAACACGCCTGCTAACTGCAGCTTATTAATAATTGTACATAAATGGCGAGGTGTACTGCGAAAGGGTGGTGGCTCGCTTTACTTGCTGTATCAGTTCTCCCTACCTATGTAGTCAGCACCGACGGTGGTAGTGGTGGTACTAGTACAGTGCCTGAAAGTGATAACGCATCCTGTATCGTGCCAGCTTATTCTCAGCCTCTGTTCGAAGTCAATGCCACGGAGGAAAACACAAGGCTGTTACTAACAGAAGGAATGTGCTACTTGGCATGTATGACCAGGTTCGAAGTAAGTAATCAGGTTATCTATTGACCTTTATTAACATATTACCCCAACTTAATCAAATTCTTGTCTACCTTGTATGTAAGCCAATAGGCTGTCTGAATAAACATTACATGACTTGATAATATTAGGCATGGGTATGTCTGGACAGATTACAACATAATAATTACCTAGACTACCTTAATGAAATAGCTATATGAGACGAGGTAGCTCAGTAGTATAACATTGTTGACATAATGATTCATCATTCTCGGCTGAAGTAATTATAATAGTTAATTTTTCTCTTTGGCAAGGAGCGAAAAATGAATGAGACATTGCATTCACTACTTTTCAAATACAATGTTATTAAGAATGGATAGAGTACGAAGTTTTAAAAGTTGTCATACCCTAAAGCAACAACAATTTCCAACTTCCACAACTTTTATAAAAATGGCAACATCACAAAAAGCTACTCAATGTAGTTATATAGATAATGCTTTTTGTGTTACACGAGTTCTTAGACTAAACAAGTTGCACAAAGACAGCTCTTTCAAAATTGATTATTAGTTATATATAAGCCCACAATATATTCACTTTTATCACCAGACTATAGTTATGTAATGCATGAGAGAAACTGATACGTTCCTGGCTTTTCTTCTTAACGTCAAATAACGAGACACAAAATGGTCAAACAATAAGTACGGGTTCAAAATAAATTTAAATATTGACCTGCTATTCGAGACTATCCTTCAGGGTTACTTAGAATTCAGTACAATTTTTTACTGGATACTTCTAAGTAAGTTACGAAATGAATCTAAACAATTTATTTCATATCACTGTTGGTCATTACACATACTCTGATATCAACTAGCTTCTAGGAACTGTCAAGACATACGTACAGATTTGATGAGGTTCATTAACCCTCAGTTCGTGAAACTGCAACAAGAAAAAGCCCTAATGTATCCAAGGAAGTAATCCTTGACTATTATATTGCATTCTATAGTCTGTGTAGTAAAACAGAGTAATTATACGAAATTGCTTGCAGGTGGACGTAAAAAGTAATTTAAGTATAGGTACATATATATGAACTATCTTGCATAATTGGAAGATATTTTAAGTATTTTTGAACATTTTATAATTTGAGACAAAGTATCTATAATAATTGTATATGTTCATATTTTTCTGTGCTTTATATATACCATGGAATTAAAGTTTATCCATACACTATAGTACAGTTCCACACTTACCATGACTTAAATGACCAGTTTTTCCCCATAAGTAACAACAAAAGCTCCGTAAGGCTGCTGAAACCGTACATTGTTCTAAAACTGCCTTGGGTAACTTGTTTCTGTTTAGAATCACTACAGCTAAGTGGTAATAATAAATATTGTGGTCTACCTAAGATTATAAATAACGTCAATGTTGTAGCTTAGAGACTGTTCCAATGGTCTCACCTATAATTCCAGTTGATTTAAGAAACATATAAACCAAGAGTTGGCATAATATCTGCTCAATTTAGACACCACACATTTTACCGCCAATTATTAATTTATATTCTAACATTATTTTTTTGTTATTACTTCATCTAGTGATCTTGAAAATAGACTTAGTTTTTATTTTAACTACTGTGCATGTAATATTATTGTATCCACAGGAGAATGACTGATTGGAATGCAAGTTAGCTTCCTTTGATTATAAAAACAAAGCCAGTACTTAGTACGTGTGTGACACTGACAAAACATACATGCATACACATATATGTTACCAGGTACTAGAATATCTGGTGTAATGTGGCGGGCGTAAATAGGAAAAGACTAATGCACTTCTTAGAATCCCTTGATTAAAAAAAAATGGTTAGGTCACATACATCAGACTATTGAAACTACAACTATAAAACTTGGAGAGTTCAAGCTCTGGATGCCAATGTTGATGTTAGTACGAAAAAATGTTTTTGGCCAGAGTTGTGCCTGATTTCTTGTGGTTGGTCATACATTAAAATGGCCATTGATGGAAAGCTTTTATCTTCAAAATCTGTCCATTTGATTTTTAATAAATATGGTCCTTCATAGGACTGCAAGCCTTTAGCCATATTATGTGTTTATTATAAGTATTTGTAATGGTGGTAGGGCAAGGTTATGTTGCAACAAATATATAACCAACCAGGTTGTTGAAGTTTATTCCCTTTGATAAGTTTGTGTGATCATTCCATACATTGTGAAAACATTATTTACAGCATCTATAAGAATTTAATTGAATTTCTGACAATTCTGACACTCAGTATATTGATCAAGGGGAATAATGCATAGGGTTATACTGTTTAATTGATTTTTTTCACTTAATATCTTCCTGTCATAAATGAGCAAGTGGCAACATAGGTTTTGTGCATTTGCCTTTTCTTTTTTTCCTTGAATATCACTTACAGTAATGGTCTGTGTGCATGTACTATATAAGGCTGGCTTTGGCTTATAGTTAAGCTACTTCTACTGGCATTTGCCAAGTCATTCCTTTGTGTATAAAATGTAATTAGATTATAATTAAATAATAGTCAACTGAAATGAAAAGAAATGGCATGCAATTCTCTCTTTCCTCCATTCTCCCTTACTCTCATTTACTCAGCACAACCACAAATTTGCAAATAAAACTAAGATACCAAATTTAATTAATTATTATCTCATTTTCAGCTGTGTATGAAGTTATTTTTTATAATTTTTTTCCAGGCATTTACTTCATTAGTGGATATCTATCCAATATGGCCATTTAGAGTTGTAGATGAAGAACACACTTGTTCATCAGGAGTAACTAAGGTAAGTAGTTTTGTTTAATTCCATTTGGCTTTTATGAAAGATTAAGTTGCTTATAATAGTGTATTTAGAAATAGCTGTCAGAAAAGTGTTAATCCATCATTTATTTGGCCAACTTGCTTTCCTTTCATTATAGCAATATTGAACACACCATAGTTATTTAAATGTATTCAATATCTAGGTATTATTTTTTATCATCCTTAGTATGCATGGATTCGTTTCGTGACATGTTACCTTCTCATTTTTCTTTTGTAGTATATTTCGTAGAAACATGTGAAATTCCACTATAATGACAGAATGTATCTCAAGTATTCCTGAGTAAAACAACACAATCTTTTTTCTAAGAATGCTGATTCTTTAATTGTGTACACTATTTAACAAATACAATTATTTGATACTTGAATCTCTCTCATTGCTGATATATTAGTAAGATATTAGTATGGGTAACCGTGCTATCACTCGCTAATAGTAGGCAGCTTTTTGTTGGTGTTGCTGTTTTTACACTGTAGCTGCACTGAATTGTTCAATAATTATCTCTAGATTACAGGATTAGCTTCTTCAAGAACTTTGTTCTCTACCAATGGTTCCTCCTTATCTGTTGAACAAAAATTCCATCTAATATGAATAAAACTTGTGTGCTAAAGAAAGACTAGTCTCCAACTAGAAAGTACAGTGTATTCCAACTATACGTGCCTAGGCTAAAGATGCATGCATCCGCACATACCCGTACTATTTAACTTAGTTCTAGCTACCATATTATTTCACTTAGTTACCATGCTATTTATAGCCACCATGTTATTTCACATACTTCCCATGCTATTTATAGCACCATGCTATTCACTTTTCCCATGTTATTTCAATTGAACAGTGACTTTCCTCGTAAATTTAGAATGGGAAATTATTTACGTACCATACTATTACCTTAATTCCTTTTATTGCTATGGGTTTTGTTTACTTATTTTTCATGTGCTTTTAAGCGTCTTTTGTTTTCAGTTAATATTTTGTTATACTTTGTTTGGAACAACTTCACGGTAGGAACTAATGAACTGGAAAACATTAAAAGTAGCTTGAAGTCTAAACAAACACACTTATAAATTCAAATAGACACAACATACAGATGTGTGTTGGTTCACCTATAAACTGTATGCCTATACACACATTGTACACTAGTGCATATATGTATAAATTAACAAAGTATGCATTAGCTAATTGACATAATATTACACATAATTATATGCAAATAATTTGTTTTGTGAAATTCTACGTAATGTAGTTAACACTTTTTTTTTGTTAATGTGCTTCACAATCCACAATAGATATGCAGTGGTACTCGGGCTTTAACTAGCACCCTCACTATTCTCTAGGAGCTGCAGCCCAGAATCTTCTAGTCCCTAAAGGCTCTAGTTACCTCAAATGCAGCACGTAACACTTTCACTGATGAAATAATGAATTTTTTTATTCTTTCAATTCTTTTCTGTTAAGACAATATTAGAAAGAAATGAATTTTTAAAAGCAAGTTAAGACCAGTCCACTTACTATTACGCCAGCAAAATGTACATTAGTCCTTACAGAGAAGAGCTCTAAGTTTGAACTTACATTACTAATGGTACCAACTGAAGCTTGATTTCTGACAGTTTCATGTCTGCTATGGGTTCAAACAGAATACACAGCTTGTTCAACTGGATTCTGAGCTCCTGAACCCTGAATTATTGTGGTGGACAGACGCTGAACGGCTGAGCATTCCAGTAGCCAAATTAAAAAAAAAAATTGTATATTAAAATACTGGCACTCTCATTATTACAAGAAGTACTATGTCAGAGCAACATAAACCAAAAAATTGGAACTTTCAATTGGAGAATAGGTTTTAAAAAAATTGGAGATTTGCCAACTGACCATACTGTGGTCCACATGGCAGTATTGATGGTGAAAGTGTTAATAATAATTATATAAATGTATTGCATTATGTTTAGTCCTAATTCTCATGACAAATTTATGAGACATTTCCATGTTACCGTAGACACTGATTGTTAGCGCCTCTTCATTGTTACATGCTGTTTTTTTGTTAAGCGTCTGTTTTCTTTCAAGGTTTTAGCACTTTTTATTAAGCATTCCACACGTTCTGTCTACTGCTAATTGGTGCTCACCTCCAGTTTTAGGTTACCGCTCGGGAAGCCATGTCAATTATATCTTAACTTTTGAATCTGCTTTTGTAATGGTTTGTTTAAGAACATCAATACATCCATAATGTAATATGAAGCCTTTCTATTTTATACTAAATAGCTTGACTATAGTGCATATTTGTGCTGAAGCACACTGTCACGGTCAGGGCAGGTTTAGCAGGATTTCTGTCTTTCCCACTCAGTGTACACAGTGATGACAGCAAAAGTAGATTGCTGCCACCAGGGTTGATGCAAGATTTGAGTAACTACTACAATGTACTAGCCCAACAATTCCCTTCACACTGGCAAAGTTGACTTTTACAAAGTAACAATTAAACAGCACTTGATCATCGAAATGAAGGTACATCAACTGAAGTCTGGACATGTGCTCCAGCCATATATTTTAAACT
>WLWI01004819.1_pt1 | contig 11352 bp, 9 predicted proteins | sample 6701501 | NCBI WGS metagenome assembly WLWI01 (sample SAMN12718690, study PRJNA515312) | sponge metagenome | isolation source: marine sponge | host: Mycale hentscheli | place: New Zealand: South Island, Marlborough, Capsize Point | collected 2014-11-01
GATCCAGGCTGACTGCATAGTGTGCTCGTGGATGCTTCTGGAGCTTCAGATTGAGTGGTTAATCGGGGTATATGTGAGATAGCCCCAGAGAAATTGTTGCTCAGCTGTTTGTGCAATTGGTGATATTTTTCTATCAGCCCCACACAACTTCTAAAGATGTATCCTGTATTCAGACTTCCAGTGTCTACTCCACTATCTGCAGCAACTGCCAGAGAAGATAAAGTTTTCAAATGTAAACTTAAGCCCCAGCTTGAGTTTACATTTGAAAACTTTATCTCATATAAATGTAATGGTAAGGCATTACTAAAATTACTAAAATCCAAAAACGGTCTTCTTGTATTTGCTTATCAGCCCACTGGTAGGAAAGCAGGAGTGCAACACAAATTCTCAGATTTGGCCACCTTCCTCCAAACCACTAGCGAATTCTAGTATGCTTAAGTTTAATATTGATTGAATACATGTGAGATCTGAATTCATAATAATATCAAATGGAATTCATTCCCACGTCAAAGTGGTTTCAATAATAAGCTTGTGGTAAGTTAACTGGGGGGGATGACCAGAGACGGGTAGAAGGAAGCTGTTACCAGAGTTCTGGCAGGCTGATTTAGTCCTAGCCTGAGGTTGGCCTTAGAGGGGTTGTTGGACACACCACTTAGTGTATGTTTCAATACTATAACCAGAACTGAATAACAGAAGTGCAGACAGCCAGATACAGTGTATATAGAAAACTGTCTGAATGTGGCGTGAATGATTCAAAACATAAGGTGGTGTATAGAGGAACAATGGAGTGAAGGGAAACAACATAAATGCATTAGTTACTGTGTTCAAGTTACAATTAGTGAATTGGATGGAAATGTGTGCAACTGAATGAATGTGTATGTTTGTGTGTGAGTTTTATATGAAATTTGTTCTGAAGGTGTTGTTATTTCATCACAAAGCTTGACAATTTTTGAATACTTTAATATTTCTTTTTGTCCATAAAAAGATTGCTTGGTATTTACTGTTTCAGCCATTATTGCTTTCCAAGGACCTTTTATGAGTATTAAGAAAATAAGGGTAAAAGATCTTATACCAAGTATAGGTATGACAGAGCAACAATTTGGCTTAAATAATATTACCTAGCTAAGCTGCTATATTAACCATGGCTGGTTGTTGTAACTCAGTGGCAGTGCACTTTGCATTATTAAGTGGTCCTGCCACAAAGCCTGTGAAAGAGAGAGAATGCATTTAATTAGTAAAAAAAAGGCTGAGAAAGAAAATGTTAAGCAATAAATCACATTAAAAGAACTACAACAAAGTTTATCAAAATAATAATCTCTAGCTAAGCTGCTATATTAATTTTTTTAAATTTCTACAAAGGCATTATTGGTATTATTGAGTGATGAAATTTTATAACTCATTTTTTGTCAATATAATTTTCTCTTCTTCATCAGGATCTGGTCCTGAAATATACATGGAAGATTGATGAATAAAAAAATTAACTAATGCATAAATAAAAAAGTCATTATTACACATGCATATTGCATACAACCTTGTCAACTGAACTAGTTAACTAATATCAATCTATCTATGATGAAAGTTCTTACCAGTACATGTCAGTTGCAACATCAGTATGACTAAATTACTAACTGTCCTTTAACAACACTATAATACCAATAATTGAATGTAGCTGTTTTTCCTAGCAAAACAGTCACCAAATAAAGTATAATACAGTACAATTTTCATAAAATTGATGATCCTTACCAGACATTAGTTTCCTTTCTATGTATTAAAATTTAATATAGCCTTTCTTGTTATACTGTATTTTATTTATCAAGTAGCATTTGAAAATTATCATACAATTACATAATAATGTCAAGCGCTCATAGCTGTAATTGTTTGAGACTACATGTTAGTATAAGGGATCAAGCTCACTGTGGGAACCCAAAAGCTACTTTTTGAGCTGTGTGGCACCGAAAAATACAATATTGCCCCCAAGGTAGTGTAGACTTATTCCTAAAAAAAAATTATATTATCACAACTAACTTATCACAATCCTTCTCATAGACTCAAATAATTATCACAATTCAATTAGTATGTTTCACACTGTGCAAAAGAGATTGTATACACCACCATTTTTTTAGTATACACATGCCTTTAGTATACTCCCCTGCATATAACAGTCATATAGGGACCATAATACTGATTGTATACATGTTGTACTCCAAACAGAGTATACTAATAGTATCCCTGTGTATAGCAGTCCCTATACAACTGTTATAAACCAGCGTATAACATATATTTTGCACTGTGTCATCAAGTAAGAGATGTTCATCAGTTTGAAAATAAATCATAGTTAATGTATACACTCCTTGAAGGGTGATTTTTACTAATGCAGTACATTTTAAGTTCGGAATACATTTTATAGGAAAACATTAATAAGGTTCCAGTTAACCATGTTTATGATCCAAGTATACCATACACAGTTAGCTTACGTGATTGTCAGTAAACTACCATTATGAAAGTAATTTGACAATCATGAAACAGTGATAAGATCTTTACCTTTCAAAGTTTTCATAACTTCATATGCTGTATCTACCATTGTTTTAAAATAAAAAAAAACAACACATTAACTTCATTTAAATTAACTTAGAATCCCCGAAATATCTTTGTGTATATTCGGTATTTTTTGTATATTTTATATAAAATATCCAATTTAGAATCATAGCTACAAATTCACCCATTCATTATCACAGGAAACTAATTTTGAAAATTTGGGCTCTGTTTGAACAATCATTTCTCCAACTTAACTTAGTTACGTTCTATTTGCCACGATAATTCACCTTCTTCTGCAGTAGTGGATTCCCCACATGTGTTTAAAGCTATTAATTTAGTATTGAACTGTGAAGACAGTTCATCAAAATGTAGGTCTGTCATCAGGATTTTTCTTCCAGCATTTCTGAATGACAACATAACTGTAGCAAAGATAAACCATTAAAACATTGACATGAGTATTGAAGTCAAATGTGTAGTGTAATGACTCTTGTGTACTTTATTAGCCAAACAAATAAAATAATTATGTCAGTAAGTAAATGCTTGGAATTATACATCACTGCTACTCAGTGATAAATGTTAAACTTGTCTTCAACAAATCTGGTGTTATGTTAGTGCTTTATTAATAGAACATTTAGACAACTAGGTTTAAATAGTGACTTTTAAGTAATAGCAGATAAAAGGAAATATCCCTCGATCATTAAAGGCTTAGAATATTATACAAAACTTGTTGACTTCGATAAAACAGTATTAAGGAAATGTGCTGTATTTGTTTTGTAAAGGATGATTGATGAGTTTACATACTTGAAGCATAAATATTAATAGTGAAAGTGTTGTTGTTTGAAAATATGCCACTATAAACAAGATCAACTAGGAAGTTATTGGGAACTGTAACTACTGCACTCAAGAGCTGCTTACTGTTTAGTCATGTACATCTGTTCATTCCTTTCTACATTGTTTGAGTACAATGCTGAAGAATATCTTTTAACAAAAGCTAAATATTTTTTTTATTAAATTTCAATGGTGATATGGTATTCTTATTAAAAGACTTGCAAGAGTAAGCTAACTTACATATCCATGGTGTTGGCAGCATTTGTAGGATATTCCAGCCTCACTCCTCCATTTAGTAGTGCAGGTAGATCTTTTGTATTACTGGGTAAGGAATCGTCTCACAACTAAACACTTCTCAGCAGGTAACACCATATGACCACTAAATAGATATTTATTAACAGCAGCCGGCATTAATGTTAATGTTAATGGTGCAAAATCGATATAATTTTGCGCCATAATAAGCCCTAAAGATGATGCAACAAATGTTATAAGTAGGTCATTTTATTGTATGCCAAAAGAATAATAATAAAAGATATTGCTAAGTGCTATTCAAATAATGCAACATAACTGTAGCAAAATACACCTTGGAATTTTTTAAACCACAATCTCAATATTAATTACTAAATTTTGGATTCCATAAACCTAATTTAAATGGCTCATACTATTTGGAATTAGAATTAATACTGCATTGTTATTACAATTAATGCTAATTAATATTAGACTAATGCACATTGAAACAAGCTTACTACATCAGATTTAGCACAAAGATAGCATCTCTAAGCTTTCCAGAGCCATCATGGGAGTGAGCAATCATGGATGACAATGTTTAGTGGGTATTTGTAGGAACTCTAGTTGATAATGAACTTATAGACAATTTCTAGCAGCCAAGTCTCTGTGTCTGTGCAAGATGTGACATACCAAGGGCAATTTGATGGCAAAACTTCAAGAGAATTTTTCTAACTCTAAGAATCTGCAGGATCATATCTTAAGTACTACAAAATTATTATGCAGCTTACATCTTCCTCATCCACACCATAATTTAAAAACAGGCTTGTCATTTCCCTCTTCAGACAGTTTAACAAAACTACCATTTTCCATAATAATTAATGGAATAGAGTCATCACTGAGACAACTTCAATCAAATTCATCAGATGAGGATGTGATAATTGATGCATCATAACAATCTCTGAAAACATATATTCTGTTTGATCTCTTGAAACACAACTTGTATCAATGTAAACAACAAAAACAACACTTAATAATTATGAATATGCTCAACAGTATTACTAATACAGTAATAATAATTATGATGAGGTAAAGTGGTCTTTGTTGTGGGGTATCTCAACATGATATAGTGGTGCTAAGTCATGCTTATTTAACAACAACAGTAAGTGTGTCATTAAAATATGCTTGTAGATAAGGCTTTTCTTGAGCTGCAATGTTCAAAATAGAAAATAATATATTACTAGCATATAGTATACTTCAACACTGTGAAGTTTGATATACTAGCTTTCACAAAATAAGTTACTTTTCATTGCTATAATCCATTTCTACCACTTGATTTTCAGTCTGTTTTTTTTTCTTCCTAAATTACTTCCTGAGCTATCTATAACGATTCATGAATACATACACTGCCATCAATTATTCTTGCTACTTACCTTGACCTGCTGAACACTCACACCACTGTCATCGGTAATGACGGTGCTTTGTCAACCCAATTCAAGATAATGAATTTTTATGAATACATTATTATACTACCATCATTATCGACGGACAAATTATTATATAAAGATACGTAACAAGTTATTACTTATTTTTTTAACTAAAATTATTTGGAGAAAAAACTTTGTGCATCTCTGAAGGTGAAATGATATTCCACTTTTATATGCAATTGATTAAATCAATGAAGTTGTATGCTTCCTCAAACTGTGTTTTAATGTTTTTCTTCAAAATTGACCTGGAGAATATGCACAAATACTTCATTTGCTTTTGCCAATTTAATTTAATGATAATAGGCTTTGACTTGACTATTTTCTTCTATGAGTAATAATAGGTAATAATGTAGTCAGTACTTATACTTATCTTTCATTGACTTAACTGCAACCACTATAATATCAGCTGAACATTTCAACAAAATTGGCCTTTCTTACTTCCCCAAAATGACCTAATGCATAAATATTTTAGTATTAATAGCTAAATGTCATTGAGTTGAATTCTGAACAAAATATATTCATGTATCCTATACTAGGTACATGCTATCACATGCATCAGGTATGTTTAGGATTACACCATTAAAGATTGGTCAAGAAAATAATTACCTTCACCAAGAAATGAGTCCAGCAATTTTAATTCATTATACTGTACTATAATTTTATCAGGAATGATCTTCAACCAGTTCTGGGTTGTTTCTTCTGTATTATAAACAGTAGGATCATACCAGTAGTTAAGCACCATATATAGTATTTATTACCTGTTGTGTAGCAGATTACTGTTTAAAAACAGTAATCTGTTTACTGATTGCCTCTTTAACACAATTAAAATAACAATAGCTATTGATAAACATGATTACACTAATAACTGCTCCTATTGCTACTCCAGTGGAATTTGAAGTGTAGTAGTTAAGATGACTGTAAGATGTTTTGGTAACACATATTGACTATTCTTCCAATCATTATTTGGATAAAAAAATATGGCTTACGTTCAAATGGTGTTACTGTTAGTGAGAGTGGTGTTGAATGTGAACTATTTTTGTCTAGTAATCAATTAATTTTTGTGGGGTTTTCACAATTTTTATTTTGCAAAATATACAATAAAAATTAAGCTTAAATATGTAGGTACCATCTTATAGAAAACACTTCAAAACCTGAGCAAAAAAACAATCCTATTGCTATGGATTTTCTATTACCACTTTTTTAATTATTTAGAATTGAGGATTCATTTCTTGTTAAAACAATTTCATTGTATTATGAATTTCTAGATACGATTCTGCATGAAAAAACTTCTCACCTTCACAATAGATTCCAGTCTGATGTTGTATATATGTAATGAAGACAATGAAACGGAAATTAAGAAGCTGGTGCAATACATGTTAACCAGATCACAATTGAAAGTGCCCGAAAACAGTCATTTATATTGAATCAAACTTCAGAATCATAATTTATTTTCTTTGATAACTAATTAATCTCAATTTGTGTCGATTTGTATTTTTGTGGACAACTTTTGTATTTACATTATCTACTGATCGCTGTGGTTGATAGTGTCAGTGCAGTAGATGGTGTTACTGCTGTGGATTGGTTTGCTGCTGTAGATGGTGTCATTGCTGCAGATGCATAGTTTACAGTTAGCTAGCTTGCAGCTGGTATTAGACAGAGACTGAAAATGAATGGCCAATACTGGAATGAATCTAGCAACGAATATGTCAATACCTTACCACACATGTACTACTGACAACTGCCTTAGGATTTCTATGCTTCAGTTAACATAAATTCATGAACTCTAAAAGGAATCACACAATAGGAGATTATTGATGGTTAATAATGATCATGGACACTGTTATTAGGTGCTTGTGGTATAAAACTATGCAATAACTTTCATGATTCTAAAGCTGAAGAATCTGCCCCCTACCTTGGTGGACTGGAGCCCCTGATCCCCCACCTTCTGCCACCTAAGATTAAACTATAGTAGAAACGTATGACATACTCCAACACAATGTCTTCCAAACCTTGCAGTTACCATTCTGATGATACAGTTACTTTGAATTGTTTTACTTTAGTGTAAGCTACATAACAGATGTAACGATAATCTACTAGTGATGTGCTCCAGCACAAATGGTGAGTGAGCTGTTTTGCACAAGTAATTCAAAATATGAAGCAAAACAGTCTAAAATTGGACAAAAGCCTATTTTCATAGTTCCTACACTCTAAAAAATTATAGCGTGAAAACCCACCAAATTCACACCAAACTGGTGGTGTGAATGCCCACCACCTATGCATAATGTGTCCTTCACACTTTATTCCTAGTGTGAATGCACACTTAGTGTGAAATTCACACTCAATGGAATAGCATGGCCAACATTAATTATATTCATGTGCAGGCAAAAACCAATGTTATTATCATTGTAATCTACCTTATAAATGTTTTGTACACTTGTGTGCTAGATAAGAGAGTTGACTAAAATTTTAGTCGTCTGATTAATGAGATCTGGGATTATATCAATCTCTTTTTGGAAAAAAATGTTGATATGTAATACTAGAATCAATGTAACTTAAAAAAATTCAGCATTAATGTAAGTATGAGTTCATAGTGATTATGGTGAGAATTCACACTAAATTTGGTGTGTACTTCACACCCAAACGATGAGGTGTGCGTGTGACTATTGTTACAAGTGATTCACGCTTAATGAACTACACAGCTTTTGGTTTACAGTGTATGTAAATAAGCCAGTCTGATTATCTTACTGTTCAGTTGCTCCCAACACAGCAAACACTCGACTCAACTACTAAAGCACAACATAGTTTTTAAATGCATAATGGTAAAGGGTTTTCAATGCAATAGTAGCCACTCTTTCTAAAAAAATGTCCCACAATTTTGAGCATAACCTTAAAATATGACTTGCTTCTGATGTAGTAAACTCCTAACAATTTATGTGAATTTGTTAAAATGTTTAGTTTAAGATATTATTGAGCTAAGTAGTTCTGCAGTGAACTTGAGAACTTGTCATAGTTTTTTTATGATTGTCATATTTTACCTATTTTCTGTTTTCATTGTCATCATCTTTCCTTACCTGATACAGAGTCTATCACATGCAATACTTTTATGTTGGCGAAAGAAGTTGTAGTTTATCGTGTTAGCTAGTTGGATGTAAATCTATTATAACTATATTTCCAATAGTAGCTGCAACTCATAATAATTGCACACACACACTTGTTCACTCTATCAACACAATACTACTATATTGTAGTCTTTATGACTTGACTTATTGTATAATGGTTTCCAAGCAAGAACACTACTGTTTCCAAGTGTTTATTATAGTTATGACAGACAGTGCTTATAACTTACCTAATTAGAAAAGTGAACTCCAGTGAGTTTACAAAACCTATCTATGTCCTGCAACATTCAGATCATATCAGGAACAGCCTAATCCAATGGGATAAATATTGAATGATATGGTAATATCATAAAAAATATATTCTGTTTAGTGGGGTGTGGGATGGGGTCCAACATCCAACATCAGGTGAACTCAAAAAATGAGAGGATCAATATTAACAAAAATGATATTAGTACGTGTACGTTCACAATGAACCAAAAAAATATCCCTGATTTTAAATTGTGTTATCCCTAACAGTGTCTCACTCACTTTACTCAGTCGCCAATCATTTCTGCTTATGTACAACTATTAATGTCTATTCAGCTTTCTGGAGTTGTATGAAATAAACCATTTCCTATTTAATTTACATCACCACTAAATTATCAATTTTTTTAATTTTAACAATATAATTTGTCTTTGATTAATTAAGACTTGTTTGATTCATTTGAAAATACTACAAAATCAAATCACAATAGCTACATGGCTATATCACAGGGTATTCACCTTTCAAAGTTTTCATAACTTCATATTCTGTACCTATTATTGTGATAATAATCAAATAATATATTATTTGAATATGAAATAAGACACACAATTTACTATTCATGAGTTGTAACATACCTTATTTGCTGTGTATAACTTCATATGCTGAATCTACTGGTACTGGTTTATTATCTAACTGTGTGTACTTTTTAATACAATACAGTATTAAACTGTGGTAAGCTTCATAATAACACAAATATGAAATTATAGATTCAATAAAAGATAAAAAGGTTAACGTGCCTATAATTATATTAATATTTGTATTGATATGCTGGAATTTATGTTTGGTTTTTCTTCAAATTGATCTTGAGAGTATGCATCAGTTCTTCAACTTCAAAAATTTAGTTCATCTATTTGACTATACATGTATTATTAATTTACCAATACTTTTATGCCAGTAAGTCGGTTTTGCATTGTTTAAAAGCAAATCAGATGTAGTAAATACCATATTGTATGTGCAAATAGTATATAAGCTAAGCATACAATTTTGATGCTCTTTGTATAGCTATTATAGTTGATAATTATCCTTATTTCCAATTAAACACCTCCCAGCAGGTTACTCCATAAGACCACTGAAATAAGGATAATTATCAACTATAATAGCTATACAAAGAGCATCAAAATTGCATGCTTAGCTTATATACTATTTGCACATACAATATGTTATTTACTACATCTGATTTGCTTTTAAACAATGCATCAGTGAGACTCTCTGGTGCCATCCATTTAAAAGTCAGCCTCGCTGCATCCTTCTTATTCTGCCTGAAATATCCACTAGTGTAAACTTCTTCCGAAATCCAAAATCAGATATTAATTCCATTATATAGAATCTTATCTATTAAGATAATATGTGTAAATTAGTATTAAAAATGACCCTATTCTTGCTTCAAATCAAATATTTTGGTGAGAATGTCCAAACATACTTTAAGCAATATATTATATGCTATATGCAACTAACACTATCCTGTATTTTATTAATCGTAACTGACATTCAATGCTATTTTACTTGCATGTTTTACGTAATAGTGCATACAATAGATTACAAATTAGCAAAGTGTTGTTCATATGTAATTCCAAGTCACGTGATTGTTTTATGTTCATAGTGTATTCATAGGCTCCAACTTTTCTAAAAATGCTTTAAGGACACAAACCACACCCATCTATAATTTAATTACCACGCCCTAATAAACATAACCACGCCCCAACCACACCCACACATTAATGAAGTAAATGAGTAAATTATGCAGTACAGTTGCTTTTTTGCACTTAGTGAGTTAAAGAAATTATTGTTGACTGCTGCATACGCATTACCTGTTATTATGTTTACATGAAATGTGTATCTCTATAACTATGACATATATACATACCCATGGAAGAAGTCCCAATTCCTGGAAACTGTTGAATCCAGCTTGGATCAAAATGACATAGTCGTTTGGGTTTCTTAGGCAGTATAGGCCCAGGCAAAGAATCAGACATAATTTATTGAAGACACCACAAGTCTAGAGTTGGGAGGAATGAGACTCAGAAAGCAAGAAATCAGCTGTTCAGACCTGACCAGTAAGCAGTTGAGAGAGCTAGCAGCAGCTGCATGTGGCTATAGCAGCTGCATATTTTAAAATAATTTTGTACATGTATCATGCTGGATATTATTTAGCTTATCTTGCATACTTTAAAAACTATGCAAGCTTGCAGTTGATTTTGTAGTTACAGTGTATACATGGTGACATTATAATCAATATGGCAAATATGCAATGCATGCTCTGCTGGCCAGTGCTGGGCATGTGCAAGGTCAGCTGCTCTATTTATAGCTACCTATATGAGGTCAGTCCTGTTTTAAGGACAAACAATAGAGCAGTAGCAAGCCTTTGAAGGACGAAGGACAAAGTCCAAAAATTAAGGACTGTCCTTCGGATTTAAGGACAGTTTTAGAATCATGTCACAGAAAATTAAGTGACTAAAATATTATGGAGAAATTATAGCTACTTGTTCCTGCTATACTTCAATAACATACAGACAATTCCAAGCAGCAAAATCTCTATTTACTATATTCTTATTGGCTGATAAATATGCCATTCCTAAGGCAAATTAATTTTGATGACACATTATTTTTTAGGAGTAATTTCACGCAACTTTAGTGTACAGATAAAAACAGAATAAATGAAACAGTAGCATACTTATAAACCCACTCTTACCGACACAATGACAATATGAACACATATTAATTACGTATTTAATTGTAATTTAAATGAGTTTAAATGAGGTTAACGTTGGAATGGCAATCGGGTAAGTATCGCTGCAGCGGAAGGTACGGGCTTGTGAACAGGATGGAGGGCGCGGCCGGGGATGACATGTTACAGTGG
>WLWI01004820.1_pt1 | contig 11352 bp, 7 predicted proteins | sample 6701501 | NCBI WGS metagenome assembly WLWI01 (sample SAMN12718690, study PRJNA515312) | sponge metagenome | isolation source: marine sponge | host: Mycale hentscheli | place: New Zealand: South Island, Marlborough, Capsize Point | collected 2014-11-01
ATACTCTCGCTTTACCCCGTCCATACTCTCGCTTTACTCAATCAATATTCTCTCTTTATTCATTCCATACTCTTGCTTTACCCAATCCATCCTCTCGCTTTACAAGTCCATACTCCCGCTTTACCCAGTCAATACTCTCGCTTTGCCCAATCCATACTCTCGCTTTACCCAGTCAATACTCTCGCTTTGCCCAATCCATACTCTCGCTTTACCCAATCCATACTCACACTTTACCCAATCCATACTCTCGCTTTACCCAATCCATACTCTCGCTTTACTCAATCCATACTCTCGCTATACACAGTCCATACTCTCGCTTTACTCAATCAATATTCTCTCTTTATTCATTCCATAATCTCGCTTTACCGTCCATACCCTCGCTTTACCCAATACATACCCTTACTTTACCCAATCCATACTCTCGCTTTACCCAATACATACTCTCGCTTTACCCAGTCAATACTCTCGCTTTACCCAATCCATACTCTCGCTTTACCCAGTCAATACTCTCGCTTTACCCAATCCATACTCTCGCTTTACCCAATCCATACACTCGCTTTACCCAATCCATACTCTCGCTTTACCCAATCCATACTCTCGCTTTACCCAGTCCATACTCTCGCTTTACCCAATCCATACTCTCGCTTACCTAATCCATACTCTTGTTATACCAATTATTTACGTACCTTTGCTACTGCCACTTCCAATAAGGATATTTCATTGATGAGATTTCTTCACCACTCCTTCTGCCTATGATGATATATGCAAAAGTAACAGCTCCAGCAGTTTAGATTTTAAGTCATCTCACTCCACTAGTTGTTGCAGCCTATGCAAATAATAGGATAATAGCAGATTGTGCACCCATAAAATTGCCTTACAGCACAACTTAGTTATAACATACCGAGGGGGTTAAACCTAGGATCCCCAATCCCCCCTAGAATGTTTAGAAAAAGGGTGTGGTTAAGTAAACACACACTGCACGTGTCTGTTACTCCAAGCAAAATAATTCTCACATGAATGATACAATCGACTTCAAATGTCAGCTCAAAGTTACAATCAACTATTCGTCACACACTGTTTTTCAGTCTATTACAAGATTTTATATGTAACAAAAGACACCCTCAGCCATGTGGGTTAAAATAGTATAAAACTTCACAATATTTAATATTGCAACAAGAAAACTCCCCCCCCCCCATCAAAAAAAAAAATCTCGGACCGGACTTGTTCATTAAAATTTTGAAAAATTTACTAATATCTATATAGTAACAGGGGTTCATTTAGGGGGGGGGGGCAGGGGAGACGCTCGCCCCCTTGAAGCCATTACCCCCTTGAAATCATTACCCCCTTGAAATATTCTTAAAATATCGTAAGCAAAATGCGAAGTTCAAAAGTGAAAATTTAAGGTGAAGGGAAATGCTTAAATTATGCCCATCTCCTTTCTCATCTTAGTTCTGCACGAACGTTGTGTCACACTTTAGATAGCACAAACTCAACCTCGCCCACTCTTAAAGCGATTTCTAAATGAATTTTTGAATATTACGCCTGTGTGTCAAATAACGACAATGACAATGTGTGTATTCATGAATAATCCATCAGCTTACAGTCTGGCAAAGCATCATCCTTACTTCAATGGGTAAAGAGTCTTCACATTCAGTAGAGAGTGATTAATTGTTACTAAAAAGTGTGTGGAATAGATCAGGGAAGACGGTGTAGGTTTCAAAAGTTTCGTGGAGCGTAAGTCCACAATCATGATGGTAGGACAGCGATTCAGAAGCAACAAATTAGACAAAGGACTCTATGACTCAAGAAGAAAGAACTAAAGAAAGGAAATATGAGGATAAGAAAAGCTATATAGTTTAAAAAGAAGAGAGCAGGAGATGAAAACTAATTAACCTTACTCAACAATAGAGAATGATAACTGAGCATAATAACTTCAATACGTCGAGCGCCACTGTGTGTCGGGTACTTGCTAGTATAATATTATAATATACATTATATAATTAATTATATAATTTCCCCTTCAAAAATATTTCCTAATTTAGAATCCACCTAACCTTGCAAGCCACTTTTACTCGACTGCATAGTCCACCACACATGTGACCTTCTTCTCTTGTTGTATAAAGTTCTGAACAATCAAAAAATTAAAAAATTCTCAAGAATTTCTTCAAAATCAATGTGTACTAAATAATTACACCAACATTGTAACTAAGGCCAAGCACCTCCTTATTGTAAAAAATTTGAAGAAACTATCTAAATATGATACTCTAGTAAATAGCTTGCACAACATTCGAATCCAGCACCTATCACAGTTCAATAGTATCTGTGTGCAGTATGCAGTTAGGCAGTACTCAAAATTACAGCACTCAAACTCATAACAATGCCATGCTAATTACTCTCTAGAATTAAATAATCTATATAATAATATGTTCGTGTGTCAGTAACAACGATAGACAGTGTGTATTCATGAATAATTCACGAACTTAAATAGTATGGTGGTAAAGCATCGTGATACCTTGAATAGGTTGTCCCATTCAGTTGAAAGTGATTAATAGTACACTAAAAAGTGGGTTGAATGAACAAGGAGAAGGCGGCGTAGTGAAATCACTGAGTAAAGGCGGCATAAGTTTCAAGAAGAAAGGGGAAAGTACGAAAAAGAAGGCAACATTTCACAAAGCCCAAGTCCACACAATCATGATAGAAGGACAGAAAGATTAAGAAGCAGGAGAGACAAAGAAATAGAAGGGACTCCATGACTCGAGAAGAAAGGTGAAAGAAAGGAAAGGCTGGTGATAAGAAAAGCTGAGATAGTTCAGGAAAAAGAGAGCAGGAGAGGGAAACTGATGTAGAGAAAGATAACAATGAATAAAAATAACTTATGCCTGCATTCTTACTATGCAATAAGTCAAGCGCCACTATGAGGTGGGGTACTTTCTAGTTGTAAATATTTTTTGTCTTGCAGCCTATGCCCTAACTCCTCCCACCCCTTTACAAACAAAATTTCTAGATAAAACTCTGACTATAATAAATTTGTTATAACAGTAATAATAATAATATTATTATTATTATTTATTATTAATAATAAAACTGTTGCTCTTCTTGATAAGAAGCTACTCAACTTGATTGTAAATGTTGCAGAACTAGAGTGCTCCTAATGTCTATCATCAAGTATCTTGTGGCTACATCAAAACTAATCATGAAAGAAATTAGTAATACAACTGTTGGACATCACTGATGAATGCAAATGATAAAAGCATAAACCACAGCCTACAATTTCTTGTCCTAAGGCTTAGAAAGTCCAAGAACTACAGTTCCAATAGAACACACAAACATCACCAGCTTAACCTTAAGGTCACATCTCTTACTTCTGTCTTATCTAAGTTTTTGCCGTTATAGGCGGGGTGTGTGGCTTTTTTGGTGGGCAGCCTGCTTGACCTCTTGCTCTGAGCGCCACCTTACCCATTCTGCTTGGTGGCGTTCTGAGAGGTGTCCCACTGAGGCCTAGCCCTACCTTTTGGATTATCCTTTTTTGCCTTGTTCTGGCAAAAACCTCGCCATCCTTCACTAATCTGGTTCCACCCCCTCGCCTATGTCACACTAGAGCACCTTGCATTCTTGATACGCTTATGCTCCAATGGAATTGAACCATTATTATTACCCCTTGTATATCAACTGTATGTTAGGTGTGGGTGGGTGGGATACTTTCGTGCGCCTTTTCTCTGCTTGCTAGAAAACTCTTGGCTGAATGAATACTGCACGTGGACTGAACTATGTATTCAACTACGGCGCCCTTTCTTGGAGCCGCCCCCACCCGTGATCCATACGTCCTCGTCGTCCCATGCCTACTTACCGCGCATGACTCTCTTCCCATTGTCTTGTTGACCTTTTACCAACCCTACTGCATTGCTGTGCCTGTTCCACAGGTTAACCTATATTAACTCTACGTGTTAATCTCCATTTAACCTTAAGGTCACATCTCTTACTTCTGTCTTATCTAAGTTTTTGCCGTTATAGGCGGGGTGTGTGGCTTTTTTGGTGGGAAGCCTGCTTGGCCTCTTGTTCTTATGACAGCTAATTCACATTGCTACTTTTTAGTCCATGTTTCCAGGTTGCCACGCCCTCTGCCGTCCCCGTCATGCTGCCGCGCTCTGCTGTTTCTCCGTTAGTCTGCCTGCCACAATCTGTTGTGGAATTCCTGCTAGTGACTATTTTAGTTCCACTACGAAACTTGCCTGTGTGAGGGGTTTGCCTGATGCATACTGGAACAGTGGTCCCTGCCTGCGGCCTACTGCTGCCATGAAGCCTAGAACTGCTGCCACTGGACATAGCTTGTCTCCCTTGCGGCCTACCACTAGTGTGCAGACCTGCCTTAACTGGTCAGTCTTCGACGCTTTCAGGCGGACTTTCACTATGGTTGGGTTTGCTGTATTATCTGTGGCCACGTCCTGCCAAGTCAAGTGCACGTCTGGATTGAAGCCTGGTACTGTCAGCTCCCCTGACCTCATGAAACCAAAGAATGCCAGGGTTGCAGCTGCCCAAAGCATCTTAGCATCTATTCCACCAGGTGTAGCACTCCAGCTGGTTCTCAGAACTTCCAACACCTCTACCGTCATAGGCTTTCTCTGTCTCTGCCTCCTTCCCTGTTCTGACCTCCACCTTTGTACTCCACGTACCACTTGCCCCAGCTTCGCCATTTTTCCAAGGCCTGGGTCACCCCTGCCCGCCTCAACTTGCAACTGTCTCACTGCTGCCAGGTATGCCTTTATGCTACTATGCATCAGCCCCTCCCCTGCCAGGAATGCCACGAATTGACACAGCAACTTCTCCGACACTGGGAGAGGCGGCCAGCTATACTTCCCACAAAATCCCAAGTACCTTCGCCTCGCTACTCCATACATCCGCTCTGTTGACGGAGCTATTCTCTTTCGGAACAGTGTTTCCACAGCTTCCTCTAGTCTGGGTCTCTGGCCGCTTGTCTGTCCTTGACTATCATTTGCAGGACTTCCTTGCCCACCTCGTCTGGCTTCTGCACCATCTGTGGGCATAAGTGAAACACCACATCCATTTTGTTTCTCGACAGAGCATCCTCCACTTCATTATCTACACCCCTTACGTGCTCTGCCCTCAATTGGATGGACCATTTTGCCTCTAAGAATGCCAGGCACCTTCTTAGATACATGGCCTCTACCTCTCTACTTGCACCAGAGTTAACAATGGCCACTACGGCCATGTTGTCACACCTTGCCATGACTTGCTCTGCCAAAACTTGCCCCATGTGGCCATCGCAACCATTGGCAGGAGCTCCTTTGCTGTGATTCCGTAGCTGGCCAACTCTCCCAGTCCATGCCACTGCAGCTGGAGCCATTTGGTCTCCCACCATGCACCACACCCCCAGCTCCCCGATGCGTCTGATGTTACGATCACCTCTTGGCTTGTTCTACTCACGTGCCACATCATGGCTGTTCCATTCCAGTCTTGCCCAAATTGGTACCACCATTCGATGTCCGCTCTTGCCTCCCTACTCAGCCTCACGAACCTGTCTATATGTTGCACCCCTGCCGCCAAATCAATTAGACAACGTAGAAAACACCTGCCTGCTCGCACCACTTTGCATGCATGACTCAAGATGCCTATCACTGACAGCAGCTGTCTCTTTCTACATGCCTTCATGCCCCGCACTCCCTGTAGAGTACTTCTCAGCCTATCTAGTTTTTCCTGTGGCAAACGGATTTCCAGCTGATCAGAATCCAGCTCCATTACCAGAAACACTAGCACCGTGGCTGGGCCCTCATCTTTTTCGGGCTCCGTTGGCATGCCTGCCTCCTGACATACCTGCTTCACCAGCCTGAAATTCTGACTGCACTCTTCTCCCTCCTCCTTTCCAACAGTGATAAAATCATCGATGTAGTGCCTAATCCATGTCGCTCCTCTACTACACAGCGCCCATTGCAAAAGGTCTGCTGTGACTGTAAATAGCAGGGGGGCGGATCGCAGGCCAAAGGGCAGGCATCCATCTACCAGCAGTTGCCCTTTCCACTGCATGCCTAACAGCCCTCTGTCCTCAGGATGTACTGGTATATTTCTATAGGCCTGTTTGATGTCAGCTTTTGCCATCAACGCCCCCCTGCCTACCTCCAACACTTTCCTCATCACCTCATCCACCGACGTATACGACAGTGATGACAGCTCTGCACTTATCCCATCATTCATGCTGCTGCCTTCTGGTGATGACAAGTCTACTATTAGGCGCCAGCGACCTGGCTTGCCCATCCTAGGGATAACCCCAAAGGGGCTGCAGTGCACCCCCAGAGCTTCTGCCTGTCCTGCCTTGCCCACTGTAAACACTCTACCATTCCCCTGCTCTCTGTCCAGGTAATCTTGCACCACTTCTGGCTGCTGCTGTACCGATGACTTTGACTGCCTCATGTCTCGAGGATCATGCTGGTATCCTATGGTGAAAGCCCTGCTGTAATGCCTTTCACCATCCACTCCACCAGCTGTCTGTCCGGATGGTCTGCCAGCATCCTCTGCAATGCTGCTGCCCGGAGGAGTGTGCGTACCAGCCATGCCTCAGCTGGTAGTTTGCACTTGCGTGCTCTTGATCTCCTCTCCAGCTCTAGCACCTGCCAGCTCGTGCCACTCCCTGCAGACCAAGTACACCATCATTACTTGTTCCGACCCCTACCCTCCCTTTATTTTGTATATATTTTTATTAATTTATTTAATATACCCCTCACCTAATATGTGTAAGTTCGCCACCCCCTGTTCCCATCTACATTTATCTTGAGTACTATGTTGCAATTTATTATACTTTTTCTTTTTTTTTTATAATAATCATAAATATATGCAGGCATCACATACACATACACTAATAATGATCGCGATGCTAGCTGCGTTCTGTTCCTTGGCTGCCCTTCACTCTTTTGGAGCCGCCTGGCACTGCGAGACAGGGTGTGAACCCCTGCACTTGTTGCACACATGCAGGTACCGACATCGGGCACCAAACTTGCAATCTCCCCGGTAGCGATTATATTTTCCACATACTGGGGTCCCTGCCACTGCCCAGTCCTGCTCGAGCTCGGCTTGCTCCCTCGGCCTCTTCCTGGACCCTGCCTGACCTGCCTGACTTCCTTTTGCGAGGTCTTTTGCCGTGGCTGCCGGGAGAGCCTGCGCAGTAAAGCACTCCGTATACAAGCCAGGGTCTAGAGTTGCCCACTTCCTGTGCTCGTCTCCTGCCACCATCTATCTGAATCGCCTGTCGTATTCCTCGCAGGCTGGCCAGGCAAATTTCTGGGCTGCCCTCACAATGGCGTCCATATAGCCGAGGAAGTCCACCAGTTGGTCATTGTCTCTGGTCGCCACGGTGCCAAAATACAGGATAAAGCACCTAGTACAGGTTGTCAAATCCGGTACTGGATGCCTGGTTCTCCTATAATCTGCCGCCTGGATAAGTAGCTGGTCGCTGGACATAGTGCTCAGTGAGGACCCCTCTGGCAAGGCGGGATGCAACTCCGCAAAGTCAACATACTCTCCCCTCCTGATTTTTCTCGCCAGTATCGCTGGTACAGCAGACAGCCCCGCCCCCAGTTTAACTGGGCCAGCTTTCTTTGGTGTTATCTCTGACTTGCCTCTGAGCCACCTGCCCGCGCCAAGCTATCAGCTGCCTCTTGCAGGGCACTAGACCCTGCGTCATCACCTGCTGGGTCCTCCCTCACATCCAGTCCCACTACGCTTGCTGCCGTCAGCGGAGCCCCTACATATCAGAGAACCGCTCATCATGCCTGCCTTGTTATATTTCTAGTCCTAAATTATTATTATTATTATTTTATTTTATTTTTTACCTTTTACCGCTTCTTATTGTTAACATTTAATACTATCCTTAATATTCCCTTTTTTTTTTTGCTCAGCTTGCGTCCCTGCCCTGCTGCTCTGGTCTTGCCAGTCTAGCATTTTCTGCTTTTCTGATCTAGCCAGCCTTGCTTTTTCTGCTCTGTTAATATAGCCAGCAGAACCCAGCATCTGCATGATCAGTCCTGCCATTTTTTGGCCTCAGTTTGTCTACTCTGCAAGTTACAGCCTCAGCACTCTGCTCTGCTAGCTTCAGCTTTGCTAGTTCAGCGTCAGCTGCGCCTATCCTACCCAGCTTACGGCAAAAATCAGCATACCCTGCTAGCGTCAGAGATCAGCATTCTCTGCTAGCCTCTGCCTCTGCTTACTCCCCCATACTTACTCTGCCCAGTTGCCCGCCCCTTAGCTAACCTCTTGCTTTGCCTTTTTTTTTTTTTTTTTTTTTTTGCTATCTGCTCACCAGAGGTTCTCTCTACCCATGCCTGACTACTACTGGCTTGGGCCTTATACTCCCGCTGCCAGAAAAGTCACACCCTGGTTGCCCCACTGGTGGAAACAGGCTGAGCGAGGATGCCCTTAATTAAGCCCTATCCCCGCTAGTGCTCACCAAGCTCTGATTCGCTTCTCCCTTCACGCTCCCTTCGCCTGCTGTCTATCCACGCCTCCAGCTTCTGACGATCTCGTCTAAAGCCGACTCTGGCAACTCCAAGTTTGTTTCCTCGCTGCTCATCGCTAGAATACTTTCGTGCGCCTTCTCTCTGCTTGCTAGAAAACTCTTGGCTGAATGAATACTGCACGTGGACTGAACTATGGCACCCTTTCTTGGAGCCGCCCCCACCCGTGATCCATACGTCCTCGTCGTCCCGTGCCTACTTACCGCGCATGACTCTCTTCCCATTGTCTTGTCGACCTTTTACCAACCCTACTGCATTGCTGTGCCTGTTCCACAGGTTAACCTATATTAACTCTACGTGTTAATCTCCATTCATACATATGTCTATTACCATGTGACAAGAGTCCACATCCTTCACCTGTTCAATAATAACTGATGCATATCACTCATGCCCCATCTCCTCCACCTGGACTTTTAACCCCCTATCATGCCACACAGCAACAACTGAAAGGTCATATCACCTAAATCAGGTATGCCCTGGGAATCAAATGAGACATGTACATCACAACTTGAGACTTGCTTGATTCCATCTATATTGAGGACTTCGTCAAGAACAAACACTTGCCAGTAAGTCTTGCCTCGCAGGTTGGTTATGAGCCAGCTTGTCTGAAGTCAACTACAGCAAGACCTTCAACTCACCAGTCAGTCCAGTAAACCTGAGTGTTTATTCACATGGTCATAATAACCCACAGTAGCTAAAAATATTATTTGTGACACAATCTGGGCAATGTGTAGAGGAGGCTATAGGGGCAACGCCACCGTGATTGATATCAGCAGTGGCGTAGGAAGAGGGTGGGGGGTGGGGCTTCGGGCCACCAAAATTGTGGGGCATAATCTAACAAGGCAACTTCTCGCATGAACACTTTTAAACCCCCCCCCCCCAAGAAAACATGCCCTTGGAGCTCCCTTTACTAAAACATCTTCCAACACCGCTGATCAGTCATGTGACTACTACAAATACTAATGGCTAGCACAAGTATTCGACAATAGGCTTCAATTGTAGATTATTTGTAAGGTTACTCTGGATTATTGACTGCCTTAATGTACAACAACTTAAATAGTTTAAACCTACACGACTATGTAACACTTGCACAACTCATTCAAAGTAGAGTATAATAAATTATAGTTATTTCACATTAATACCACCCCCACACCACCGCCGCATTAATTCACGCAGTATCTAACGCCTGAGCCTACCTAATCAATATGACAGACCTCTGTAGATCGCCAAGCCTCTTCTCCCACCATATTTCTTTCCACATGCGCTGCGTGTGCAATGTATCTGAACGACGACCGTTGTTTTGCCTAATCTTGCTGGGCGGTACCTTTCCGTTGCTATAGTTACAAGAGAAGTAAAAACAATAACAAATCCATCACCGTGCGAATGGACAGGTTTTAAAGCGTATAAGGACAGCTAAGACGGTTTTTTTGGATAAAGTAGGATTAGAGGGGTGTCGGGCCTGCAGGTATCTTCTGACGAGTAATGCGGCATACATCACCCCAAATAGCTATCTGACCACCAGTAGGAATAGCTACTTCATTATTTTGCAAAATGAATTGCTTCTATTAAGCAAGTATATACAATAAGAATATATTGCTGTTTTGTTTCTGCTGATGGTATATACACACAATCCGTATACTTCAAATGGAATGAACAGAAATATTTTCCGTCAGAATGGTTTAGCTATACCAATGAATCTAGAACTTTACAGCTCATAGCTATTCTGAGACTTGTAACTAGACTAGTGATTTAATAATGGTATCTATAAGTTACTGATACGACATCCAGACTTTATCTCTACCATTGTAACATTGTATGTGAAAACTGTATAACAGACTCTAACGTTGCACAGAAGATATTTTTTGGGTTATTATTCAATATGCTGTAGGCTTTATTTGATGTGGCTATAGCTATAGTGTCTTTGAAGTATGACACATGTGTACGTGATCACTACTTGGATTTATCACAAGTCTTAAGTGTACAATTAGATATTTATGTATTAGCAGTACAAAATAAAGACAGCCTTAGCTTCCCAAGTCAGGCAAATAAAAAAAAATGTCCACTCTATGACTGCTTCTACATTTCCTTGCTGTAACTGTAACAGCAACACAACAATTTAAGTTGCTTTTCTCTGGTGGCTAAAAATATTCCTTTCAAATTCTGTAGCTAATGAATATTTCAGGGTAGAGGGACTAACTGTGCCCAATATTTCTATAACTAGTTAGTTAAAAAAACAACAATGGAGGCTAGCTAATTGGATCTATACTCTGCACACTTCTTCACTTGACTGGCTTTCTTAGCATGTTTTTTTCTTTGAAGATATCAGGGGAAATTTTATTCTATTCTGAAGTCTACCACTGTTCCATGAAACAAAGGTCATAACTTCTGGCTTTTGGCACCAGGCCTCGACAGACCATAAGGATACTGTACATAAAGCTTATGACAAAAGTTTTGATGCTGCTTTCACATTGACCTTTAGCAGAAATTCTCATTTCAATAACTAGCATTTAATAATGTCTCAAATTTTAAGACAGATGAATACATAAACTATAATATTATATGGAATGATGAATACGCCATGAAATAATTCAGGAATTAAAGGAGTAGGTGAGTGTACAATGTAATGAAGGTGCAATATTTTTTTCAGGATACAAATTAAGAACATGATAAATGTGTAAATTAATATTCACACAAAACAACTAAAAGTATTTTTCTCCAGCATTATGATCAGACATTCTGCTATCCGTCATCAAAGTTAGAAGTGCAGTGTCTAGGAATTTTCCGTAGACTTCATAATGAACAACCTTATCATGCCATCTTCTCCTAGAGAAAC
>WLWI01004821.1_pt1 | contig 11350 bp, 7 predicted proteins | sample 6701501 | NCBI WGS metagenome assembly WLWI01 (sample SAMN12718690, study PRJNA515312) | sponge metagenome | isolation source: marine sponge | host: Mycale hentscheli | place: New Zealand: South Island, Marlborough, Capsize Point | collected 2014-11-01
CCCACCCCCCCCCTCCCCCCGCCGTCCCCACCCCCACCGCCACCCGCCTCCCGAATTCCGCGTTTGGGGGGGTGGTGGGGGGGGGGGGGGGGGGGGGGGGGGGGGGGGCGTTTCTCACATTTGACATGCCCTGGATAGATTGTAGATGCCCAAGCTTAAAGCAGTGAGTTTGCTCTTTGTTCAATCACAAAATAATATGGCATTGAGGATAGTTTCCACACATGCAAGAAGAGTGCCTGGACTTCAAAAAACTGACCACTTATTTTTTTAGATTTTTATTACAATTCCACTCTTCTTTTCCCTCCTCCCCACCCTCTCTTCCAACCTGCTCCTACCTACACCTTACCTAAAAAAAAACTAATATATAGAATCTACTCAATGACGACGGTGTGTATTCATGAATAATTCACGAGCTGAGTAGAGTTGGTAAAGCATCGTTATTACCTGATTGTAATTTCAACCCGCTCTACAGTTGACAAGAAAAAAGGCAGAGAAAAAGTGTCTACGTCGGGCTAGAACATGCGATTATCAGCATCAGAGTCACACACACTTGCCATTACACTGTCAGGAACTAATACCTCAAGGGACTCTTGGAATGCCTCATTTAGCCTATTGCATCCTCTTCTTTCTTTCATTTTTTCTCCCTAGGTCTTGCCTTGTTCATCTTTCGCTCTATAAATACTGAACACTGGGTCGCTGAACAGAGTTGGAAAAAAGTGTCACCTACAGTAACTAAACCATAATCCACCACGAATAGGAAAACGCAAGGGTCAAGAAAAATAGAAGCAGGTGAGGAAAAGTTGACTGATGAAACCACTTCAATTAAGAAGTGAAAGAAAATACACAGAAAGGACAGAGATACTGGGGAGCAGGAGAGGTAGACAAAGGAGGAAAAGGGTATCCATGAGCTGAAGAGAGGAATAAGAAAAACTGAGATGGCTCAGAAAGAAAGAGAGCAGGAGAGGGAAACCATGGATAAAATACCTTAATGCTACTGCACTCCTAACTTTAATTGTACAAGTTAGTACATCAGGCGCCACTGTGTGGCGAGATATTTACTATATTCGTTTCACTAACACAGCTTACTATACAGACAGCCACTTAATATTAATAATGGAACAACCGAGAAATGAGACAAATTGTAAAGATGACACATCTTGATCAGCCACATCAGTTGTACCAAGGCTAACTTACATGTAGTATGAGTACGTATACTAACTGATGACATTCAACAAAATTAAATACAAAATGCCCATCACTTTTGCTTCTTCCACTCATGCTGTGATAAACTAAGTTGTGCAAGTGGAGAATAAGAATAAGATAGAGGAGGTAGGGTCTAAGTTTAATTAACAAATATTTGTTTTCTAAGGAGTTTGTGACTTCAAGTATAGCAAAGCTATATTCATGGAGTTAGGTAATAGTATAACTGAGAATTATATTAAATTATGTTTCTTGTTTCAATGAATATTACAAAATCCAGACTCATTCTTTACTACTAGGGATGGCCCTGCCTTGCTTGTAAACATTCTATCTGACCTTATGGCTTGTCCGTACAATTCAGGTATACTTAGATAGCCCTGCCACACTTGTAACCAATCGAAGTGATCTCAACATACCCTAGGTGAGATGACGACCAATTCTTCTTCCTTCAATCAATGAGACAGTCACTGGCCCTTGGGGAGATCACAGATACACTGTAAGCAGTCAGGGCTACAGTACCCCCGCACAGGATGCTATTGTTTACAGTTCCTTTCCCGTTCCGGGAAAAAAAACCACACCAAAGACGATCAACTAATTCAAAGCATCCTTTACCGAACAGCTTGTCCCTAAATTGGTAAAGGGAATCTTACTACTACTACGAGCCAAAGCTAGCCCGAAAAATAAATGTATTTCTTTGAGAATGAAACTGTCCTATGAATTTGTATAACATAAAAATAAAAAGTTTCATGGGTAAGCAGCAGAATTTCTTGCTCTGTACTTTCCAGATCCAGTCCGAGAACGTGCACGAGAAGAAACTACAGCATACAGTATTTAACGGTGATTCATAAATGGACGTAACCTCGTTACAGTTCTTACCGGTATCAACCTTCTTAGGTGAACTGGTTTCTTCATATATACTGAAAGCAAACAAAAAAGATATTGAAAAGATGATGATGATTAGAATTACAATGCTGACACCAGCCATTCCTCCACTACTGGGTCGTTGTCCAGACCTCGGAATCTACATAAGATACGATTAAAATAACTTATTTAGTGTCTGTGTTGACTATAAACACAATTTCAGTAATATTCAAGGCGTTTTCCAAGGGTTTCTTTTTTCACTTACGTCTGGAAAGAAGGTAGAATTTAGAATTTCCTGGGAGAAAACGCCTGTAAAACATACAAGCACAAAAACATGAACCTTAATGCTACATATTAGCTTTTAACGTACTTTGCAGAAGCAAACTAAGTGTTAAGACCCATCCAATACTAGCTCTCAAGGCCCCCATAGCCGAAAAAACAAAACAAACAAAAAAAACCCTAGTTTTGCTCTCTCTGCAGGTTCTTGGGGGTGGGGCTGCTTGTGGCACTTGTTTGGTCACGTGACAAGGACACACTTTGCTAAGGCGTGGTTGCTACCTGAGAAATACGTATAAGTGAGTTACCTCGCCCGGGGTTAGTCTGGCAGACCCTTTACCCAACCGCTACGCTGTTTTTTTTTTTTTTAGCCCGGGGTCTGGTTTGTTCGTCTTGGGCGGCTGAGACTCTTCAAGTAAAATTCGGGGTCCTACTCCCAATGACAAGCCATAATTTTTTTTTAGCTACAACAAAGGGCAATCAACGTTGTAGGTGTATAATTGCTCAACCCACAAAACAAAAGTACAATTGTCTCTATCCTGGCCACATACATTATGAAGGTGTGAGCCCTCCATCACAGTAGTCACCTCACTGTCATCCATTAGAGGCTCAAGATTAGCACTCTTAATCATCACAGGATTATAGGCCACATCTAGCGTAGCAAGGGCACTGCAAATACAGTAAGTATTATGGACATTCTGAAGAAAGGTGGTATCGTTGTTCAAAGAAGTAAAAATATTGAATTTTAGTGTCCGCAAAATTTTACTGCATTAGGTCACGTCAAATGACACCTTGTAGTTTATAATTTGCTGATCATTTGTCTGGATATAATATCAGTTTGTCCAATTGCAAATCATAACTAAAAATTAACTGTTTTTGATTATGAAATTAATTTTTAATTAAAAATAAATAAATTGATGATAGTGTAAGATTATCTTCTAATTCCTACACTGAATCTTCCACAATCATATCCGCTGCCTTCTCAGCAATCATTATTGTAGGAGCATTGGTATTTCCACTGACGATCTCAGGCATAATAGATGCATCTACAACCCTCAGATTGGATATTCCAATTACTTTTAATCTTGGATCCACCACACGATCTTTAACTAAGCTTCCCCCCATCTTGCAAGTTCCAACTGGATGATATATTGTCAAAACTAACCTTCGAATATAATCTTTCCAGAACTCATCTGTTCCTAAGGGATATTGGGAAACAATCCGTTCTCCCAGTACAGTCTTGTTCTGGCGAAAATTGTCAAATGCTGGTGTTGCATACATTTTCTCTATTATTCGTATGCCTTTCAAAAGGACTTCTAGATCATCTGGATGACTCAGATACTTTGGATCAATAATTGGCGGATTAAAAACGGTGTTACCAGATTTATTCAGATAGAGGGATCCACTGCTTTTGGGGTGAAGCAATCCTGGAAAGAAAGATGATCCTACCATTTTTTCCTTATCTTCATCAAAAGTTCCTTCAGCAAAGTAATTCTTCATTAGCTCAATATCCATGCATGCCTTGTACAGTTCTTTTGGGGAGTTTCTAGCAGCAGTATACAATAAATGTAAATCTGGTCTAAGATCACTTTCATTCTGTAATCCTGAACGAACAAATCCATGAGCCTCCAGAGCAGAAGTTGATAAAGGACCAGTACCGAACACTAAGTATTGCCCAATTGAAGATAATGATGTCACTACATCCTTTGAGAGTATCAAACCAGAGCTTGATGACAGGTGTTTGCTAAGAAACCCTAATGGGATCATAATGTGGTCTTGCAAATTTTTTCCAACAGGAAGATCAAGTTTAACTGGAACACCTACTTCTTGAAGATGTTCAGCAGGACCAATGCCAGAGAGCAAGAGAATATGTGGAGAACCAATTGCTCCAGCCGAAAGTATCACTTCTTTTCTGACCAAAAAGATATCTTCTTCTCCATTGGCAAAACTTTCGCTATCCACAATTCGGACTCCAATAACATTATTCCCATCAAATTCCAACTTTCTTACCATCTTTTGAGTCAAAATGAACAAATTTGGTCTATCCCTGACAGGGTGCAGAAATGACTTAGCTGTACTCCAACGCTCCCCGTTTCTGATAGTCTGCTGTGTAAAGCTAAATCCAATCTGAGATTCCCCATTATAGTCAATTTCCTTGTAACCTAGCATTTTACCAGCTTCCAGAAAAGCCCTAGAAGATGCTGAAATAAAGGAGTTCATCGTGACTGTCAGAATTCCACCATAACCATGGAACTCCTCATCTCCGTCAGCTTGAAAATCTTCTGATTTCTTGAAGTATGGAAATACATCCTTCCACCCCCAACCAATCGCTCCATAGATTCCTTCCCAGCGATCGTAATCAGCTCTATTGCCCCTAGTATAAATCATGGCATTAATGGAACTAGTCCCACCAAGTACCTTCCCTCTGGGCCAGCAAGACCTGTGTCCTTCATGTAAGCTACAGGCGTGGTCCTGTGGTACTGTTGTATATTGCCAATCCACTTCCGACTTCTGCAAATTAAAATAAGCCAATGGAATATGGATCTCTGGTTTGTCATCGGGTCCTCCAGCCTCGATTAGCAGCACAGTGAAGGCTTCATCCTTGGAGAGTCGATTGGCCAACACGCAACCGGCAGAACCAGCACCGACAATAATATAGTCAAATATTTTGTCCTTTATGGGACGATAAGGAAGTTGACTAGGATCCCAACGCCATATCCTCACAAAGGTAGCCAAAAGGAGGGCAGCAATACCTAACCAGAGCAACCCTCTAACTACCATTTTGTCCAAGCGACACGCCCTCCCAATCATATGGCTATCTTTACCTATCATAAACCTAGGGAATGGGGGCGGGGCAGGAGTGGGCTGAGCCCTTCACTTATTCAATGTTGTCCTTGAATGTTTAGTTGATAATATATATAGGTTGTCATTGTCACTTATTTGACCAACAACTTAATCTAGGGCTATATTATGCCTAAGGATTTCGTTGGCATAAAGCATGATTTATTTCATGTGAAATGACAATCTTTTTTACTGAAAGTTATGTCCTCACATATCACCCCTCTCCCCACCCCACCCGAGTGCTAATGTCTCATTTTCCGAATCATATGCTCATATTATTATTATCATAATTATCATTATTATTATTATTATTATTGTTGTTGTTGTTGTTGTTATTATTATTATTATTGTTGTTGTTTTTGTTATTATTATTATTATTGTTGTTGTTGTTGTTATTATTATTATTATTATTATTATTATTGTTATTATTATAATTACATGTATTATTATTATTTATCATTATTTATTATTATTTATATTGCTTATTTATAATTGTTTATTTGTTTTAAGTTAGTTGTTTATACTATTTAATTATTTATTAATTACTTATTTTCCATTTAATTATTTAACTTTTCCTTTTTTTTATTCATTCATTTTGTTTTATGTTTTGGTCTGTTTGATTTATTTGTTATTTATTTACGTATTTTTCATTGATGTTGTTATAATTTCTATTGTTGTTGACTATTATTATACCACTCACATTGCTTTTGTTAACATCAGTAGCTGTCTGAGTGGAGAATTTTAATACAAATGCAAGTATTGATTCAAAGAGAATACAGACATACCTTATAATGTATACAATTATTAAAAAAAAAGTGAATAGAAACTTCCATTCAGCACAACAAATTGATGAAAAGAATATGAGTACTAGAAAGCATGTATGCAACACACAAAAGACCTCTTTTGATCATTGAAGGCTATCTCTATAGAAGGGATTTTATCAATTGTTGTCAAGTTATCATAAATATTAAAGCTTGAGTGTTTAAACAATTCATTTGTAACTATCTTCTGAGATGGAAGACCAGTGTGGTAGTTGTCGAAGAAACGCAGTACATGGAACTTGTTACAAACCCCCAGCTCCAGCGCTCAAGTCTAGTGTCCCTATCATCTACCACAACAAGACCAACTGTGTCGATTTTGAGGTTATTGTTTTCGCAAGCCGTCAGACTTCTCACATTGTGTCCTCTCCCTATGTTGCTTGGCAAGTTTTGCGTGGGCAGAGCAGTGTGTCATTTATATATCCACTGGATATACAAGTTGGGGCCTCATACACTCATGCCGACCAGCAAGTGACGGCTGGTCCATTCTGTACCTATCAAGGTTCAACATGGGAAATTGTACAAAACAACTCCGCAGACACTGCTGAACTTAAGGAAGGTAATATTTTTCTTCATTGTTTTTGTTGTCATTGTTATTGTTGCTATTTTTCCTTTGAAGTAACTGGAGTTGCACAAAATGAAGACAGCAGCATTGTCATCGTAAACTCCGTTCCACACACTTGGAGTGGGAGGAAATTTAATGTCGGCATTTACAAGAATAACAAGCTCTTCATGATTCAAAATGACATACATGTAGGTGACAAGGTTACCATCACAATAAACCCTATGTTGTACTTCGCTGTGACTCGCAACTTTGACACTGGAGAAAAGTTCACTACATTTGAGCTGATGACTCATATTGATGTCTTTGATCTAACCAAGTTTCCCAATGGCATGGAAGTCAGCCTGGTTGAACAGCCTGGAGGAGGCAAATACAAATTTATTGCCCAAAACACTGTAATCAGCAAAAGACAATTAAACAATCTTATTGTTAATCATTGATTGAACACTATAGCTGTACAGAATACATAACTGAAACTTTGAAGTATTGAATGTATGAATTATATTAAAATATTGATGTTATCGTGACATATTTAAGAGTGGTATTACTAATCCACCAGCGAAAGTATTATCTAGTAAATCAAAGTGCTGGCTATAACATTTTTTTTGTACCCTTACATTGATTAAACATTTTTCTAACAGCATTTGAAGGTAGTTACTGGAAGCTTTTTACTTTCATTTAAATACAATGACTAGTTTGTCTGGACCAGCTGTGAGTACACTAGGCTCGACTGTAACACACTGAGCTTTAAAGAATAGTTTTAGAATTAATATAGGAGTGTTTTAACACTTGGAATAAATAATACAATTTTTTCATAAGTAAAACAAAGATTCAGCTTTTGGATTTGAATTTTGCAACCTCCGCTATCATTTCGAAGAAGTAACACCGCGCGCCCTGGGCGCGACACGCTGGGCGGCGGCTCTGTGGGCACGAAAACGGCTGCTCGCTAACTTGGTTGAGTCGCTGGGCCCGGCCGGAGGAAGTTAGCTTACAGCGGCGTTAATAACTAGCTGATGGTGCTGCTGCTGCTGGAGTTTTAGAAGTAAGGGGGGAAAATATTTAGTCTTCTTTCGCTTTTGTAAATGTTGTGTTGGTGACATTGCTGGTGGTGAACCGTTCAGAACGGTAGTTTATAGAAGAGTTTGAACAAGATGGCTTCTACTGGACTGTGTGTATAATTCTTGCTTTACCAAAGAATTTCTGGAAATTCTAGAAAATATAATAAATTTAATTTTTCGTAGCTACAGTATGCCCTGTTGACAATAATATCAGGAAATTAAAATGATTAGAATACAGGAAGAACTCTAAGAACTAGTGTGGGTATTTGTCCAAAATAGGTAAAATGTAGCACTGCATCCTATGCATAGCGTGAGATTTTGTTGGTATGACTGGAAGCAATGATTTTTTTTCCTCTCTACATTGTTAACTTAAATGTCACATTATAAACTGCAGGAACTAGCCCAAATGGCTGGTCCAATTTCCCCAACTTTTAATTTAATTCCTTTTGATTGATTGACTTTGTGAGTTTTGAGTTTAGAAAAACCTACCCAGCTGGTATCTCAAATCAAATCAGTAAATATTATGCAACGAAGTTATCTATGCTTCTTCAGTACCAAAGCTCTGATCAACAACCAAAGTCCTAATTTCCAGATATCATCAACAGTTTCATAATGTGCCTCTAAACAACTGAATCAGTAGTTCATTTCTTGTCATTTATCGGGACTGCCATCAAAATAATTGACGCAATGGTCTATTGCTATACTAATATATTACATGCATGATAACGTCCCCGAATGCTCGTCATGCTGAGCAATATCAGTACGGGCTTTTGCAGTATTTCCCTTTCTACATTTCTAAAACAAATACAAGATCTACCCTGGTAACGTAACCGTAGCACATCCCGAAAGTTGTCATAATGAAATCACATATTGTAGCCACTGCATTTATCTGGTTGGTTGTAATGCTGGCCTGATTTCTCAAGCCAATGCAAGACTTCCTTTAGAGAAGTCTACTTGCTCTAAATACTGGAGTATGTATTGTCTGATAGTCCGGTAGCATATTGACAATGTTTTTGCCTTATAAGCTAGGGACACTGGGCATCCTGCCAAAGTTGTGTGTTTGAAAGCCACAAGATGTCACACCCATTTGGAAACTAGGTATATAAAGGAAACAGAATCTTGTCGCCAACATATTGCAAAAGCCAACTACTTCTGTTGCATTGACTGAAGCTTTCACCAATCTATTGCTGAAGAACTAGTGTACATATATCGCACAGAAATGGCCGTCCGATGCTCAAGTTCTTGCCTGTTTATTCTTCTTCCTATTCTTCTCTCAACCATTGGAGCACAGGCACAAACAGACCCAGGTAAGTAAGCTCTTGTTAGTTCTATAATAGTCTCTATCTGCACTAAGTCTGAATTCAAACCAGCACACATTGCTCACATTCTTGTGTACTGCTCTAGAATGGCTGTTGTATTAGTGTGGTATCTATTGAATGCAACATAGAGTACTTACTTCCTCTATGACTAAAATTGCAATAAGACATACTTCAAGCTTATGCTTGAGATGAATTACAGAGATTTAAGACATTAACCTATGGAATAATTCTGAACAGCATGTTGGAAATAAGCTTAATTAAATGTTTTAAATCATAGCATCTTTGTCTGTTTGTTTTAGCCAATCTACTTTTTGGACTGAGAACAAATATTAGCAGACTTGAACTCGGTGGAAATTATAGAGTTTTGAAAAGTTCAACGAAAATGAACATAGTTGGACTGGATGTGGACATACGGTTAGTATAAATTGACTGATGCATAGTGTTGAGCATCGGATAATGCGTGAAATATTTTCTTCCAGGTCTAATCGTCTGTTTTATTCTGATGTGGCTGCAAAAACATTGCACAGTGCAAAGCTGGAAGGAGACTCCGTTACACAAATTCAGACACTACTAGAAAACATTACTAGTCAAGGCAAGTTTATATTAATCATAATCGTAATCACCACAATCATATGGATTCAGCCTGCCAATCTGATCATAATGTCAGAAATATTGCTGTCAATAAGTACTATGAATTAAATTGTCCCAATTTTTTAGATGGAGTTGCCTGGGATTGGGTGAATCAGAAGCTTTATTGGACCACTTCTGGAAGCTCTGGAGAAAACTCTACCATCGAAGTAATGGACATAAACACTAAGCAGAGGAAGCTATTAGACACCTATAATGATGGAACACAAGCCAGAGGAATTGTGGTCGATCCTTTAAATGGGTAAGTAATTCAAATATTAATTTTATTGTGAAAAAAATATACATACAAGAAAAAAGAAATAATATTTTGATACATTTAATTAGAGGGTGGTGCCATTTAAGTAGTCAAAATAACACATGGAATTTCTGCTTGGCTTGACTGTTTTGCAGCTGTGCCCTCATGTTGACATCCACCTGACCCTTAGCACCATGTAAATAATCATTTTAGAGTGAGGAAAACCATGTTATCTCATCTCCCAGACTTGTACAAATTACATTACTTTCCCCAGCTACACTCCTCCCTCCTCTTGGTCCTCCTGCACCTATAGGAACAGGGAACACCCAAAATTAAGCAAACCACGGCAACACAGAGCAAACAACTGCCAAACTAGATCAGTGTTGTTAGTTCTAGACATATAGGTATGATGTTCTGAGTGAGACTCGACCTTGTCGAACATAACGAGATGGAACATAACAAGGGGGCTCCGAGGATGCTGGGAGGGTAGCATATGCACAGCGCTGTGATTGAGTGCTCTGTGTGCATTTCAGCAGTATCGAACATGATAACTATAAAGAATTACAGCTTGCTGAACTTTGTTCGTCCGACATGAAACAAACTGGGAAATTTATAGTGAATTGAAATTGAAACAAAGTGAGATGTTGCTGCATAAACTTGGAGGGTAGCTATGCAACATAATGTTTTGACAAGCTCGCTCTGCTTCTCCCATTGCCAAAAAAAATCGTTAACTAAAAAATTCCCATCAAGCATTGTTTATGCCACAATTTTTTTTAAAGTTTTGCTGTTTTTTTTTTTTATCAGATGGCTCTTCTGGTCAGACTACAATGAGACTACTGCCAAGATCGTGCGCATGTCAATGGACGGTACCCAGTCCACAATAATCGTCACTGCCCCGAGCGTGCAGTTTCCCAACGGATTAACTTATGATTACAAAACTCAGACATTATTTTGGATAGATGCGGGAAGAGACATCATTGGAAGCGTCAAGGCCGACGGGACCCAGATGAGAGTCCATGTAAATCTCAGCAGGCACTTCAGCACTTCGCATGGATTCAATCTGGAATTCTTCAACGGAGAGTTTTACTTCAGTGACTGGAGAGGTGACGACGTACGCAAAATCTCATCAGCTAACACTACCGAGGAGAGGGGAGAAATCTTGAGGACGTTCAATAGGGACCCCACCACAGTCCGTGTACTGAACATTGATCGCCAACCGGTTCCTGAATCAGAAAGTAAGATGGTCACGCATTTTCTGTATTTATGATCCTCTAATTAATACGTTTTGTAAGTCTATTACATGCTAGGGGCTTGTTTTATTTATATATTTGTTTATTATCTTTATTACTTTTATTGTTATTGTTGTTGTTATTGTTTGTGTGATTGTGATTTATTGTGATTGTGAATTATGATTATGATTGTGTTTATTAGATCCATGTATGAACGTCCAGTGTGGTCAGCAGGGAATGTGCTTATTGAGTGATAATTCCAGGGGCTACTCCTGTGTATGTCCTACTGGTGTGAACCCCAGT